>SMTZ1_10006682_pt1 | contig 15348 bp, 8 predicted proteins | sample DeeMarSWOR136_30_FD_25667 | JGI IMG/M metagenome (IMG submission 25667)
CACATATAAAACAAAGCACCCCAATAAAAAGCGTGTTTTGAGCACTTAATATTTTTATTGACAATGATAAATAAATTAAACATTGCAATCCCGAAGTGTAGTAAAAAACCAATAACAAGTATTTCTACGGTGGTAATCACCGGAATTAACCACATACATAACGAAAAAAACCCGTAGAATGTTAGAGCAAGCATTGAATTCAAGTAAGGATTTTCGAATTTGAAGATCAAAACGAACGAAATCATAATTTGAGTTATAAATGTCGTTGTTAGCAACCCTTCGTAGTTAAATGAAAGGAAAGCGATAATTCCGAGCAATAACAAAAAAATAAATAACGATAATCCCAAATATTTTATAATTTGTCCTATAAGTTTGTTCTTAATCACAGTTAAATCCTCTGGAGAAATTTTTTCTTTAGGCTTATCGTCATTTTTAATTTGCGACTCTATGCTTGCGCTCATACAACACCCTTATTTCAACATTTCGTATCGATATAAAATCTTATATTTAACTAACTCTTTATAATATAAAAAAATTGAAACATTTTTAATTATATATAAATAGTTATTATTGAGTCTAATTAGATAAATTGATCTACCAATGTCTGCGATAGATGATTATCGATTCATACGGTTTTTTGAAGGTGTTAGAACCACTGATATCGAATTAGTTGGCGGTAAAAACGCGAGCCTTGGAGAACTGTTAAGTTTTGGGATCCCAGTCCCGTTAGGATTTGCCGTAACAGCTCAGGCATTTGATTATATTCTCAATAATAATTTTTATACTATTCAAAACGAGGAAATAACATTAAAAGAATATATCAGAAGGCAAATTGACTCTGTTAAAAAGGAATTGCAAAGCGAAGAAATATCTGCAATCCAAAGAGTCGATGAGATTTGTGCAAGCATTAGAATAGCAATTGAGCAATCAAAAATCCCAGATAGCATGTCTGATGAGATTTTAGATGCTTATCGCAAATTAATAAAAAAAATTGGCGAAGAAACTACTTTTGCAATTCGCTCGAGTGCGACAGCGGAAGATTTACCCGAATCTAGTTTTGCTGGCCAACAAGACACTCATTTAAACATTAGTGGCGAGGATAATGTATTAAGATTTATTTTAAAAGATATGGCTTCGATTTTCACGACGCGCGCGACTGCCTATAGAGAGCGTTCAGGTTATGATCACTTTGCCGTGAAATTGAGCGTAGGCGTTCAAGAAATGGCTGGTGGTTTGGGTGGAGTAAAAGCGTCTGGAGTTATGTTTACTGAAGATCCTGATTCTGGAAACGAAAATGTCGTAGTAATAAGAAGTACTTGGGGATTAGGTGAATTAATAGTTCAAGGGCAAGAAAAGGGAGACGAATATGTGATTTTTAAACATCATCCCAAAGAATTAAAAATCATAGCAAAAGACCTCGTGTTAAAGAAAACTCAAATGGTTTTCGACCGAGAAGCTGGTGGAACCAAAACTGTTCCTGTTCCAATTGAATCGCAAAATACTTTTAGCATTACTGATTCACAAGCGTTAGAATTGGCGAAATACGCAATGTTAATCAGAGAGCACTATGGAAAACGCATGGACATTGAATGGGCCTTAGGTAGAAACGAAAAAATCTACATTGTTCAAGCCCGTCCCGAAACCGTTCACTCTCAGCGGGGGGATGTTGAGGAGATTCACTATTTAATTGATGATCCTATAAAATTAAAAGAAAATGGAAAATTAATTAGTTCGAATGGAACTGCAATTGGGCGTAAAATTGGTTTTGGGAAATTAAAAGTCGTTGAAGACATAAATTACGCTCACCTTCTTGAAGAAGGGGATATTTTAATCACATACGAAACAAATCCCGATTGGACTGCGTACATGCAAAATCTAGGGGGAGTTATAACCGAACGTGGGGGTCCGACATGCCACGCCGCTATTGTATCAAGAGAATTAGACATTCCTTCTATTGTAGGTGCTGATAATATTGTACAAACAATAAAAGAGCACGCTAAGAAAGGAAGTGATACTATTACTTTAGATTGTTCTGAAGGTGAAGCGAGAATCTGGGCAGGTATTGTCGAATTCGATTATGATACCATTCAGTTCAAATATTTACCTAGAACATTAACCAGAGTATTAGTGAATCTTGGGATTCCAAAGGGGGCTTTATCTTCAGGCAAATATCCCGATGGGACTGGTCTTGCGCGATTAGAATTTATTATTAATGATTTAATTCAAATTCATCCGAATGCGCTTCTGCAATATGAAAATCTAATCTTATACTCACATGAACTATTAGAGAAAAAAGAAAAAATTGAATCTATGAAGAAAAGCGATATCGTGAAGAAGGATCCGTTTTTCAAGGAAATAAAACTATTAAAGAAGACCCTCGAAAAAATTGAAGAATTAACTTCTGGTTATGTTAATAAAGAAGAATATTATGTGCAAAAATTAGCTGAAGGTATCGCTACAATTGCTGCTGGAGTTTGGAAAATCCTACCAAATGGAGAAATTGCTGAGGCGGTTGTGCGACTTTCTGATTTTAAAACTAATGAGTACAAAAATTTAATAGGTGGATGGTTATACGAAGGAGAAGAACATAATCCTATGATGGGATTTCGAGGTGCCTCGAGATATGTAGCAGACGATTTCGAACAAGCATTTCGTTTGGAGTTAAGATCTATTAAATTAGCTCGCTCTTGGGGGCTTACTAATATTATTCCTATGATCCCCTTTTGTAGAAGTCCAGAAGAGGCAGAAGCGATTATTGAAATTATGAAAGAGGAAGGATTAACTCGAGGTCAAGATGCTCTTAAAGTTTATGTTATGGCAGAAATTCCCTCAAATATTCTTTTAGCGGATATTTTTAGTAATTATTTTGATGGATTTTCAATTGGATCTAATGATTTAACTCAACTAGTTTATGGCTCTTGTCGTGATAACGAGAAATTAGTAAGACTTGCAAATCAATTTAATTACATCACTAACAGCGAGGCAATAAGACGAGCTGTTGAACATTTAATCAAAGTAGCACATGAACGCAGTAAAAAGGTAGGAATCTGTGGTCAAGCTCCTTCCGATGATCCTGAATTCCTGCAATTTCTAGTACGTCAAGGCATTGACAGTATTTCTTTAAATCCCGATACATATGCGCGAGGGCGGATCTTAGTATGGCGCACAGAAGTAATTGAAACAGCTCTAAAAGATGAAGCAAAGAAAATCGCCTACGATTTTCTCTCAATTTGCGACGAAACTGTTGATAACCTAAGGGTCCCCCGAGGTAAGTTAAGAAACCACATAAGAAAAAAGCGGAAAAGAATAGATCCCGAAATTACATTAAGTTCGGATCGTCTTGACGACATTTTTAAACAGATCGCTAATTTAGCAGTGAGATTTGTTAACGATATCGAGTTTAAGAAATATAGAGTGTTCAATGAATTTGAAAAGAAATTTAAAAACGAGCTTGAAAAAATTACCAGCGATCTTCCCAGAATTTTAGAAGTGGTAAAAAAAATAGATTAATATTTCTAGTCTATTATAATTAAGACATTGATTATTGGGGATTAATCAATGGATTCAACAAATAAAATTCTTGAAAAGACATTAGAATGGCAAAAAGTAAAGCTATATAAAATTAAACACTTTATTTTTGATTTTGGAGGAGTTTTGGTGGAGCAAAGTTTCACTGATAACAACCTTCTTGATGTTTTGGAACACGACCTAGGAATTCAAATTCCAAGAGACTCAAAAAGTTACACAAAAAAAATGAACCGGCGTATGAAAGCGGGGCGAATCGCGTCGAAAGAATATCTTGAAAAATTGCTGGAGGAGTATTATTACCCCCATCAGAAAAAAGATGGTGCCTTACCCGCAAAAAAGGTAAATATTGAATATTATTTAGAACTATGGTTCGAGATGTATACCCGTTTAACTAATTTTTCTTATAAAATGGAGAACTGCATCGAGAGACTTCACCATGCAGGTTATACTGTAAGTCTATTATCCAACACATTTGATATTCACGTAAAATCTATCGAACTTAGGGGTTTTTACGATATTTTCGATCATGTGTATTTGTCTAACGAACTGGGCATGATTAAACCAGATATTAAAAAGTATAAGTATGTTCTTAAAAAATTAGATACAGAAGGAAAGAAGTGTATTTTTATTGACGATAAACTGCCTAATCTTGTTCCAGCTAGGAAATTAGGAATGGTTGTATTAAAGTTTGAGTCTGTTGAAAAATTTGATCAACAATTAACGCAATTAGGAATTGGAGAGTTAAGTAAAGGATTGCGTAAGCAAATAAAAAACAAATACGAAAATTATAAGGAAACGAAGAAGAAATATAAAAAAGCAAAGAAAGAACTGAAGAAAGCTGAAAAGAAAAGAACAAAATCTCTTAAGAATCGTTTAAAGTACTTTTTGAAGAAAAAAACATTTCTAAAACATAAGGAGGAGTACGAAAAGGAAAAAGAAGTGGTAGAAGAATTAGAACCAAAAATCAAACCAAGTTAGAAAAATTCACAATCCATCTTACCAACATAAAAAAAAACTTTGAGGAAAACGACGATTTCACCAGAATAATTTGTTTTATTTTCTCAATCTAACTTTCTTTAAATCAAAAAAGTTAAATTACAAAAATCATTTATTAATCTACTATATGAATACTTCTTATGTTAACAAACACGGTGGTTTAGTGATGAGCGAAAAGTGGAGTAAATTTAAAAAAGCTATAAAAGAGACATTTCAGGAAGCTGAACAGCTCATTTCAATGATGCTTGAAGATCGAACAGTTCCTCGAAACATCAAACGAAAAGCTCAGGAGGCACTAAACCATTTGCATCAAGATGATTCTCCCGCTGTGCTTGCCAGCAACGCTATTTCTTATGTGGACGATTTATCGCAAGATCCTAATTGTCCATACCACACTCGAACTCTTATTTATAAGATTTTATCGCTTTTAGAGACAGTTAAGGATTAGGTGCATTTCTAATAAAAGATTAACTATTCGTGTTTTACAGCGATTGTTCCCCAATAACTCGAAAATAATCGATAAAAGATCCTCTCACTATAGAAAATGATTTAAGAGGTAGCCCTAAGCTAAGTAATTCTTGGTAGGTATCTCGAAATCGATAAAAATCTTTAAGAAATAGCTTTAATTGATTCCTACCTGCATGTAAAACAAATTCTACGCCTTTTAATTCCTTAATCTTTTTTATTTGATTCAAATTAAGGTAGTCAAATCTACATAATAAGATATTTCCGGCTGAGGGAAGCGAACTAATCATTTCGTCTGGCGGTCCAAAACTAATTAATTTTCCTTTTATCAATATTGCAATTAAGTCGCAATAATCTGATATTTCTAGATTATGGGAAACGATAACTATAGTCGTTTTATACTTTCTATTTATTTTTAGCAAGAAGTTTAATACATTAATTCTTAAGTGAGGATCGAGACCCGTTGTAGGCTCATCTAGAAATAACACTTCGGGAGTATTAATTAATCCTACGGCAATACTGACTCTTTTTTGTTCGCCACCTGATAATCTCTTTACGGGTTTCTCCATTAATTCATCGTTAAAACCTAGTACTTCTAGAATTTCTTTCGCTCTCTCTACTATAGTGGGTTTATCTAACTGAAAATTCTTGCCAAAAAATACGCAGTTATCTATCGCGTTAAAATCGTAATATAAAGAGAGGTATTCTAATTGGGGTACATAACCAATTTTATTGATCAATTCCTCCTTGCTCTTTAATACATCGCATCCAGCGGTAACCGCATTTCCTTCGGTTAAAAACTTTCTAGAAAGCTGCCCAGTCATTGTTCTTAAACAAGTAGATTTGCCAGCTCCACTACCACCAATGATTCCTAAAATATTTCCCTTTCTTGCTCTAAAAGAGATGTCGTGAAGAACCTCTTTCCCTTTCTCATAGCTAACATGGACTCTATCCATTATTATGCTAAAATCTAGAGAGTCCTTTTTGATACTTGCTGATTCTTTTGGTTCTTCGGCTTTGGTCATAGGTCTTTTTATTCTTTCTATTAGTATTGCATAAAATCCTTTATTCAATTACATAAAAAAACTTAAAATATAATATATGTAAATTATTAAGGATTATATTTCTTTATATTAATTAATTATTTGATTCGCTTATTATAACTTAAAATAGGATAATGAGTCAAGAGATTCGTTCTTTAAAAGAACGACGCAAAAGGATTTTTGGGCTTGTGCGCAAGGAGCTCGATACTTTAGTCAAAGATAAAATCTCGATGTTTATTCTATTCATTATACCTGTAATTATAATTGCCATAATCGGATTTGGAGAAATCTCCTTAGAAACCTTTGGTAGTGTGAATATTTGGATTATAGATTACGATGAATCAGACAAATCTCAAGAGTTTATAGATACTTTCAAGTATAATACGACGACTGATGTTAGTGTTAAAACAAAAGAAGACTTTAATATGACAGCTAAAGAGTTTGAAGAATACGCCTTAGAGAAATTGCCAACTGAAGATTTATCTGCTTATATTGTTCTTGTACAAAACTTCTCACAAAATTTAAATGTAAATGGTAAAACCGAATTGCCGATATATATTGACTATATTGATTTTATTACGGCGTTTGTCGCTCAAGCGTCAATAATTGACGGTACAGTAAATTATCAATTAGCAAATTTGCAATTTGAAAGCGATATATTTTACTTTCCAGTAATGAAACCACAAGAATCTCTAAATTTATTATCTTCAGCGACACCTTTTCTTACTGGTATCATAATTTTTGCGTGCATGAACTTGATAACAACACAAGCAATCGTTGGAGATAAACCGTTAAAGCGCTTATTAACAACTCCCACGTTTCGGTTTGAAGTTATTATTGGAAAAATTCTCGCTTATACAATAATTGCCATCTTCCAAATTGTTTTAATTCTTGTTATATTAGAAATTGGATTTGGTGTTCAATTCAGGTGTTTATTTATCGAGATATTTTTGATGTTATTACTTCTAGCAGTAAATAGCGTGGTAATTGGAATTTTTTTCTCATCAATTAGTTCTAGTCGATTACAATCGTCTCAATTGTTTTTATTTTTCTTTATAATGATGTTATTAATTACACAGATTGTGAGAATTCCTGGGATTGTAAATTTCTTGCCATTAGAACAATCAAGAGCAGCTTTTACAGATTTAGCATTTCGTGGAAAATCATTAATTGAGGTCTGGCCAAATTTATTGAATATCACCCTCGTAACCCTTGTTTTTTTCGCAATTAACATCATTTATTTTCAATATATCAAAAAGGAGTTTATCTAAAAGTAAAAAGTTTGCGGTGAAATAAATGGGAATGCTCGAAAAATTAAAAAAGGCACTGTATAGAATATACGGACTTTATTTCAAAGAAATTCGAGTTCTTCTCAAAGATAAATTCGCGATGCTAATTATTTTTGCGCTTCCAGTTTTCTTAGTACTCGTCCTTGGAGAGGTTTTTGGAGGTGTTGGGGGGGATGTTGAGTCCACAAGCGTTGAGTCCATAGCTGGTGGCGATACCATGGAAATTCCTAAGATTGGTTTGATTGATTTAGATCTTTCTGAAGGATTTCCAAATTTGGATTTATCGTCTGTATTTGTTAATAAGTGCAAATTATATGAAAGTTCTGGAGCGTTAACTATAGTTGAATCAAATAATCAAACAGAATTGGATACATTATTAGGTACAGGTGTACTTAATGGGTATTTAATTATTCCCGATATGTTTGAATATAATTTATCAATTCATTTTCCGGCGATAATTATCGTAACTCTTGATATCCTCGACCAGACTTTATTAGAATCAACTCAAAGTGTGATCGATACGATTATCGAAGATTTTAAAGAAGAAAATAATTTTACGGGAGTTTTTAATTACGAGATTACTAGAGCTAACATACCAGAAACCGGACAAACTTTATTCCTTGGTGCCCCTATCTTTTTTCCAATGGTTTTATTTGCTTCCGCTGCGCTTACAAGTGCGCAATTAATAGTTTCAGATATTCCGAAAGACCGTATGTCGTTAACGCCCGCAAACAAATTTGAAATAACTCTTGGAAAATTGCTTGCGATGCAAACTTTGATGACGCTTTTGATAGTATTAATGTTAGTGCTATCCTTTTTTCTGGGGATGACCGTAAGAGGGTCTGTATTGGACTTCTTTTGGATCTTATTTGTGATTGCGTTATCAGGAGTCACATTTGGTTTATTTGTGTCCGCTATTGCTAGGGTTCCCTTAGAAGCGCTTCAATTTTTTATTTTTGCTTTCATTTTTCAGATAATAGGTGTTTTATTCGTCCAAGATGAAAACATTTTAAGATTTTTACCTATGTTTGATGGATATAAAATAGTAATTTCCGTTGTACTACGAGGGCAATCGCCCCTCTCAGTTTCAATATATTATATTTACTTATATGTTGAGTTTTTCCTGCTATTTGTGGGAGCTTATTTAATATATAACCGCAAGAGGGCGTTATTATAAAAATAATTTAAAATTGATAAAAAAGGTTCGAAAAAGTGTCAATAAGAAGAGATGGAATGGAGACTTTAATTGAAGAAGCCATATTTTCTGCAAATCAAATGGAAGAGATATTTCTTTGGTTGCAAGATCGCCAAAATTATATAATTGATGTTGAAATTACTGGACAATGGTATACGGGGGAATATCTCAAAGCAATGGGCTCAGTTCTAAAAAAATATACGTCTGAAAACTTCAAGAGTAGTCTCTATATCGTATTAGAGGAAGGTGAATTGGGAAAAGAGAATCTATTAATTGGGCGCCACATCGTTAGAATACCCAGAAATCTAAAAAAGCATAAGGAAAAATTAGCGCTAATACCAAATATCATTGTTTTAAAAAATAGATTCAAGGTTGATAGACAAGAGCAAATTTTTTATCGAGGTAAGGAATATCATAAAGCAGTTGAGTGGTTAGAAAATTTTCTCCCTCGATATCAAATCACTTGTTTAATTGAAGGGATTTTATTCACTGAAGATAAAGCTGAGAAAATAAATGTTAGTGGTTCAATTAAAAAGATTCAAAATCGAGAACTCTTTATTGAAGTGATTGATGCTTTTGATCCTGTTGATCCTTTAAATGAAGAATATAAGGAATATATCTCGGTGGATTGGATCTTCCAAGTTTCGAATAAATCTGATGTAGGAAAAGTAACTCCGCAAAAAATACTCTTCCAAATTGGGGAAGAATTAGCATTAACTAGAAGGGTCTTAGATGTTAAGGATGTAAAAGTTGTATTAGGCGGAAGAACAATAATTCATGACGTTAATTTCAAGTTGAATCGAGGAGAAATCTTAGGAATTATTGGAGAATCTGGAGCTGGAAAAAGTACAACTTTAAAAGCAATTCTTGGAGAATTTGATTACGACGGTAAAATTGAACTATTTGGGCACAATGCACGGGATACAAAAACCATCGCTCCATTTATTGGATACATCCCTCAAGAACTCAGCAGGATGTATGGAAATTTTAACGCCTTAGAAAATATTGTAAGTTTTGGAAGGCAATACGGAATTCCCGAGGATATCTTAATTCAGAGAGGTAAAAAAATTTTAGAAGATTTAGGAATTGCTCACGTCGCAAACCAACCAGTTGATTCGCTTTCCGGAGGCCAAAAAAGGAGAGTGAGCATAGCAATTTCAATGGTGCACAATCCTCATGTGATATTCTTAGATGAACCCACTTCCGGTCTCGATCCCCAAGCCAGATACGAGTTATGGTCGTATTTAGACATTATCAATAAGGAATACGAAATTACTTTAGTAGTTATCTCACATTATCTTGATGAGATAGAATATTGCGATAAAGCAGCAATTTTCTTGAAAGATATTGGTTTTTACGATTTTGGTTCGCCTAAAGAATTAAAGAGAAAATTGCCCGGTGAAGGATATGCAATCGAAGTCGAATTTAAAACAATAAGCCTTGATTTTGTTGAAATGCTCGAAGAAATAGAAGATGTTGAATTCGTAATACAGCGAGGAGAACGATTGCGAGTGCTCTCAAAAGTATCTCGAGAAAAATTATTAAACAAAATATTACAGAAACTAGAAGCAAGTTATATTCTCATAGATTCTGCGGACACAAAAGTCGCAATTGATATGATAGATTATTTCACTTATGTTTCAACAACAAAACCTCAGGTATCTGAATAGTGCAATTAAATAAAAGTAGATGTGTGAGAGGCGATGACGATAAAAAATAAGAATAAAAAACTAATTATTTTGTTTTCAATCTTATTTTTTGCGTTCCTTTCAGATTTCATTGTTATTTCTTCCACAAATAATTTTGAATTAACTAGAGACGAGAAAGTCGAGTTGAAACGCGAAAATTCATTAGACAAGTTAAGCGAAGAATTGAGAGCGATTTATTATTCGATAATAAGTTCAAGTTTTGAAGACGATTATTGTATTGATGTAATTACGCTTTTTGAATCTCCTGATAAAATCACATTTGATTCAATTGTAAATGAATTTAAGAGTTATTTGAATCTAAACACTATTCAGTACGAGGTTAAAGAAAAATTTGAATTAATAAACGGACTGCTAATTAATTGCTTTGTTTCGGATCTCCGCAAAATTGCTGAATATCCAAGTGTGAAATCGATTTGGGAAGATGGAAAAAGCGAGATAATTATAAACGAAAAAAATTATCTAAAAAAGGCAAGCGAAGATTTATTAGACGAGATATGTAACTTTACGGATGTTGTTGGGGCCACCGACCTATGGGACATGGATATTAATGGTTCAAACATAGTAATTTCCGTATTGGACACCGGTATCGATATTACTGGGCAATACGATGGTGATTTAGGATTCACCACTGATGACGAGGACAACTTAGATACAAAGATTTTAGGAGCGGTTTCAATGGTTCCAGAAGAGCCACTTTATTATAGCGATTTTAGTGGGAGAGGAACTTTTCACGCAGGTGTTGCGTTGGGTAGAGGTAAATATAATTCGTCTTATAAAGGAGTTGCTCCTGGTGCGAAATATTTAAACGTAAAAATTTACGATTCATTTGGTATAACGTACTGGTCCTTCATAATTTCGGGCATAGAATGGTCTCTGTCGCATGGGGCAGATATTATTTTATTTTGTTATAGCATCCCTGGTATTTACATGGATCCCGTCTCGTTAGCTATCAATCAAATCGTAGAAGAGGGTGTGGTTGTAGTGGCACCTGCTGGAGACGAGGGTGGGAGTTACATGAGTTTAGATACGCCAGGAATGGCGTTAAAAGCTATTACAGTTGGAGCTTATAATCACTCTAGTCAAAACATTGCTGATTTTAGTAGCAGGGGTCCTTCCTTAGATTTCAGAATATGCCCCGACATTATTGCACCTGGAGTTAATTTGGTTGGACCTCGGGCCAAAATTATGTCCGGATCTATAGAGGACTATTCGTTTTTGGGATACACAGCGGAAGATTTGGGATATGGCGATTTTTATATCCCCGAAGGTACCTTTCCACAACCCGAATACGGTACTCCTATCGATGGGAATTATACGATTAGTAGCGGTACTGGTGCCGCTTCTGCTGTTGTTGCAGGCGCGATTGCATTATTAATTGATTTAGACTATTTTACTCCCCGAGAATTTTCGGCTTTAAATGTGCCCGCACCGTTAATTTATCCTGGTATTATTTATACGGAAGACTCTGAGAATATTAGTATTTCTAGTCAAAGACCCAATAATTTTCACGCTTACGATACTATGGCGATGCTAAGTTCGCAAGTAATGATGCCTATTTTAATGATAAATAACGGATCCGACTATAATTTCACAACTATTCATTTATTATTGAATCAATTTGGATTAAGATATAACGGTTCAAGGTCAAAATGGTTCTCAGAGTTTTATGTTGTTAGAGAAATGCATCAAATTACTTTAACTCCCGTGGGAAACGAGAAATATAAAAGATATCTAAGCGTTTTGAAAATTCCAGATATTGATGTCTATGTATTATCAATTGTTGAATCGTGGGATTATTCAGCAGAATATATAGTAGATCGAATTTTTAAAAATTACACTAATCGTATAAATGCGTTCAAATTTAACTTCCACTTCTACAATTTGGGCGATTCCCAGATAGATAATCTACAATTAGTTTCTTATTTTAAAGCCGATTTATTTTTAAACGAAACCATTGGAAACATGACAGATTATATGGAATTCACCAATTCTTCTTTAGACGATGTATGTAAGTACAACGCAACTAATCAATTAATCTACATATACGACGAAAATAACAACACCTTTTACGATTACGAATCCAATTTCACGACGATCGGATTCAATTCATCTTCACATCAATTAGATTCTTGGGAAATTGGAAGCAGTACAGATTTGATTCTAAATTTAACTACAAATAATTCGACATATAATTTAGCGAATGCATCTACCTACCAGCAATATACCGAAGACCCCGGATTTGCTATGATTTGGAATTTAACGGACAGTTTAGACCCTAATCAAAGAGTAAATTTCTCTGGTATACTAGGGACGGGGATAGGAACTGACAATGATACTGCGTACGATGCTATGATTGATCAGATGCAGAGAATTAATTCTAATATAACTATATACAACAACATCACAGATTTAGTTGTATTGGAAGCAGATTTCACTAGAGTTGGTAATCTTAATGAAAGATATTTTTCCTCCGTAAAAATTATTAATTTAGGTGCAACTATGATTAATTCAACTGAATTAATCTTTATGATAAATAAAACAAATGAATATAATGTAATTGAAACGACTTTAGTAATTCATACACTTAAAAATCTAATGCCCTTTGATGTAATAGAATTAAATGCAAATTGGACGCCAACAACAGTGGGAATTTACATGTGCGGGTGGGTTTTTGGGTTAGATGTTATTGTTAGTTTACTCGGACCTTACTTTGGTTTAACTGGTGCAAATTACGACGAAATGGTTTTTAACAATTATTTAGTGCGAAATATCTACATTATTGACTATGACCAGTACGAAAGTTGGAACTTAGATTCTATCATAATTACTCCCGATAAAATAGACCAGAAACCCTTCAAAATATATTTTCCGGGAGATCTTGGCATATATAATCTTACTGTCTACTCTCTTACGGATATCTCTGATGTTTACATTAAAATTGACGATTTCGGTCTTCAATTTTGCAATTTTGTCATTTTAAATTTTAGTCACGATTTGAGTAATCTCTTAACAGGATTTTTAGATGGGAGCACTCAACTTGATGAAGAATTTACCGTTGATATGACTTTGAACACATCATTAACATATAATAAAATTAAGCCTTATTTCACTATCCCCTTATTTTTAATTGCACCACCAGTAACGAGACCGGGAAATATTGCGTTCAATATTTCCTTTTATTCTCATAATCAAAAATTTTATGATGTCTTAGTTGATTTCACTCTTTCTGATTATCGCGGAAGAGCGTTATTTGATGTAGTTCATAATAACATAACTTTTTACACGAATGGAACTGACATTAATATTGAGTGGGATGAGCGATATGATCATGCCTATGGAAATTTCTTTGGACTTCGAGAGTTGTGGAGTAACATTGATCCAAAAGGAGCAACAATTATGACTCTCATGCCCGGCATTGAATACGACTTGAATAATCTAAACTTCTCCTCGCTATCCGATGACATGGCTGGAACCGAGGATCTATTAGGCAGCTTTTTGGGGGCGTATTACTTAGAAAATGATTTCATCACTACTAATTATATTAATCACGATGTAATACAATTATTTGATGTTCTCATATTAAACGACCCTGAAACTCAATATCAAAGAAGAGAAATTGAGTATATCAAGCAATGGGTTGAAGGTGGGGGAGTATTAATATTTTTTGCTGAACACGAATTAGAAAACAATATTACTACAGTTAACGAAGTATTATCAGAATTTGGTATGAATGCATCGGGGTATAATGAAGGTTATCACTATCTAACCGCGAACAATCGTACGAATTTATATGGATTATTTGACAATGTAGGAAATATAGCGCTAAAGGATCCCGTGAATATCTCAAAATCAAGTCCTGGCGCTACTAATGTGAAAAGTCTATGCGATAATATAGCAGTAGCGAGTTATGGCTTGGGAAGAGTACTAGCAATTGGAGATAAGGATGCGTTCGGAGTTTCTGGGCTGAATTGGGTTGATAATTCTAAGTTTGCAACAAATATTGGAAAGTGGGCTTTTAATAAATATTACGATTTTAACTTAACTACGCGAAACACCACTATAAATTTCGGTGAAAAAATATACCTCCGAGCAGAAGTGATTAACTACGACGCGGTCATTGATTATTTAGACGATAATCTATTCTTCATCTCGGGTTTTGTAAATGGTACGGGAATTATGATTAATGCTTCGTTGATGGGGTACGAGATACCCATTTTTCCAATGTTCGAAACCCAAACGGGAAATTTTATGGTATACTACGATTGTTTATGGCACGAAAATTATGGTGATTACTATTTCGTCCTTTTATTAGATCATCCTGAGTTGGCAGCGGAGGTTATTACTTTCAAGTTTACTGTTCTCTATAAAGAACCAGACCCACCCCCAGAAGATTACGATTATCCAATCCCTAGGTATCCACATATCTTCGATTTAATCGCTATTCTCTCACTTATTGGAATGAGTTTTCTATTATGGTTTTATAATTTTTCGAAATATAAAAAGCGCCTTACAATTACGCCCTTAGAGGGGAAATTACTAAATCAAGCGAGAACTTATATAAGTCAAGCAAATACAGTTTTCAAACAATTGATTTTGGGGATTGGTATAACGGATATAAAAGAAATTGATAAAATTAGAATGTTATTAGCAAATAGAAAGAGGGTTGAATTATTATTCAGAGATCTTAAAAACTTTGGTGATCAAATTGGAGAGTATTTCTAATAAAATTGGATTAAAAATATTACGAGTGTGAAAAAATGAGAAAGCGTCCCCTCAAAGAACGATTGATTGATTTTTTTTTTTATGGAATTTGTTTGTTTGTAATAATGTTCAGCCTGATAGTATTAGGATATTTTTATTTTTCGCTTCAATTCTTTGCAGGTTATCCCATTGTATTATATTCGCTTTTAATAATTTTTGGTATCGTTGGAATTAGGCTTTATTACCGCCATCGTTAAATTTTTAATCAAATACTATCAATTATAAATAATACTAATCAAAATTCATTTAATATAAAAGGAGGATATAAATTTGACAGATTTTTTATTCGAAGCCACAATGTTTGAAAAAGGTGGCCCCGGTAACACTGAAAATGCAGTTAAAATTGCAAAAAAATACGCTGA
>SMTZ1_10017628_pt1 | contig 15346 bp, 16 predicted proteins | sample DeeMarSWOR136_30_FD_25667 | JGI IMG/M metagenome (IMG submission 25667)
TTGAACATGTTCCGTTATGGGCTACCGACCGCCTGCCTGTTCAACTGACAGATGAAGATCCGAATACCTGGGACCTTGGAACAAGTTTAGCCAATGGATCGGTTTTTCGCATTTGTCAATATGAACCTGGAGTTACCGAGCGTTGGCATAGCACAGATACCATTGATTATGGAATCGTGCTAGCCGGAGAGCTTTGGATGCAATTAGATGAAGAAGAGGTGCATCTCAAATCAGGTGATGTGGTGATCCAGAGGGGTACAATTCACAACTGGGAAAATCGTGGTACCGAACCGTGCATTATGGCTTTTATCTTGATCGCCGCCGAAGGAGGTAAGACAACGGATTGGTCATAGTCTTTTAAAGGTTCATGCAACTAAAACATCCTTTGCCAGTTGGAGCCATTATGGTTCGTTTTTATAGGTATCTGGGTTTTCAAGTAGTAAGGAAGTGAAAATGAGGAAGGAGGTGAATCTTTATTTGGATACTACTGTTTTTCCACCTTCACAGGTGTACGATAATACTCGCATGAGTGAGATCACTCGGTGTACGTGGTTCAAGGAAGAACATAAGCGAAAATTGGGGGAGGGGAACCCATGATAACTCCCGGTGATTTCGAGTCCTTCCCCCGTAACAGAATCCACTCCGTTGAAAACACTGGGTGGTGAAACTGAATTACTATCTGGAATGTTTCCGTGAGGTGTTTATGGAGAAAAAAATTATCATCACTGTTGCTGTAACCGGTTCTCGTCCAACGAAGGAAATGAACCCAGCGGTTCCCTATACCCCCCGAGAGATCGTGGATGCTGCCGTGGAATGCCACAAGGCCGGAGCGGCAATCGTTCATATCCATGTACGGGACCCGAAAACCGGACGGCCAGATTTCAAGCTTGAACTTTTCAGGGAGGCACTAGACGGCATTCGGCAGCAATGCGATATGCTGGTAAATTTAACCACCAGTGGTCTGTTTTTGGAGGGACCTGATATCATCTCCCAACGTCTTCAACCGGTGTATCTGAAACCCGATATGTGTTCCCTTGATTTGGGCTCGCTGAACTTCCGTGACCGGGTCTTTGTCAACCCACCGGAATGGGCAGAAGCCGCGGCAAAATGTATGCAAGATAACGGTGTAAAGCCGGAATTGGAAGTCTTCGATGTCGGCCATATCTATCAAGCAAATAACCTTATTGAAAAGGGATTGATTGACGATCCTCCCCATTTTCAGCTCTGCATGGGGGTCAAATGGGGGATTGAGGCGTCACCCGAAAACCTCTTATTCATGAAGAGCAAACTGCCGCCCGATGCCCTGTGGAGCGTTCTCGGAGTGGGAAAAGCCCAACTCCCCATGATTACCATGGCCATACTCTTGGGGGGAAATGTTCGGGTGGGTTTTGAGGACAACATCTATTTAGAGAAAGGGGTACTGGCTTCGAATAATGCTCAGACAGTGGAGATGGCCGTAGACTTGTGTCAGCGCCTTGGAGGCGAAGTAGCTACTCCTGCCGAGGCACGCCGCATCCTTGGCATAATGAATGTTGGATGAGGACAAGAGGGACTCTATCAAGGAAATCTTTGGGCCGGCAACAAAACCCCATCTACTGAGGCTTTGTTCGACCAATTTCTCTCTATTCTTTGACCTGCAATAGCGAGAACAAATAAGCAATTTATTTTACAGGTTCCTATGCCAAAGATTCATTTACTAGGGGGACACCAACAAGGTTTCCCCATTCAGTCCATGAACCGTCGTAAACCTTCCTACGCGTATATCCTAGCAGGTAGCGAGCTACAAACCACACCATAGAAGCGCGATGACTCATTCTGCAGTAGAAAACGATCTCCTTATCAGGGGTGGCCCCTCGCTTGTAAAATGATTCACGGAGCTCCTTGAGGGACTTGAATGTTTCGTCGTCGTTTATCAGTTCGGCATAAAAAAGATGCCGAGCACCCGGGATGTGTCCCTTCCGCTCCGCACCATAGTCAGGTCCAAACCACTTTGGAGATACCCTTTCACCCATAAATTCTTCCGGTGACCTGACATCCAATAAAACTCGGTCCGGATTGTTCAAACCGGCCAAAATGCCCTCTCGCCCGATTCGACTGCTCTCATCGGTTGGCCTAACGGAATAACTGGCGGGTTTTACTTGTGGAACCTCCTGTGCCAGAGGTCGTTTCTCCTTGATCCACAAAGTACGGTTTCCATGGAGGATTTTTGCCTTCGTGTATCCCCTCATCTCACAAATCCAAAAGGCATAATGGGCAAATTGGCAGGAATTGCTATAAAAGATGACCGTGGTATCACGCCCAACCCCACTCTTTTCCATTAACCGAGAGAAGTCCTTCGGCAGCAAAAATTCACGAATGGTTGCATCCCATAACGATTCTTTCCACGGCCAATGGAGCGCCCCTGGTATGTGGCCTTCATCGTAAGCCTGTGGGTTCTTCCTATCGCCAACCTCGATGATTCGAATCGTAGGGTTATCCAGGTTGTCAGCCAACCAAACTGTACTAACCAACTTGTCGCTTTTCCATTGATTCTGCATAGGTCGCTCCTTCAATTAACGATTACAGCAAGCGTTTTTCAATTTTACCCCATTTTCAATAAACAACTTTCCCGAATCTATAAAGAGGTAAGAGAAAATCGAGCCGAAGATGATGGGCACGGGATTCTATCTATTCCCCCGTTTCCCGTACGGTTTCTATACCCAATGGTGGTCTTTTATTTGCCCACCGTGCCGCTAGTTCATAAGCCGTCGCAGCCTGCAATATCGTCGATTCGGCATGGCGGCGACCAACGATCTAAAGTACTACCGGCAATCCCCTTTTCGCCCACCCACAGGGAACCGAAATAGCGGCTAGGCCAGTCACTGTAATGGCATAGGTCAGCAGCATCCAGTCAACGTGATGCCCCATCGGCTTTCCATTTATTTCCCTTGGATAAATCGTTGCTGCCGGAAAGGGTGGAATACCCACAGGAGGTGTTAAGAGGAAATCGTAGTGGGCGATATCTTGCATTGTCGGGATTTGGTCCACTTCCGTTAAAGTTGGAAAAGGTGTACCATAAGATAACGGACGAGGAATATATTGTGAAGCTCCCTGCCCATAGGACGGGGCTTCCCGGGCACGCAGTGGCGAGCAGAATGCGAGCCAATGAAATTTCATTTTTATTTGTGTCCCTCGACCCCGCCTACAAGGCGGGGGTCGAGGGACACGTATCAATCAAGAAAATGTGAAAAATTTCATAAATCTTCGGATTTCTCATCATGAAGACCTACTAATCTCACCACGGTATGGCGAATCCGGGCGGATAGCCTTTATTTTTTTCTCCTTTTGGCCCATAATGTAACGAAAAGAGGAAGCAAGAGGTGAGGAATGAACAACGTTACTTTCCAAACTCTAGTTCCGATGCTTCTTCTCATCGGAGCGGGATTCTTTGCTAGAAGGATAGGAATCCTGAAATCGGGCGATGAAAGGGTTTTCAGTGCTTACGTCTACTATTTTGCCCTGCCAGCCCTCTCCCTTGTCAACTTAAATGAAATCCCTCTTACCAGCAGTACCCTCAAATTCATGTCAGCGGGTATTTTTCCCATTCTTGTTGCGGTTATTGTCTTCGTCGCGATTTCACGCATCTTCCGATTCTCGCGGGATACCCTCTATTTGTTGATCGTGAGCACGGTTTTCGGGAGCGTTGCCTTCTTTGGCCTTCCCTTCATAACCTTTGCATTCCCAACGACGCAGGGAGAACATCTCGCAGTATTGTCAGTGGCTTCCATCGGCCCCATAGGTGTGGCCATATCCATGACGACCCTTGAGCTGTACAAACTAGAAACCACAACTATCTGGGAGGGATTCAAACGGGTCTTAAGGAAGTTTTTAAAAAACCCCCTCATCCTATCGATTCTGGCGGGTTTCTTACTTGCCCTTATGAGAGTTGAAATACCCCCTCCCCTATCCACCTCTTTGCACATGCTCGGGAAAACCACATCCGCAGTGGCTATTTTCATGCTCGGCGTCTTTCTCTACGGCCCACGATATACGAACATACTAAGTGCTCTGAAACTGAGTCTCCTGAGAATACTCTTCTTGCCTATCCTAGCCCTCTTAATCACAACGTGGCTCAATCTGCCACCGTTGGAAAAGACAATACTGATCCTCATGCACGGCACCCCCGTCGCCGTCTCGGTGATTGTTCTCAGCGAACGCTACGACTTCTACAAGGAGACCATCGCATCGCTGATCCTGGTCTCCACAATCGGGGGAGGATTGTGTGTAACCTTGTGGCTGCTCTTGTTGGGAAATTATTAGAAAGATCTTTCTGAGGGATTTCCGGAAAAAACGGTAAAAGACATCATTAATCCCCACCCGCTCAGCCGTGGCACTCCAAGCTCTCCTTCACTATTGAATCTTCATTCCTCTTCTCCTCCACTCACTCGCACGCGCCCTATTAATGGGCCAATGAAGGTTATGAGGGCGATTATAATGAAAACGAGGCTAATGGGATGCTTTATGAATATTGAGGGATCGCCCTGGGAAATAATGAGCGACATCCTCAGGTGCTCTTCAAGGGCAGGGCCTAGGATTATGGCCAGGAGCATGGGGACAACGGGAAATTCATACTTCCTCATGAAGTACCCCAACAGCCCGAAGAACAGCATGATCCCGGTGTCAAAAAAGGTATTGTGCAGGGCATAGGATCCGACGACGCAGAGGATGGCGATTATGGGTAGGAGAATCCTTGCTGGTACCTGGAGGAGCCTCACCCATATTTTTACGGTGGAGAGGGTGAGGAAGAGCATCATGAAATTCGCCACCAGAAAGGCCCAAAATACACTGTAGACAAACTGGGCATTTGCCTGAAACAATAAGGGACCAGGGGTTAACCCCTGTATCATTAAAGCACCCAGAAGTATGGCGGTGATGGGATCACCCGGGATTCCCAGGGTAAGCATCGGTATCATCGCCCCGCCTGCTACACCGTTATTTGCCGATTCTGGTGCCGCCACCCCCTCAGCCAGCCCGGTTCCGAATAAGGTCCGATTCTTAGAAATTCTCTTGGCATAATCGTAACTGAGAAAAACGGCTATCGGCCCCCCTGCACCCGGGATTGCACCTATTCCCGTTCCAATTGAGGCCCCCAAGACCATGGTCTTAAAGAGCTGTCTTATATCTTTAAACCTCGGGAGAAGCCCCGAGATCTTCGCTTCGTACTTCGGAATCACCTGGGCCCCGATGACAATCCCCTCCAAAATCTGCGGAATCGCAAAAAGCCCGATCAATGCCGGCAGAAAAGAGACTCCCGCCTGAAGCTCGACGTAACCGAAGGTAAAACGCGGGATTCCCATCAGGTTATCAAGCCCGACTGTCATAATAATGAGGCCAATGACTCCAGAGATCAGACCCTTGATGATCGACCTCTGCCCAAAACCACAGATGAGAGTTAAACCCAGAAGCACCAGGGCAAAGAGCTCAGGAGCTCCGAATCGGAGGGCAAACTTGGCAATGGCAGGAGCGATTAACACCAGACACCCCAAGCTGAACATACCCCCGAAAAATGATGAAATCACGGCAGTTCCGATGGCTTCTCCCGCCCTTCCCTTTTTCGCCATCTCGTGACCATCGATAGCGGTAGCCGAGGCCGAAGGCGTCCCCGGGATGTTCAGAAGGATTGCGGATATGGAACCTCCGGTCATCCCCGCAGCATAGAGCCCCAGAAGCAAACAGAAAGACGTCACCGGGGCAAGGGTAAAGGTAAGCGGAAGAAGAAGGACCATCCCCAGGGATATAGTAAGTCCGGGAGAGGCGCCGATAAAGAGCCCGAAGAAAACCCCCATCATGCTGGCAATAAGGTTCGGCAATCGGAGAACATCGGCCAAAGCTGCAAGGGCTACATCACTCATCATGGGAGGATCCTATTAAAAGATTTTCCCGCCAGGGAGCAGAACGTTGAAGAATCGATAAAAGAAAATGTAAACCGCGAGGGTTATTCCGATGGGAAAAAAGATGATCTCCTTCAGTTTTTTTGAGCCGGACATCAGCATCATGGCTGCCATAAAAAGCGGGGTAATGAATACGTAACCGAAATAGATCATGGCTGTGATATAAGCGACGATGATAGCCAAAAGAGAAAGGATTCCGGCAACCTCTTTTAGCGATATTCCGACAGCCCTCTTCTCTTGCCTTCTATAAAAGAGGCTTTTCAAAAAGAGCAAGCTGGATAAGAGGAGTAAACATACGGTTAAAACCCAGGGCATAAAATCTGCCCCAAGGGTATGTGGGATATTCCTGGTCGGGAGCTTCGTAATGAGATACGCATAATAACCAGTAAAAGCAAACAATATAATCGAGATAAAGATGTTTGTCCTTCGCATAAGAAACCAGGGAACGGGGGAAATAGCATCGGAATCGATAATGCCACTCCCCCCATTCTTGGATTTACTTGACCAGGCCGCTAACTTTATATGCCCTTGCGATCAGCTCATTCTGAGCTTTCAGGTATTCCTCGAACTCAGCCCTCCCCATATAGCTTATATTAAACCCCTTCTTTTTAGCGATGTTTGCAAAGCTGGGTTCCTGGGAGCCCTTTTCAAAGGCATCTGCCAGCTTCTTGACCACGCTACCCGGTGTTCCCTTCGGCACACTGATACCCCGGAAGAGCTCCATGACCATAGGATGTCCCAGCTCCTTTAATGTGGGGATATCCGGGAAACCTGGATCCCGTTTCTCTGTTGGCATAACAAGCAACCGGGCCTTTCCACCCGCCACGTGAGGCGCGGCTTCAGGGAGAGGAACGCAGATCGCATTCATCTCACCACCGAGCAGACTTGGAATCCGACGCTTGGCTCCCAACGGAACGTGAATGACCTTCATGCCTAATTCTTGCTCCATGAGTACCGCCGTGAGATGAGTGGCGCTTCCCGTGCCGGCGTTGCCGATCTTCATCTTTCCCGGATCCTTCTTCACGCTATCCACAAATTCTTGAAAGGTTTTCCAGGGAGAATCCGACCGGACGGCACGTTGCCGATATTCGTGCACGTCAGAACGGAGGAGGAGTTCCAGCCCACCGTGTACCCATCCGGCTTGGAACTCTTCAAGGCGGTATACATAATCCCTCCACCCGCTCCAGGCTTGTTGACGGGCACAAAGGGCTGGCCGAAATACGTCTCGGTGGCTTTGGCCAGTGTCCTCCCCATGACATCCGCGGATCCCCCCGCTCCAAAGGGAATCAGAAACTGCACCGGCTTCGAGGGATACTTTCCCCCGCTAAATGCCGCCAAACTGAAGCTCAAGGTGATAACACAGACTAAGATCACATAACCAAACTTTTTACCTATCATGCTAACTACCCCCTTTCTCTTTTTTTGTGTGAATTTATATATAATATGAACGCCCCGTGTATACGTTAAGGCGTTCATGTTAAGAGTGTAGTATCCAAAACCTCCCTTCCCGTTTTTGCTCCTTGACTCGAAATTTTCGCCGAAATCATTAGGATCACCAAATGTGGTTCAAGTCCTATGGGATCCACGCAGTTGCCGTTATTTCGACGTTGCTATCCTCATTGAGGCGGGATATTTCCACAATAGTCCGCGTCGGCATCGTTTCACCGAAATACTCCTCATACAGCTCGTTGATAACCGGTCGATGTCTGTACATATCCCTTACATAGACCGTGGTCGCTATGACATTTTTCATTGAACCCCCCGCCTCCTCAACAACACCCTTCATGTTCTCCATCACCTGTCTGGCTTCAGCACGAATATCATCCTTCCGCACCCGATTGGTTTTCGGGTCTATGCCCCGACATCCGGACATATAGAGGATATTTCCCACCTTTATCGCCTGAACGAACGGGCCTTTTGCGCGACCGGCCTTGTCCGTCCGAATGACTTCCCTTTCCACTATCACAATCTCCCATTACACATTACAAAAGTATTGATTTTCCCAGCCGACTATATTTCCGCTGGCAAGGGTAATACCCGCTTGAAAACCCTGAAAGCATATGGGGAACCCTAAGCCGCGAAACTCTCCATAGTTGCCCAGGCTTCCTTTACCACCCTTTTGGCGTTTGCGATGATGGCCTCCGAGTACTCCTCAGCTAAAAGCGGTCTCACCTCGACGCTTACCACCGGCCTGTTTTCAGGGTTGAGGAGTTTTAGATCCAGCAGAAGCCTGAAGTAATCACGCACCTGGGCGGTATCAATCTCCCCACCGGGGATCCCGAACCGGGGTTGAAGATCACCGTATGCCGGGTGTTTCCGATCTCGCATAACGCAGTTTCCCAGGTGAAAATGCAGCGGATACCCCTTCACCAGCGGGATGGCATCCTCAGGTCGTTCCCCCAAGAGCGGGAAGTGGGACAGATCCGCTAGAAGCCCGAAATTCTTGAACTCCTTGTATACCTCCTTGGCCACATCGGCTGCGTCCCTGAAGTGGCCGATCAGGGCACATTTGTCGATGTCTCGGTCGAATATCTTCAAGGTAATCCCAATCTCTCCCTCAGCCTTTGAATACTCGCATATCTCCTTGATAGAATCAACGAGGATTTTCTTCGCCTCCTCCCGCCTCTCATCACCTGGGTCCTTCCCCGAGAGGACCCTCACCCACGAGGCCCCGAGATCATAGGCCTCATCGATGCAATTTCTCGCTGCGTTCAATGCCTTCTTCCTCTCGGCCGGATCGAAGGCATTCAAGCTGAGCTTGTTGCTCAGGAACATGGGCTGTGTGGCGTAACATACCTCAACGTGCGAGATCTCAAGGAGTTTACGGGCCTCGTTTCTCACCTTGATATCGCGCATCCACCCCACTTCAACGGCGCTCCAGAAATCATCTTCCACGATCTGTTTAAGGGTCTCCACAATGGGCCCAGTTCCCCACGTCACCTCCGGAAAAGCCTTGAAGTGGACGATTCCCGGCTTCATGTACCGGTAGATTGAGAAATCTTCCATAGCTTTTTCTCACGTCTCCTTTCTTCGTTCTTATCACGAAAGCCCACAACCAAACATACAAACCTGCCTTGTTCTTTGTTTCATTGCTCGGCTATCCTCTAAAATCCGATTTCGCCACTGAAAACCCAATAGTTTCAAAGAGATCATGGATGAACCACGACCTTCATGGCACCACCAATCCTCTCCACGAATGTCTTCATGGCCTCGTTGATTTTCTCCAGGGGGAAGGTGTGGGTGATGAGGGGTTTACCGGTTATCTTCCCTTGGGCCATCAGCGCCAGGGCTCGACCCACGCTCATATTCCCCTCTCCACGGACGGTGTAGAGGTTAATCCCATTCCGAACCGCTATCGTGATATCCGCCGTGATGGGCCCCTTATAGAAGGCAAGAATCGTAATTTTGCCCCCCTTACGGGTTATCTCCAACGCCTCCTGGAGGGTGGTGTCACCACCCGCAGCCTCAAGCACCAGATCCACCCCCAGTCCATCCGTAAGCTCCAGAACCTTTTCAACGGACTTCTCCCTTCGCGTATTGACAACATGATCGGCCCCGAGCTTCTTGCCCAGGTCAAGCCTTTCATCCCTCGTACCTGTCAAAATCACCTTTCCCGCCCCAAGGGCCTTGCACAGTTGGACGCTCATGAGCCCGATCGGTCCAGGTCCCAACACCGCCACCGTATCCCCGGGAATGTAACCTCCCGCCATATCGATGGCGTAAATGCAGGTCCCGGCGGTTGTTATCGTGGTCGACTCGTCGAAAGAGACGCTATCAGGGAGTTTGTAGAGAGTATTCACGTGATTTACTGCATATTCGGCAAACCCCCCGTTTGCAGTAAAGCCGTTGGCCCGATGGCCTTTCTGGGTGTTACCATAGTTGAGACAGGCGGTATAGTGGCCCATGATGCAGTTCTTACACCGACCGCACCCCTTGTGTATCTCAACAGCAACTCTATCCCCCACCTGAAATTCGTCAACGGTTTCACCCGTCGCCACCACTGTCCCCGCATATTCGTGGCCGATTATGTACTCCCCGAAAGGTGGTTGATTCGGCATCCCGTGCGTTATGATTTTGTTGTCCGTTCCGCAGATCCCGCAGGCATTGACCCTCAGAAGAACCTCATCAGGATCCGGGGATGGAACATCACACGTTTCTACCCTTACATCATTGAAGCCGTACAGAACAGCTGCCCTCATCTTTTTTGGAATATCCATGGAGCACCTCCTCTACAAATATATCCCATATCTCAGGAAATATGCGAAGCAATGTATGCAATCTTCGCGGTGTCCTCAACCAGATCCGTAAGATAGTAGGCGGTTTTCAGGTCCGCCGCAAGGGTAAGGACACCATGTTCCTTCATGAGTAGAGCCCTCACTCCCGGGTGCTTCTCTAATGCCTCACAAACAAATTCATAAAGCTCCCGTGATCCCGGAAGGGCGCTTTCCACCCAGGGTACGTACTTCAGGACCACACGGCTCGAGACGGTCACCAAAGGAAGGGGTCTCCCCTTATTCGCGAAGGCGGTCGCAAAGGGCGGGTGCAGATGGGCGATCGCCATCACATCGGGACGCGTTCGATACGCGGCAAGATGGAAGGATGATTCCTTCGACGGTTTCAACCTCGGAGGGGAATCAACAACAGAGCCCTCCAGGTTGACGAGGAGATTAATCTCAGGCTCAATATCCCCTAGGGAAATACCGCTGGGGGTTATGAGGACTTTGTCGGTATCGGGAATCCTCACACTCATATTCCCCCCCGTGCCGCTCACGAGACAACGGTTAAATGCCCTCCTCGAAAACTCGGAAAGCTCCTTTTTCAGGAAAGCAATCCTTTCATCTTCTCCTTTCCTCATCGACCCAAACCCTTCACAAGGTCTGCCAATACACCCACGCACACATCGGCAAATTGAGGATCGTTGATATGGGCATCGATCTCCTCATACCGAATATGGCTTTTGAGATGGTCTTTCAGAGCTTTAACCAAGATCTTATTCCCACGAGGGTTGTGCAGAGGGCCACCCTCTCTTCCATAAACCGACCACCCTTTCCGGGGGACCAAAACCGCGGTGGGCCCCCCGGCTTGGTTCAACCGTTCGGCCATGACCCGTCCCACCTGAGCCATCTCGTCCCGGGAAACCATCATATTCGCGTTGTAGGGATTGTGCATATAGATCTTTCTCCTCCTCATTCCCGGGGGAATAGATTCTCTGGGCCCGAAACACACATACTCCAAAGCTCCTGTGGATACCACCTGGGGAATCCCCATGAGCCCGGCAGCACTCAATCTCCCCGGCAGAACGGGAACATAGGCTCCTGCCCCCACCACTTCTTCCGTAACCTCGTGGGGAGTCAGGTCGAGAACGGCATTGATGAATCCGCCCTCTATGAGCTCTTCCATCGCCGAGCCGCCAGCCCCTGAAGCGTGGAATGTGACAACCTCAAATCCTCTTTGTCGAAGGAGTCGCGTTGCCCGGCTCACTGCGGGCTCCGTATTGCCCAAGGCAGTAATCGCGATTGTTCGCTCACCGTGCCTCAATGAAATCCGCTTCCCGCCTTCCACCATTCCCAGGAGACCGGAGACGGCATTGGCGAGGACGGATCTGGTTACCGGATTCGGTCCACCCACGAGATCGCCCACGGAGAACATCACCCCGATGTCCTTGTGGCCGACAAACGGACGAATATCCCCAGAGGCAACGGTGGATACGAGGAATTTCGGAAATCCGAGGGGAAGGACCTTCATAGCCATGGACGCAATGGCCGACCCCTGGTTTCCACCTATTCCAATAACCCCATCCAACCTCCCTTCCTGCAATAAATTGATGACTGATCTCCCTGCCCCCTCACCCATTGCTTCCATAATCCGATCCCTCTCGCCGTTTTTGAGAAGGCTGGAAAGCTCATATCCGGCAAGTCTCGCGACCTCTTGGCTTTCAATATCCGGTTCAACCCCGGCAGGACCAACGGGACCCACATCTATGAGGATGGCGGTGTGATCCCGGCCCTCGATGAGCCCCTTCATGTAAGCCACCTCTGCACCCTTGGTATCAAGGGTTCCCAAGATGGCAATGTTCCTCTTCATTACGGCCTTCCGGATGGCCTTCCAGGCAATCCACTATGCACGAGAACAAGACCAAAATTACCCCCTCGATGTTCCCGGGGAGAGGTGCCTATCCTCAATCTCCGCAGTATACTTCGGGATACTCCTTAGGCACGGTTCTTAAACAGTCTTGCCTCCTGAGGAACCTTGATCTTGAACTTCTTCACTTCTTCGAGAAAAGCAGCGATTGCCTCCGCTGACTTCTGGAAATATTGCTCACCCTTCTCCTTGGTTCCCCGAAACGGGTTCCCGATGGTGGCCGTGTCGGAATACTCATGATGCTCCATGGGCACCCAGACGTTTTCCGAACCCATAAACGTAACATTACCTGAACCATCGCGCTTGGAAAACTTATCCCCCATCCAGTGCGGGGCATGGGTTCTGTCCTCTTTCGCCTTATCCATATCGATGAGGGATTCATCCCACGCCATAACCGTGCTCGTTTCGATTTCTCCGGCATGCCATCCCGGCGTTTCCTCGGGTGGGCCTTCAATAATATCTCCCAGAATGACGTAATCGCGTTCCGTAGGCGTCTTGCACCAACAGACGAAACAGCCGGTCTCATATCGAATTCGGCGCAGAACATCATCAACGACCTTTGAATTGCTCCCATGGTGGGTGACGAATACGATCTTGTTGAAGCCGTGATAGATCATGCTCATGGCTAGATCGTAGACCACTGCGCGATAGGTGGCACCCGAAAAGGTCAATGTGCCAGACCCTTGTCCCACTTCACCCATGTGGTGTGGGGAATATCCAACGGGAACGAGGGGAGTGTACGGGGTTTCGGCCAACTCACCCGCTATGCGGACAACGCCCATGGTGGTCATCGAATCGGTCCCCAAGGGACAATGGGCTCCTCGCCATGACTAATCCTCCTCCAATCCTGTTTTCTGGTAATACTTTCTCATGTTGTCACTATATGAAGAATTCTCCTTAACAGTCGTAAACAGAGGCCAATGATAGATATATGGTAAACGTTTTCCACAAAATAGTACCTAAGAAGTCATCTGTCAAGGGTCTCCTTCCCCTATTTTTTAAAATTTTCTCCCGTTGAACCCCTGATGAGTAAGCTGGTTTTGAAGAACGTCACCCTTTCAAAACTCTTCTTCGAAATCACATCGATCAACATACTCATAGCCGCAACCCCAACATCGTATACAGGGATCTCAACCGTAGTCAAGGGTGGCTTGAAGTAGGAGCTAAGGGGGATATTATCAAAACCCACTACCGACAGATCATCGGGGACACTCATCCCCAGCTCCTTTGCCGCCTTAATCGCCCCAAAGGCCATCTGGTCGTTGGCCGCAAAGATCGCAGTGGGTGTATCTTTCTGTTCTAGGAGTTCCCTTGCAGCCAGATATCCACTTTTGGGGGTTAGATTTCCCTGCTTTATCAGGTTCCGGTCAATAGGGTAGCTATTCTGAGCCAGTGCACTCTTGCACCCTGTGAGGCGGTCTGTCGCCGTCGTGGACCTCTCCGGCCCACCGATAAAACCGATTCTCTCATGACCAAGATCGATCAGGTGCTGTGTGGCCTGGGTTGCTCCACCGATGTTGTCCACTCTTACAGCGGGAAAATCCACCTCGTGGCGACCGATGACGACAACTCGTTCCCGCAGTTCCTTTAAAGCGGAGAGTGTTTCATAACCATGTATGATGCCGCCGCTGAAAATAATCCCATCTGCGAGCTTTTCCCTGAGCAAGTAGATATAGTTGATAATTCTCTCCTGCTTCCTATCGGTGTTTTGGAGCATCACAGCATATCCGGACTGGTCAGCCACATCCTGAATTCCCCTAACAATCTCCGCATAGTAGGGGTTGGAAATATCGGGAATGATAATCCCTATGGTCATGGTCTTCTTCATGAGAAGACCCTTGGCAAGGGCGTTTGGCCTATAATCTAATTCCCTGATTGCCTCCAAAACCCTCTCCTTCGTTGCCTGATTAACCTTATGGGGGCTGTTGTTCACTACCCTTGATACCGTGGCAATAGAGACCTTTGCTCTCCTAGCGACATCTTGAATTGTTGACACGAGCTCCACTCCTGTAAAATATGGTAAACCTTTACTATACTGTATGCGGATAAGAGGGTATTATCAAGAAGATATTTGATAGGTTGGAAAGTTTCCCGCTATCTTCCTCGCACGTATTCTCAAGGGGTAGTTCTTCCCCACTTGGATCCACACATTTTTCTTCCAATCCGAAGATAAATGGGGAAGGTCTGAGCAAGGGGATACTGTCTATGACTGCCCGCGGTTATGCAATGACTGAGGCTGGACAAGGATCAGTAACGGGTTATTCCAACAAATTGGCTGTTTTTGGCGCTTACTTTCCAGCCTTTACGTTCCCGGCAATTTCCCTAAACTCATCTTCGGTGAGCACCCGTTTCAAATCGTGGGACTTCAGCTTAACCTGGGTCAGTGCGGCCAGAGTCTCCTCTTCGGTAAGCTCGATACCCAGTTTCTGCGACCAAACGGCAATTGAATCAATCCCGCTCTTCTTGCCCATCACTATCTGCGGCATCTCATGGCCCACGAACTCGGGGCGCACGGGGAATACTGTCGTAGGGTCTTTCTCAAAGGCTTGCTTGTACCAACCAGTGACGATCCCAGATTCAATGGTGTAGGCCCCATCCCCTATGAAGGGCCGGCTTTCTGGTATTTCGGTGCCGGAAACCTCCCTCACGAGCTTAGACATCTCATTGAACTTGCTGTAATTGAGGCCCGCATCAATTCCATACATGGGCAAGAGGGCCAGAACAATCTCCTCCATGGGGGCATTACCGGCCCGCTCCCCGATCCCGGTAACCGTGGAATGGATTACTTCAGCACCGGCCAGCACCGCCATTATGGTATTGGCAACTCCCAGGCCAAAATCAGAATGGAAATGGATCTCCAGGGGCTTTGAAACCCTCTCTTTAACCTTCCTGGCAAAATAGCTGGCACCCTGGGGCGAGAGCACACCAAACGTGTCCACCAGCGTGAAGGCATCCATATGACCCTCGGTGGCCACCCGATCCACCAGGTCAAGTAACCAGTTCATATCCGACCTGGTGGCATCGATGGTAAAGAAGACCGTATAGAGGCCCTGTTCCTTGGCATAGGCGGTGGCCTTGATGGGGAGGTCTATAGCTTTCTCCAGAGGCCATTTATAGGCATGCTCGATGAGGTGGGCGCTGGCCGGAATTTCCATAACAATGCCCCGGACGCCGCAGTCAACTGCTCGTTTCACATCGTCCACCATACAACGCGAGAAGCAGAAGATCTCGGGACCCAGGTCACGTTTAACGATCTCCTTGATAGCGGCTTCATC
>SMTZ1_10004883_pt1 | contig 15339 bp, 19 predicted proteins | sample DeeMarSWOR136_30_FD_25667 | JGI IMG/M metagenome (IMG submission 25667)
GACGGCCCGATACAATGCCCCGAGATACAGGCACTTGCAATCATGCCGCCCTGTCATGCCAAACACATGTCTGTGACGATTTACCACAATCCCCATTGCGCCAAGTCCCGGGAGACGCTGAGAATTCTTGAGTCCCGCGGGATCCGGCCTGCAGTCATCGAGTATCTGAAGGACCCCCGAGTGAAGCTAGCTTGCGCGAACTGATACGCCTACTCGGCATCGCGCCGCGCAAGTTGGTGCGCAGCAAGGAGCCGGAGTTCAAACAGGCCGGACTCGACAATCCGTCCTGCACCGACGCTGACGTTATTCAAGCACTCGCACGCTTCCCAAAGCTGATCGAGCGACCGATTGTCGTGAAGGGCCGCAAGGCCGCCCTGGCGCCCTGGGCCGACCACCCGGGAGCGTTATCAAGATACTCTAGGGCAATGTCCGAGATTCTTGTTCTTTACTACAGCCGCCATGGCGCCGTTGCTGACATGGCACGGCACGTCGCGCGCGGCGTTGGCAAAGTACCACCCATGCAGGCGCGCCTGCGCACCGTTCCCATGGTATCGCCCGAAAACGACGCCGTGAGTCCGGCCATACCGACCGGCGGTGATCCCTATGCAACACTGGACGATCTGCGCGAATGCGCGGGTCTCGCGCTCGGCAGTCCCGCCTACTTCGGCAACATGGCTTCGCCAGTCAAACACTTTCTTGAAACCACCTCGGTGCTGTGGATCTCAGGCAATCTGGTTGGCAAACCAGCCGCGGTTTTTACCTCGACATCAAGTCATCATGGGGGCCAGGAATCGACCTTGCTCTCGATGATGAATCCGCTCCTGCACCACGGGATGCTACTTCTCGGGTTGCCGTATACGGAGGGAACACTGAATACCACACGTTCGGGCGGCACGCCCTATGGCGCAAGCCACGTGGCCGGCACTCGCAACGATCAACCGCTTAGCGAAGACGAGAAGCGCCTCTGCCAGGCGCTCGGCGAACGACTCGCTCGCACTGCCCTGGCGCTGCAATCCGCCAGTATCTAATCCTTGCCTCTGGCGCCCTCTTCCAGCGCCCTCAAGAACGGAATCGTCACGCGCCGCTTGCTCGCGAGAGAGGCGATATCGATCCGATCAAGCAGCTCAAACAGACTTGCCATGTCGCGTGGATAGCGCGCCAGCACGTAGCGCACCACCTCATCACTCACTTCGAACCCGCGATTGCGGGCACGCTGACGCAAGGCCTCCAGCTTTTCCGCATCGTCCAACACTTCAAGCTGGTACACCGGTCCCCACCCGAGACGTGTAACGAGGTCGGCCAGCTCAAGCCCAAGCGCTTGCGGGGCGCGCGCACCCGCAATGACCAGCGCGTGATTTGCCGCACGCATTCGCTCGCATAGTGCAAACAGCGCTCGCTCCCACCCTGGAAGATGGGCAATGTGCTCCACGTCGTCTACGCACACGAGTTCAGCCTGCTCGGCATTCTCGAGGACCGCGGGCGCCAAGGTTGGCGCGTCGGTGGCAGAGAAATACAGCGCAGGGTGGCCCGATTCGTGAACTGCGCGGCAAGCGGCCTGCAGCAAATGGGTTCGGCCACTGCCGGCGGCGCCCCAGAGGAACAACACCCTCTCGGGCGGCGGCTCGTCGCGTGCGATCGCGGCGCAAACAGACCGTAATCCGGCAAGCGCCTCGTGGTTGCGCGCAGGAAGAAAGTTCCGGAAGGACGACGCGTCCCGCAACCGAAGATTGAGCGCGAGCTGCGAACTCACGAAGCTGGCCCGCCGCGCGCGTCGTATCGCGACGGCAGAGCCCTCCCAGGTGTCAGGGCGTCCCGATCAACCACGGTGACCAGCCTCGGACGATTCATGTGCGCTGCTCGCTTTCATTCCCCAGACCCACACGTAGTGCGCGCCGCTCGTCACGGTGGTCACAAGCACGGCATAGATCAGGACTTCCTCGAGCAGCGGCCACTGATATCCGGCGGCTCGTTTCACCAGAACCACGGCGACCAACAAAATCTGCATGAAAGTGTTCACCTTGCTTAATACGCTCGGGTGCATCCGCACCGGCCCGACGAGCGAGGTATACGCGAGATAGCCCCCCACGATGAGCAGGTCGCGAAACGCCACTGTGAGCATCAGCCAAAAAGGGACAATGCCAACGACCGTGAGCATCACATAGGCACTCACCAGCAGCGTCTTGTCCGCAATGGGGTCCAGTATCGCACCGAAACGCGACGTGTAGCCGAGGCGCTTGGCAAGCAGACCGTCCAGCCCGTCTGAAATGCCGGCGACCACAAAAATAGCGAGCGCGCCGACAAAATCCTGATCCTTCAGGAACAGGATCAGCACTGGAACCAGTGCGATACGCGACAGCGTGATGAGATTAGGGAGTTGCGACAGGGTCATGGGCGGGGATCGGCGCGCGATGACGACTGCACGCTATGGGAGCCCCGCGGGCAAGTCAAGGTTTGCGCGCCCGCAGCGGCGGCCCTACCATACGCCTCCCGATTTCTCTTACCGTCGCCCGTGAGCCAGACCCGCGTTTCCCTGACCTATCGCGACGCCGGCGTCGATATTGACGCCGGCGATTCCCTAGTCGAGGCCATCAAGCCGATCGCGCGCGCGACCGCCCGCCCGGGTCTACTTGCCGGCATTGGTGGCTTTGGCGCCATGTTCGAGATTCCCCGCGGGCAGTACCAGGAACCGGTGCTGGTTTCGAGCACCGATGGTGTCGGCACCAAGCTGAAGCTCGCGATCGAACTGAATCGCCACGACACCATCGGCATCGATCTGGTGGCGATGTGTGTGAATGACATCGTCGTGCAGGGAGCCGAGCCGCTGTTCTTTTTGGACTACTTTGCCACCGGCAAGCTCGACAACGCGGTGGCCACACAGGTCATTAGCGGAATCGGCGAGGGCTGTCGCCAGGCCGGCTGCGCGCTGGTCGGAGGCGAAACCGCGGAAATGCCCGGCTTGTATTCGGCTGGCGAGTACGATCTCGCCGGATTCACGGTTGGCGTAGTGGAGAAGTCGAAAATCATTGACGGGTCCGCGGTTCGACCGAATGACACACTCGTCGCCCTTGCCGCGAGCGGCCCGCACTCCAATGGCTACTCGTTGGTGCGGCGCATTCTCGCACACACCAAGTCCGATCTCGCCGCCAATTTCGATGGCGGAACGCTCGGTAGCGCCCTGCTCGCACCAACCCGCATCTATGTGAAAGCGCTGCTCGCGCTGATGCGCGAGATTCCGCTGCACGCGGCTGCACACATCACTGGCGGTGGCCTGCCCGGCAACGTGCCGCGCGTGCTGCCGCGCGGCACGCGCGCCGTGATCGACAGCCGTGCCTGGCAGTGGCCAAGCGTGTTCCGGTGGTTGCAGGAGGGCGGCAACGTCGAGGAGATGGAAATGTACCGCACCTTCAACTGCGGACTCGGGATGGTTCTGGTGTTGGCTCCTGAAAATGTCGAAGAGTCCCTCCGGCTGCTCACGATCAACGGCGAGCAGCCCATGATCGTCGGCCATGTCGAAGCGCACGACGGCGAGCCCGAGGTTGTGCTGCTGAAATGACCGGCGCCGGCAAGCGCCTGGTGGTGCTGATCTCCGGCCGCGGGAGCAACTTGCAGGCAATCATCGAGGCCAATCGGCAAGGGAGGTTGCGGGCGGATCTGGCGGCCGTGATCAGCAACAATTCCGGTGCGGCAGGACTACGCTACGCGCGCGATGCAGGAATCCCCGCTGAAGTAATCGATCATCGCGCATTCTCGACACGCGAGGCCTTCGACGATGCGCTCCAGCAGGCAATAGACCGCCATCGGCCTGACCTCGTCGTGCTGGCCGGCTTCATGCGCATTCTTGGACGGCGTTTCATCGACCACTATGTCGGACGCATGATTAACATCCACCCGTCGCTGCTGCCACGGTTCACCGGCCTCAATACCCATCGGCGTGCAATCGAGGCCGGCGCGCGCGAGCATGGCGCAACAGTGCACTTCGTCACCCATGACGTCGATGGGGGGCCGCACATTATCCAGGCTCGCGTGCCGGTACTGCCCGACGACACACCGGAAAGCCTCGCGCAACGGGTACTGGAACAGGAGCACCGGATATTTCCCCTGGCAATCAGCTGGTTTTGCCAGAACCGGCTAAGCTTGCATAATGGCAAGGTTCTGCTGGACCGTGCGATTCGCCCGGAACAGGGCCTATCCGGCTGAGCCAAAAGACGCTCGTGCCCTGGAAGACGGCTATTATCTGACCGTAGCGGTCAGGTTTCCTATGGAATAAAGCCGGTCGACCCGCCGTCTAGTAACTCAACCATGTTGGAAGTGCTTAACCTATTTCGTTCACGCAGTGCGCGCTCTGTCCTCGAGACTCACCGGGCAAGGCTCTATCGCATCGCCTATGCGTGGACGCGCAGTCCGGCGCTCGCGGATGACTTGGTGCAAGAGACCCTCACCAAGGCGCTGGTAAAGTCTGGGCAGCTGCGGGATCCGAAGGCATCTGAGGCCTGGCTCTACAGCATTCTCAGCAACTGCTATCGGGATCACTTCCGTCGCCTTCGAGAAACTGAAGATGTCGACGCGATTGAACTGCTGAGCGACTCCAATCCGGAGCAGGAAAGCAGTCAGCAGCAACTGATCGACAAAGTGCGCGCCGCCATGATGCGGTTGCCGGAGGGCCAGCGACAGGTAGTGTCGCTGGTCGATATCGAAGGATTTAGCTACGTGGAAGTTGCCGAGATCCTCGCGGTACCGATCGGAACCGTCATGAGCCGGCTGTGTCGGGCACGTGCATCCCTCAAGGAACATCTGTTACCCGAGTTGCGTGCCCAAACAGATGCCGGGGAACCGAAACTTCGAAGAGTGAAGTGAAATGAACGAGAAGGATTTCTCAGAAGAATTTCTCAGCGCCTTCGTGGATGATCAGCTCACGGCGGAAGAGAAGAGCCGCGCCTACGAGCAGATCAACCGTGACGACTCGTTGAACCGCCGGGTTTGCGAGCTTCGCAAGGTGCGCGACCTCGTGCAACTCGCCTATCGCGACGTTCCCGGCGCCCCGTCGGCTTCGGGCCACGGTCGGCGCGCACGCATGAGCAACCTCGCGGCTGGTGTGCTGCTCGCACTCGGCGTGGCCATCGGCTGGGCGCTTCATGCGCCCGGCGATGACAACAAGCTTGAGGGCGCATCGCTCGAGTTCGTGCAGCCGGACCCCGTACAAATTACTTCTTCGCAATCGGCGGCTACCGTACCATCCGAACCGGCACAACCCAACGCGCGGCGCGCGATGGAAGTGGCGAAGGCCGGTACACCGGCAAAGGTTCTCATCCATGTCAACGACGGGGAAATGACCCATCTCGGCCAAGCCCTTGATGAGGTCGACAACCTCGCACGTTACTATCGCGAGGCCAGTATTAATGCGCGCATTGAGGTCGTCATGAACGGTGACGGCCTCAGCCTTGTGCGCGCCGATGTCACCAATTTTGGAGCACGAATCGCACGCATCCAGCGCGACTACGACAATGTCGTGTTCGAAGCCTGCAAGAACAGCATCGACCGTCTGAGGCGGGACAAGGGCATCGTCGCCAAGCTCCTGCCGGGCGTCGTCGTGATCGACTCTGGGGTGGCGCAACTGATGCGCCGCCAGAACCAGGGCTGGGCCTACATCCAGGTCTAGTACTTACCAAATAATAAGCCGTAAGCATCACTCAACCTCAGATAGGAGATAGTCACAATGGGTAAATTTGTTGCTTCGATGATGGCCGCTGCCTTCGCGCTCGGCTTGGCCGCCAATGCACAGGCCGCTGGCTACGACAAGCAAAAGGTCGTCTACCATATCAATAGTGCGGACACCAAGACGCAGAAGGGCGCTCTGCGCAACATCCAGAACCACATTAATGCGGTGGGCAAGGACAACCTCGATCTGCGCGTTGTCATGCATGGCGGCGGCGTAGCCATGTTGCAGACCGCGCAGAAGGACGAGGACATGAAGGGTTCGATCGAGAAGCTGAAGCTCCAGGGCATTCACTTCAACGTCTGCGCCAACACCCTGAAGGGCAAGAAGCTCAACTACAAGACCGATCTCTATGACGTGTCCGAGAAGGACATCGTGCCGAGCGGTGTTGCCGAGATTGCGGCGCTCCAGCAGAAGGGCTACGTGTACGTAAAGCCGTAAAAGATTGTAGCTTCAAAGATTCTCTCTCCTCAGCCCGCGCAGTTTGCGGGCTTCTTTTTTTTCTACGCACGGATGCACGGATCACGCGGGAACACGCGGATGTCTAGGGCGACCCGGACAGCGTAGAGGCCGGAACGTGCGCACGGGCCCAGCTTTGGACGTCCCGCACGGCGCGGACTATCCTGAGTACTTGCGAGCCGACAGTGCCCCCTTATGGACGATACCCCGAGCCCCTTGCCCTCCCCTGAAACGATCGCCGCGTTTCTCCAGGCGCCATCGACCTGGGAACAGATTGGAATCCTCTTGACCGCCACGCTCGCTGCCTGGCTGCTTGGGCGATGGTTGCAGGTCCGGCTCTCGCCGATCATTCAGCCCGGCGCCATTGACGAACGGGCGCGCGTCGCGATGCGGACCGGCCTGCTCGCATTGGTGCCGATTATCCTGTGGCTCTTGCTCTTTGCGACAGTCACGACGTTGCGCCGCCACGAACAAGCCACCGACCTGTTGCGACTTGCGTTGCTCCTCGTCGGGGCGCTCGCCCTGATCCGGATGGGCGTATTCGTGCTGCGCCACAGCTTCAGTCCCGGCAGCCGTCTGAAAGCGTGGGAAGGAATATTGACGGTAACGATCTGGTCGCTGATCGCGCTACACCTGCTCGGCTGGCTACCGATTGTCTCGCAGGCGCTCGATGAGTATGCGATCAGTTTCGGACAGCTGCGCCTGTCACTATATACGCTGGTCAGCTTTACGCTCTTCATCGCACTGTGGCTGCTCGTCGCACTTTGGCTGTCGAATGCCCTGCAGTGGCGCGTGATGCGTTCCCAGGCACTCGACGAAAGCCTGAAGCTCGCCATCTCCAAGCTCGCCAAATTCGCTCTACTCACAATAGCCGTGATCGGCGCCATGCTCGCTGCAGGCATCGATCTCACCGCGTTCGCCGTATTTGGCGGCGCGCTTGGCGTAGGGTTGGGCCTTGGCCTCCAGCGGGTGGTGAGCAACTTCGTCAGCGGCGTGATCCTCGCCTTCGAGGGATCGATCCGCCCCGGCGATGTCATCAGCTTTGGCGAGTATGTGGGTACGGTGCAAACCTTGCATGCCCGGCATGTCGTGGTACACACGCGCGACGGGCTCGACCTGTTGGTACCCAACGAGAACCTCATGACCAGCGAGATAACCAACTGGTCGTATGGCGATCGCAACGTCAGGCTGCGCTTGCCGGTGTCAATCAGCTACAGCGATGACCCGGAAGCGGCCATCGCCCTTCTCGTGAAAACGGCAGCTAACCACCCGCGGGTACTAGCTGATCCGCCACCGCTCGGTTGCCTGTCACGCTTCGCCGACAGCGGGATCGACCTCGAGTTGCGCGCCTGGGTGAATGATCCCGAGCGTGGACTTGGCAATGTTCGTTCCGACCTGAATCGTGCCATCTGGCAGGCATTCAAGACCGCGGGCATTACCATCCCGTTTCCGCAACGAGTGGTACACCTCACAGGGCCGGCGGCGGACGCTCGCCCGTCTCGCGATAGCGGAGGTAGTCGCGCAGGATCTGCGCATGGTCGAACGCGAGCGCCGAAGGGATCTCCGCGGGGATAAAGACGCCCACCGCTTTGGCGTCGTCTTGCGCTTCTGGCTCGCCACGCGCCTCGGCGATGTATACGGCTGATGCGGTATGGGACCGTGGATCGCGAGCGGGATCGGAATAGACGCCAAGCAACGTCACCAGCCGTACCGCAAGCGAGGTTTCCTCCTGCGCCTCACGCACCGCAGCGCGCTCCACGCGCTCGCCGATGTCCACGAAACCACCCGGTATCGCCCACCCATGCGGCGGGTGTTTGCGCTCGATCAGCACGATTGGCCGGTCGGGACTATCGAGAAGCTCGATGATGATATCGACGGTGAGCGCAGGTGTGGCGGGCGCGGGCATGATTTTCTCAGTAACGGGAATTCGCCATCATTCTACGGGTCGAATGCCGTAGCCCGCAGAAGTGGTCTTGCCCTGCCAGATAGGCAGACAGCATGGACAGACGAGTACCTGAGCTTCCGCTAGGGTCTTTTCCCCCTGCCTGACCCCCGATTCGGTTATACTCCCTTAAGTTGCACGTTTCCCTCAATGAGGACCCAATCCTAATGCTCGAAGGCCTGATCGCCCTGCCCTGGTGGGGCTACATCGTCGTTGCGCTCGTTTTCACCCATATCACGATCGCTGGCGTCACCATCTACCTGCACCGTCACCAGGCGCACCGGGCGCTCGACCTGCATCCGATTATTTCGCATTTCTTCCGTTTCTGGTTGTGGCTCACGACCGGCATGGTTACCAAAGAGTGGGCTGCGATACACCGCAAGCACCACGCCACGTCGGACCGCGCCGGCGACCCGCACAGCCCGCAGATCTACGGCATACGCAAGGTTTTCTGGGATGGCGTTTCGCTTTACCGCGAGGCTTCTCGTGACCAGAGCATCATGGACAAGTACGGCCACGGCTGCCCAAGCGACTGGGTGGAGCGCAATATCTACACCCGACACAGTGGCAAGGGCGTCGCGCTAATGCTCCTCGTTAATCTGGCGTTGTTCGGCCCGATTGGTCTCACGATCTGGGCAGTGCAGATGATCTGGATTCCGCTGTTCGCGGCCGGCGTCATCAACGGCATCGGCCACTACTGGGGCTACCGCAGCTACGAGGTTGGCGACACTTCCACCAACATCGTGCCGTGGGGCATCCTGATCGGCGGCGAGGAACTGCACAACAATCACCACAGCTTTGCGAGTTCCGCCAAGCTTTCCTCCAAGTGGTGGGAATTTGACATTGGCTGGATGTACATCCGCATGATGGAGATGGTTGGGCTGGCACGTGTGAAAAAGATTCCGCCGGAGCTGACCTGCGATACCGCCAAGTCGCACATCGACCTCGACACCGTACGCGCGGTAATTCATGCCCGCTTCCTTGTGATGGCACAGTTCGCACGCGATGTGATGAAGAAGGTTCACCGCGAGGAACTCAAGAAACTCGACCGGAGCGACCGCGAGCGCTGGACACTGGTGAAGCGCGCCAAGCGCCTTATGGTTCGCGAAGCGGCTCTGCTGGATGAAGGCTCACACGCCCGCCTGCAGCAGGCGCTGGCACAGAGCCAGGCTCTGCAGACCGTCTACGCCATGAAGCAGAAGCTGCAGGACATCTGGCAGCGTTCCGCCACCACGCAGGAGCACCTGATTCAGGCCCTGCAGGAATGGTGTCGAGAGGCCGAAGCGACCCGGATCCAGGCGCTACGCGCCTTTGCCGAACGCATTCGCACCTACACGCTGGTACCGGCCGCGGCATAAACCGCGGACACACGAGTCGTAAAACACAAAACCCGCCAATTGGCGGGTTTTGTCATTCCGGATTACGCAAGAGACTAACTGCGCGGAGCCAGACGCTGGTGCAGCGGGCTGTGGCGCGGGAAATGCGCCAGCAGGAACTCCATCTGGTCGGCCAGCACCCGCCTGCCCTGCAGGAAAATGTACTCGGCGTGCGTCGGGACAAAAGGGATGGCAATGAGCTGCATGTGCGCCTGTTCGGGCGTGCGACCAGCCTTGTGGTTGTTACAGCGCTTGCAGGCCGTCACAACGTTTTTCCAGGTATCAGTCCCGCCATGGCTGAGCGGCATGATGTGATCGCGCGACAGCGCGCGCTCCGGATGCCGTACGCCGCAGTACATGCAGAGATGCGCGTCGCGCGCGAACAGGGTTTGATTGTTAAGCGGCGGCACATAATTGCCGCGCACCTTCATCAGGGCATGACTGTCACCCTGGGTAGCAACGATGGAGTTTACCTCGATCACCGAGCGCATCCCGGTGATGGCGTTGTAGCCGCCGTGGACGCGGTACAACGGCGAACCGCAGGTATAGGCAACCTGCCCTAGATGATACATGCGCACCGCCTCCCGAAAGTCGATCCACTCGAGGGGCATGCCCGAGGCATCGGTCCGCAGTACCTGTTGGCTCAGCAAATACACGGAAGAATCCTACGACACACTTCGAAACCGCGGCTATTTATGGCAGAAATCGCAAACCTTGTATAGAGGCGGGTGGGCGGCGGCAGGTCACACGCCGGAAACAAAAAGGCCCGGCAGTGCCGGGCCTTCTGAGCGTACATCCGGGAAGCTGTTACTTGATCTTGGCTTCCTTGAACATGACGTGCTTGCGCGCCTTTGGGTCGTACTTCTTGAACTCGAGCTTGTCGGGGGTGGTTCGCTTGTTCTTGGTGGTTGTGTAATAGAACCCCGTTCCCGCGCTCGACACGAGCTTGATCTTTTCGCGAATGGCCTTGGCCATGGGTCGTCACCTCAAACCTTTTCGCCGCGCGCTCGCAGGTCAGCGAGCACCGCGTCGATACCCTTCTTGTCGATCGTCCGCAGCGCCCGGGTCGTGAGGCGCAGCGTAACGTAGCGGTTCTCGCTCGCTACCCATAGCCGGCGGTACTGCAGGTTCGGCAGGAAGCGGCGCTTGGTGCGGTTGTTCGCGTGGGACACGTTGTTGCCGGTGCGCGCGCGCTTGCCGGTAACCTGACAGACTCTGGACATCGAAAATTCTCCCGTACAGAAGCGGCCCCAAAAGGGGCCGTGAAGGCCGGCTTTTATATCAAATTAGGGGGGGCTTGGGTAGCCTTCGATACCCTCTAAAGCAGGCCACGCTCGGCAAACGAGGCTATTTCCCCATCCCCGACGACAAGGTGATCCAGCAGCCGCACGTCCACCTGCGCCAGGGCCTCCTTGAGGCGCTCGGTCAGCAGCTCGTCCGCCCGGCTGGGCTCTGCCACCCCTGACGGGTGGTTATGGACCAGGACAACCGCCGCCGCATTAAGGGCCAAGGCGCGTTTCAGCACCTCGCGCGGATAGACCGACGTCCCGTTAAGAGTCCCACGAAACAGCTCCTCAAAGGCCAGCACCCGGTGGCGATTATCCAGAAAGAGACAACAGAAATGCTCCTCCGCGCGATCTCGCAGGCGCGCCTGCAGAAAGTCGCGGGTGTCCGTCGTCGAGCTGAGTGCCGTGCCGCGGGCGAGTTTCTCCGCCAGAAAACGCCGGCCCAGCTCCAGCGCGGCCTGCAGCTGGACGAACTTCGCCTCCCCCAGCCCAGCCGTTGCGCATGCCGCTGCACGCTCGGCGGTAAGCAGGCCACGCAGGCTACCAAAGCGGGCGAGCATCTCACGCGCAACGTCCACGGCGGTCTTGCCGGTCACGCCGGTGCGCAGAAAGATGGCAAGCAGCTCGGCATCTGACAGTGCTTGCGGCCCGCGCGCGAGCAATTTCTCGCGCGGGCGCTCGGATTCAGGCCAGTCGGTGATTGCCATGGGCACGTCCCTGTCCGGTGGCTGGTTTGTGCGAATTGTCTGTAGGCAAGTAAACTGTAACACATGGTTTCCCTCTCCAATAAAAGGGTTCTACTCGGCGTGACCGGCGGCATCGCTGCCTACAAGAGCGCTGAGCTGGCGCGCCGCCTGCGCGATGCCGGTGCCGAGGTGCGCGTAGTCATGACGCGCGGGGCACAGGAGTTCATCACGCCACTCACCATGCAGGCCGTGAGCGGCCACCCCGTGCACCTGCACTTGCTCGACGCGGACGCGGAAGCCGGCATGGGGCACATCAAGCTCGCGCGCTGGGCGGATGTGGTGCTGATCGCGCCGGCCTCGGCAAATTTTCTCTCTCGGCTTGCCCAGGGCCGGGCCGAAGACCTGCTCACGACGGTTTGCCTTGCTGCCGCAGCCCCGCTTGCGGTCGCGCCGGCGATGAATCAGCAGATGTGGGTCAACGCCGCGACCCAGGCGAACCTGGTTATCCTTCGGCGTCGCGGTGTACACGTTCTTGGGCCTGCCGAAGGGGATCAGGCCTGCGGCGATTTCGGCCCGGGGCGCATGCTGGAACCGCTGGAGCTCGTGGCACAGACCGCGCAACTATTCGCGAGCGGCAAGCTCGCAGGGCTAAACGTTATGGTGACGGCCGGACCGACCTGGGAGGCGATCGATCCGGTACGTGGTATCACCAATCGAAGCTCCGGACGCATGGGCTACGCCGTGGCGGAAGCGGCAGCCGAGGCCGGCGCCATAGTTACGCTGATTTCAGGGCCGACTGCCCTGCCCGATCCGCAGCGCGTCGAGACCATTCGTGTCATCAGCGCGCAAGATATGCACGATGCCGTGCACGCTCGCATCGACAACATTGATATCTTCATTGGCGTCGCAGCGGTTGCGGACTACCGTCCCGCGTACGTGACTGCGGAAAAGATCAAGAAATCAGGCGAGCACATGTCGCTCGAGCTGGTGCGCAACCCGGATATCCTCGCCAGCGTCGCGGCGCTCACGCGCCGACCGTTTACGGTGGGGTTCGCGGCGGAAACAAACGACTTGGAAGCAAACGCGCGGCAGAAACTCGAATCCAAACGCCTCGACCTCGTCGCGGCCAACCGCATCGGCGCGCCCGGGATCGGTTTTGAGTCGCACGACAACAGCCTGCTCGTCATCGACCGCACCGGTAGTACCGATTTTCCCACGCAGTCCAAAGCGAAGCTTGCGCGCGCACTGATTCAACTCATCGCAGAAAAACTCCATGCCGCCAAACAAAGGTCTAAAACGAAAAGTCGAGCTTAAGATTCTGGATCGCCGTATCGGAACGGACTTCCCCCTGCCCGCTTACGCTACCGACGGTTCGGCCGGCCTCGATCTGCGCGCTTGCGTGGACGAGCACATACACGTTGCGCCGGGCGAAACCCATCTGATCCCGACGGGCTTCGCAATGCACATCGCCGACCCGCACCTCGCTGCGGTGCTGCTGCCGCGCTCAGGCCTTGGCCACAAGCACGGCATCGTGCTCGGCAATCTCGTCGGGTTGATCGACTCCGACTATCAGGGCCAGGTGTTTGTCTCGGTCTGGAACCGCGGCAACGAACCGTTCACGGTTGAGCCCGGCGATCGCATCGCCCAGATGGTGTTCGTGCCCGTCGTACAGGCCGAGTTCGCTGTCGTCGACGAGTTCGAGACGAGCAACCGCGGCGCCGGGGGCTTCGGCCACTCGGGGCGCCGCTAGCCGGAAGGCTTTCTGGCACATGCCTCCGGGCAGCCGGGGTGTCAACTATCCGGCAGAACGGTACCAGATTAGGCGCGGTTTACCGCTGGACGGCTTGCGTACCCCGCCGCTCCTGTTCGTTGCCATACTCAGGGCCTGGGAATTCCCGAATTCGGTCCACCCGCTAACATGACCCGATCTCTCGCCCGCATTTTTCGGCGCACGCTGCTTGGGCTGCTTATCGGCCTCGCCCTTACAGGCGCTGGTGTCGCCATTATCCTCGCCGCGCCTGCGACGGCGCGCGAGGCCCCTTCGTCGCTGTTCACCGATAGCCACTTCTACGCTGTGCTGCTGATGATCGCCGGATTCGTCGTCGCGCTAATTGCAGTGTTCCTGTCCCACCGCGACACCGCGCGCGGTGTACACGCGGACATCCAGTCAATCGGACGCATCCTGCGGGACGCACGCCACAACGAGATGCGGGACAACTACCCGATGGAACTCGAGGAGTTCGGGAACATCTTTCAGTACTTGCGCGACTCCGCCCGTAAGATGGCCCTCGCCAATCGCCGCTACTTCGAGCGGCGCCTGAGGAAGCTGCACCGCCAGGTCGAGTCGCATGGGCCATCTTCCCTGCTGGTCATTGATATCGATCACTTCAAGCAGGTCAACGACACGCACGGTCACGACGTGGGCGATGCACTGATCGCCGAATTCTCCCGCGTGTTGCGCGCCGCCGTTCGTCAAACCGACTTTCTCGCGCGCCTGGGCGGCGACGAGTTCTGCGTGATCTATCCGTACACGCCGCTCACGCACGCCTACTCCTATGCCGAGCGTCTGCGCAAGCAGTTGCCGCGCGAACTGAAATTGCCCAAAGGAGTTGTACATTCGCTACGCTGGACCGGCGGCATCAGTGCCATGAGTAACGCCGACAGCAAGTTCGACGAAGCCCTTTGGCGTGCCGACCAGGCGCTGATGCGGGCCAAGCAGGCTGGGCGCAACAATACGCAGCTCGAAGCAGTCGGCACGCACCCACCGGCAGCGCGATCCGGATCGCTCACCTAGCGCTCTGCGCGCACTCCGTTACGTTTCTGAGACACTTGGCTGTCGCAGTCGGTTGGCCCGCACCAGTCGTTGTCTTACACTGTCGTCCTTTCCGACGCCCATCCATCGCCGCCTGCCCCATGCCCCGCCCTGCCATGGCTTCAATGCCGCAACCGAACGGTCTGCCGCCCGAGATCTTCAAGGCCTATGACATCCGCGGCATCGTCGGCAAGACACTCACGCGGGCGATTGTCGAGCGCATCGGTCACGCGATCGGCAGCGAGGCACGTGCCCGCGGACAAAACAGCGTCTGCATCGGTCGCGATGGAAGGCTTTCGGGGCCCGAGCTTGTGAAGGCACTGGCGCGCGGTCTGACGCGCGCAGGCTGCGACGTGGTCGACATTGGGTGCGTACCGACCCCGGTGCTTTACTTCGCCACCCATTTTCTCGGCACACACTCGGGTATCAGTGTCACCGGCAGCCACAACCCACCAGATTACAACGGCCTGAAAATCATGCTTGCCGGCGAAACGCTCTCGGGCGAGGCGATCCAGTCGCTGCGCCAGCGCCTGCTCGACAATCGCCTCGTCCAGGGCGATGGCATGGTCGCGCAGGACGACGTGCGCGAGGCTTACCTCGCGCGAATCACCTCGGATGTGAAGCTCGCGCGCAAGCTCAAGGTCGTTGTCGACTGTGGCAACGGCGTGGCGGGCGAGCTCGCACCGGAGCTGCTGCGCCGTCTCGGCTGCGAGGTGACCGAACTCTACTGCGAGATAGATGGCCGCTTCCCCAACCATCACCCCGATCCTGCGCATCCCGAAAACCTCGAGGACCTGATCCATACTGTCACCACCGGCAACTACGACGTGGGCCTCGCCTTCGACGGCGACGGCGACCGACTCGGCGTCGTCTCCCCGGACGGCCAGATCATCTGGCCCGATCGCCAGCTGATCCTATACGCGCGCGACGTGCTGTCGCGCCAACCCGGCGCCGAGATCATCTATGACGTGAAGTGCTCGCGCACCGTCGACGCCGCGATCCGCGAAGCCGGTGGTCGGCCCACCATGTGGAAGACCGGACACTCCTTAATAAAGGCCAAACTCA
>SMTZ1_10003724_pt1 | contig 15336 bp, 18 predicted proteins | sample DeeMarSWOR136_30_FD_25667 | JGI IMG/M metagenome (IMG submission 25667)
AGGGTGGGCCTACATAAACCCATACCCGTATCCCTACGTCCAATATCCCTATCTTCCATGGTTCTGGAGGTGTGGACGAAGAGGGGGATGGGCCAGAAGAGGCGGATGGGGACGTGGATTTGGTAGATACTGGGGTGTACCCTACCCCTATCTATGGTGGTAACAGGCTGCCATGGTGCAGACACTTAGACGAGAGGAGACGAAAATGCCATACGGATTTGGAAGAGGGAGGGGTTTTGGTTTCAGAGGAAGCTCTCCTCCGTGGCCCTATGTAGGTGTGGGACGTGGAGGGCTCCCGCGGTGTGGATACTTCGCTAACAGTGCGGCATGGGCTCCTGGAGAAGTGCCCTACACGTTATCTGCATCACAATCCAACATACCAGTTCCCACACAATTCAACCCGGAGAGCGAAGCGCAGTATTTACAGGAACAGGCTGAAATGCTGAGACGAAGGCTCGAACAGATCGAATCGAGGATTCGGGAGATCGAGGGCGAGAGGCCGAAAAACGTGTAGCACGACTGGATGAATGCGTAGCAGCAGCAAGGATGCGAATTCATACACATAAGGGGAAAAGAATGAAGATAGCCATCACTTCAAGGGGGAGCAATCTGGACGCCGAGGTTGATCCACGGTTTGGTCGCTGTCAGTATTTCATTATTGCCGACCCTGAGACACTAGCCTTTGAGGCTGTGGAAAACTCTGCCGCCATTTCAGCCGGTGGGGCGGGAATCGCAAGTGGACAGATGATCGCAGGAAAAGGGGTCAAGGCCGTTCTTACGGGCAACTGCGGTCCCAATGCGTACCAGGTGCTCTCTTCTTCGGGCATTCAGGTGATAACGGGGGTTTCAGGAAAAGTGAAGGATGCAATTGATATGTACAAAATTGGAAAATATCAGGAAACCTCCAAACCTACTGTGGGCGCCCACTTCGGTATGGGCATGGGCCGGAGCGAAACGGGCGTGGAAAGAGGTGAGCATAATGAAACACCGGCTGCATCGCAGGCTCTTGACTCTGGTCAGGAAATCCTGGAGTTGAAATCTCAAGCGAGTAAGCTGATGGAACAGCTTAAAGAAATTCAAAGTCGAATAGAGCAGCTTGAAAAGAAACACTGAAAAGGGGAGGTGTGATTATGCCGCGAGGAGACGGAACGGGGCCCTCATGGGGGAGCGGACCCGGAACGGGCAGGGGAGCCGGAAGAGGAAGGAGAGGCGCAGGCAGAATGGGGGGAAGCAGCTCTGGGGCAGGTCCTGCGGGGGCAAGTCCTGCGGGAGCAAGTCCCGCGGGAGCAAGTCCTGCGGGAGCAAGTCCTGCGGGAGCAAGTCCCGCGGGATTAGGTCCCGGGGGAGAATGTGTGTGCTCTGCGTGCGGAACGAAGGTCCCTCATCAGGCCGGTGTTCCCTGTTATAATGTGACATGCCCGAAGTGTGGATCAGGCATGATAAGGGGCTGAGATGAAAATAGCGGTGGCAAGCGGAAAGGGAGGGACCGGCAAGACCCTTGTTGCGGTGAGCCTTGCACTCTCCATCTCCACCAGCAAGAGAGTTCAGCTTCTCGACTGCGATGTGGAAGAACCGAACGACTACCTCTTTCTCAATCCGGAGTTTTCCCGAATAGATCCCGTTCTGATTCAGGTGCCGGAAGTCGACGAAAAAAAGTGTACTTACTGCGGGGAATGTGCTCGTGTGTGTGCTTATCACGCGATCGCAGTTATCGCCTCTCAGATCCTGGTTTTTCCGCAGCTGTGCCACGGATGCGGTGCATGCAGCTACCTCTGTCCGCAGAATGCCATAACCGAGAGAGGAAGGGAGATTGGAGTGGTGGAATCCGCCCAGGTGAAAGGCATCGATTTCATACATGGAAAGCTCACCATTGGTGAGGCGCTTGCGCCTCCTGTTGTACGTGCGGTAAAACAGCATACGCGAGCGGAGGGCACGGTCATCATCGATGTTTCACCAGGCACATCCTGTCCAGTGGTTGAGGCTGTGAAAGGATGTGACTTCTGCCTGCTTGTGACCGAATCAACACCATTCGGTCTCAACGATCTCGTGCTCGCAGTCGGAATGGTAAGGAAGCTTGAGGTACCCTTCAGCGTGGTGCTCAATCGCGCGGGTACCGGTGATGGGAAGACAGTGGAGTACTGCCGGAAAGAGGGTATACAGATCCTTCTCACTATCCCACTGGACACCGAGATAGCCCGCCACTACTCGAGAGGTATTCCACTGGTGGAGGGGATGCCGGAGTGGAGAGAGCATTTCATCGAGCTTTTCGGCAAGATTACGGAGATGGCTTATGAAGGAAGTGGTGGTATTAAGCGGTAAGGGGGGTACGGGGAAAACGAGCATCCTTGGCGCGTTTGCCGCTCTTGCAGAGAAGAAAGTACTCGCGGATTGTGATGTGGATGCCGCAGATCTTCATCTTCTTTTGAGCCCGAGGATTAGAGAGCGTGAAGAGTTTTGGAGCGGGCAGGTTGCGCTCATCGATGAATATAAATGCACGCAATGCGGGTTGTGTGAGGAGCTCTGTCGCTTTGATGCAATCGCTGATTTCACAGTGGACCCCGTTGCGTGCGAAGGCTGTGGGTTTTGCGCCCGTGCGTGCTCCGAATCCGCGATCATCATGAATGATGAGCGGGCAGGGGACTATTTTGTGTCTGAAACGAAGTACGGACCGCTGGTTCACGCACGGCTTGGAATTGCCCAGGAAAACTCTGGAAAGCTCGTCGCGCAGGTCAGAAAGAAGGCGAAAGAGGTTGCCGAGCGCGAGGGGCTCGAGTACATCCTGAGCGATGGCCCTCCCGGCATTGGCTGTCCAGTCATCTCATCCATATCGGGGGTGAACCTTGCGCTGCTTGTAACGGAGCCGACGCTCTCGGGCATTCACGACCTCAAGCGGGTGCAGGGTGTTCTGCGGCATTTCGGTATCCGGTCGATAGTTTGCATCAATAAGTGGGATCTCAACGAGGAGAACACCCTGAAAATAGAGCGCTACTGTGCGAACGAGGGGGTGTGTGTGGTTTCAAAAATCCCCTATGACAATGTGTTTACTGAAGCCATGGTGTATGGCATGCCCGTGATTGAATACGCACAGGGACCCGTTTCAATGGAGATAGAAGGGATGTGGCACAGCGTTGTCCGTCTCCTCACGCAATAACTGTACCGGTGATATGGCCATGCAATTGTCTGAAGAATGAAATGATGGCGTGGAAGTAGAGGATCGGGTTCTGATTCAAAAAGGTAGAGGGGGATACAGAGGGAACAGAAAATGAGCGTTGAAAAAAAAATCAGGGAACAGCTTGAAGATGTCCGGGTTCCTGGTGTGATGCGAACTCTGCAGGAAATGAACCTCATACGGGAGGTGAGCGTATCCGACGGGAAAGCGAACATAGTGCTCTCATCAACAGGACTGCATCCAGGGGCACAGCGCTGGATAAGAGAAAAGGCCAGGGATGGGGTGAAAAAGGTCGAGGAAGTGAAAGAAGCAATGATAGAGTTCATCGACGTACTCCCGAAGGAGCTGAACAGGATTTCCCATCATCTTGCGGTCATGAGCGGGAAAGGCGGAGTCGGAAAGTCGCTCGTAGCGAGTCTTGCCGCCGTTGCGCTCAAACGGAAAGGTTTTACTGTCGGTATCCTGGACGCAGACATTACCGGTCCGAGCATTCCGAAGATGTTCGGCATCACGGACAGACCGCGGGGAAGCGAAACCGGCATACTTCCTGTTTTATCCCATACAGGCATAGAAATCATGTCGATCAATCTGCTTCTCCCGAGTGAAGAAGACGCGGTCATATGGCGGGGTCCCCTTATCGGAAAGACAATAACCCAATTCGGGGAAGAGGTGCTATGGGGAACGCTGGACTACCTTATCATAGACCTTCCACCGGGAACTTCGGATGCTCCCCTTACTGTTCTTCAGTCATTCCCCATAACGGGTGTGATCATCGTGTTCACGCCCCAGGATCTTGTCGAGCTGATAGTGAAGAAGGCGGTGAACATGGCGCGTAAAATGGAAAAGCATGTGGTCGGTGTAGTGGAAAACATGAGCTATCTGTACGTTCAGGAAATCAATAAAAAGATAGAAGTGTTTGGGAAAAGCCGGGGTGAAGAAATGGCTCGTGCGGTGGGGGCTCCTCTTCTCGGAAAGCTGCCGATTGACCCCGAGCTCTCGAAGCTTTGTGACAGGGGAGACATTGAGCTCTATCACGGGGAGTTTACTGATCGACTTGGGAGCTCCCTTTCACAGCTTGTGAAAGCCGGTATCGGATGACCGGATACAAAAATGCCGAAGACCGAACCCTTTGAAGAAATCATAATATCGGGAGGTATCCGAATATTATTATCATGAAAAGGATCGTGCTGTTTTGTATCGTTTTGATGGTGGCAGCAATGGGGGAATCGAATGAAATTACCCTCAATATCGTGTACAACAATGTTGCCTTTGACAGAGGGCTGACCCTCTCATGGGGGATGGCCTGTGTGATCCAAGGTATAGAAAAAGTGATACTTTTTGATACCGGCGGCGATGGGCATATCCTGCTTGCGAATATGAAGGCAATGGGGATTGATCCAGAGGACGTAGATATAGTGGTCCTCTCTCATATTCACGGTGACCACACAGGAGGCCTGGAATCGTTTCTGGCTGCTAACTCCGATGTTACCCTCTACGTTCCCTGCTCTTTCCCGGAGGATTTCAAAGGTCGCATGAAGGCAAAAACGGCCAAGGTCATTGAGGTTGCGGCACATGTTGAGATCTGCGATCATGTGTATTCAACGGGAGAGCTCGGGACATCGATAAAGGAGCAGGCCCTCGTTATAAAAACCGAGGGAGGCCTGGTCATGGTGACCGGTTGCGCACATCCAGGTGTGGCGCACATGGCGAAACGGGCCTTCGAACTCTTTGACGGTGTCATGTATCTTGTCACCGGCGGTTTTCATCTCGGAGGCACCTCCGAGAACGAGATTGAACGTATCATTACAGAACTGAAAACTTACGGGGTAAAGAAAATCGGCCCGAGCCACTGCACAGGGGAAAAGGCGATGAAAAAATTAAAAGAGGCGTGGGGCAAAGACTTTGTTGACGCCGGGTGCGGCGCAGTTATAAAAATACCGAATGAAGAGTGAGAGCATTCTTTCGCGCCGGTGAAAGCAGCACAGGCGGTTATGCTCGTGTTCATTCAAATCGTTGAGGGGTTCATATCCGCATAATAGAGGGAAGCTATATGCCTTTTGGTTTTGGAAAAGGAAGGCGCGGAGGACGCGGATGGAGAAGGTATTTCGGACGAAGGTCCTCGGGTCGGTTTCCCCCGGATGAATGCATCTGCCCGAGATGCGGTCTGATACTGCCTTCTCCTCGTGGAATCCCTTGCTTCAAAAGCGTGTGCCCCCGATGCAGCTCAGTCTTGGTTAGGCGGTTTTCCCTTCGCCCATAGGGTGCATCAGTGTGAAGTTGAAAGAAAGGTGAACAAACCCATTCCATCCTTCGAAGTGAGTTGAGGTTGATGCAGGTGCCATGATAGATTTCCGGGTTAAGGTGAAGGAGCTGAAGAAAGGGCAGAGGATAGCCTTCATCGCAACGCTGGTGACTTGCTTGCTTGCGCTGATGAAAGGCATCATCGGGTATCTGTTCGGGTTCGAAGTTCTGATGGCGGATGCCTTTCACAGCGGAGCCGACCTCCTCGCAATTTTTGCCTCAGGATTTGGGCTCTGGCTCGCATCGAGGAGAAAGAGTGCCAAATTTCCCTACGGTTTATATAAAGCGGAAACCCTCGTGAGTTTGCTGATCGCCGCAGCGATCGCCTATGCAGGGGTTGAGGTGTTCAGGGAAGGGTACCAAAAGCTCTTTCAGCTTGTACCGGTTCGACAGTTCCCCTTTTTCCCTATTGGGGCGGCCGTCGTATCCATAATCGTCTCCTATGTGCTGGCACGGAAGGAAAAAAAGATAGGTCAGACCCTCAATTCGCAGTCGCTCACCATAAACGCCAGCGAGTCTTTTCTGGATATATTTGTGTCAATGGTTGTCCTTGTGGGCATAGTGCTGGCGTATTTTCGTATCCCCTTCGTGGAAGGGGGTATCATTATAGGTATTTCACTTTTTATCTTCGGGCTTGGAATCAAGAGTGCCTGGATGTCCCTTCTTGTGCTGCTTGATGCGAATCTCGATCCCCGTCTTCAGGAGGAGATCGAAGAAACAATCAACTCGATCTACGGAGTCAAAGGTGTTGGTGAAGTGAAGATACGTCAGGCAGGGCCTTTTAAAATGATTGAGTGTAACATTGAAACGAGTCCGACCCTTCCTCTCTACAGGGCCCACGAGCTTGCGGATAAGGTGGAATCATTTATCATGGAGAACTACGGGCACATAGAATCGGTTTTCATACATGTAGAACCTGCAAAAAAGAGTATAATTTCAGCAATAATTCCGGTCAAGGACATCAATGGGCTGGATTCAAGAGTGCACGGACACTTCGGTCGTGCTCCCTATTTTATTATTTTACGCCTCGATGGTGAAAACATTGAAATCGAGGATTTTTACATCAATGAATTTCTGCAGGAAAAGAAACATGTGGGCGTGAAAGTGATCAGGAAAGTAATCGGATACAAGCTTGACCTTCTCTTCACCTCGAATATCGGGGAGATTTCTTTCTACATGCTCAAAGACAACTTCGTCGACATATACAGAATCGAAGAGGGACAGACGGTGCAGGAGGTGCTGGACAAATACCGGAATGGTTTGCTTGAAAAGGTCGTATCTCCCATACACACACTCGAAGATTCCCAGATTAATAATTAGTTCGTGGTGAATAATGTGTATATTAGGGTATATAAACGTATTCTAAGTGAAAAGTATTCAATTACAAAGAGTAAGAACTAATTATTGAGCTGGTGGAATTACTTTTATGCATAAAAAGGAGTTATTCACCAGTACTGAAAAGCGCTCTGAGCTGCACATGCAGCTCTTCGGGATGGAGGTAAAGGTGTCGGCGTATACCGCGCATCCCGAGCGAAGGATTTCTGCCAACGCATCGTTCATGAGGGTATCAGTATACTTCTCTAATGCCGATACCCGGAGCGATCGAGACACTGCGTATTCTGATCTCCTCTACAATCGCCATGCACTATCTCTTCCATTTCAAAGAAAACAATGGATAGCAGGTTTTCACCACTCCACCAGGCAACTTCCGACCGGTTGAGTACGCTGGTAATTTCAATGCTCAGGCATTCCCCTGGTCGATAAATAGGTTGAACAGTTTCTTCGGGATGCCGATGATCAACTTGTCTCTCCCTATTTTTGCATATTTTCTCGAATCGTCGCATCCGAAAGAGATGCTGATTTTTTCGGTCAAAAAGGTTTTGACAACGACCTGTGCGCATACGCCCATCACACCGGAAAGTTCCATCTGAAGGTTTTCACCTATTTTGTTTTGATACGTTTTCAACAGTTGCATCATATCACGCGGATGGATGTATGCCAGGATGAGATCCGGCTCCTCTTCCACGTTCAGTCCCATATACCTAAAACTGTTGTGCAACTGAGGGATTCCCTCCAAGAGAGCCAAGGTCTGCTCTTCTGAAATTCCCCGTTTCTCCTTGAATAAGGGAAGGACTTCTTTACCTATGTCGATATTTCCATTAAGACAGTATCGTGCTCCAAGACAGGAGAAATTGTGTAGATCGAGAAGAAGAGGCGAACGAATTGCACTGGTGAGCGCTTCGCACATGCGATCGAAAGTAACGATCGGGTAGTGTACACGCGACGGGTTCTCCCTGTAGAGCTTCACCGTGACCCATTGATCAGAGTATTTATCCTGAAATTTAAACCGCAATCCTTTCATATTCTTTTACCCCTCCTACAGTAGTAATTTTTTTCGTTCATCACAATTTTAATTCCTCTTTGGTGTACGTTAAGGGAGAAAAACGTTTATTTTTCATTCTGTTGTATAGGGTTATAATAATGATTTTCATTATCATTTGTCAAATATAAAAGGTTCCCTTCTCTAAAAAAATATTTAAATCTGTCCCGGGTACATGCCCTGTTTTGCACTACCTGAAGGTTTTCTCACAGCACCCATTTGCGTTTGATGTTTCGTAAGCTGTATAGAAAAAGACCCACCGCGAAAATGAGTAACAACGGAAAACTCATCCAGAGGGGCAAGGTCCCTTCCCGATTGATCGCCGTTTTCAGAATATCAGCCCCGTAGGTGAGTGGGAGGATGTAGGACAGCGGGCGCAGAAAAAATGGCAATCTGCCGATGGGTATGAACAGCCCGCAGAGAAACAGCATGGGAAAGCGAAAAAAGTTGGAGAAGGTCTGAGCTTCGAATACCTCGTGTACCGCCACGGAGATGAACAGCCCCAGAAAAGTGCTGGTGGCGGCGATCAACAGGATACTTGCGATCACTGCAGTCCAGTTAGTTCCGGAGAGGTCGGCCAAGAAAGCAGCCACTCCGATCGGCACGAAAGCGTTGAGCACGCCAAACAGGATCGCTCCTCCAGTTTTAGCGAGCATAAGCAGGTTGTTTTCGATGGGTGCCAGCAATAGACGTTCGAAAGACCGGCTTCGGCGTTCAAACGTAATAGTCACCGCCAGCATGGAGGTGGTACCGAAGAGAATGGACATGGAGACCACCCCGGGGAGCAGTTCTCGTATGTCGAAAGCGGTCTTCGAGCGGATGTAGAACATCAGCATCCAGGCAAACGGAAAGATGAGACCCCAGCTGATGTTGGGGGGCTTCAAATAATAGGTTTTCATGTCCTTTCGAAGGATATTCCAGAAGGCAATCCATCTAGTCATTTCTTCTTCCCCTCTCGCTCCTGCATCATCAATTCGGATTCGATGCCGGTTACACGCACAAACACTTCCTCCAGTGTAGGCCGGATGAGCCTGGCTTCAGTGACCGCTACCCCGCGGCCGGTCAAAAAGTCCAGCAGCGGCAGCAGCGTAATCGAGCCTCCCGAGACCACTCGTATACTGCGCTCATCCGTGCGCCGGATGGAGTATCGGGGGAACTGCTGCCGCAGGGACAAAAGTAGCTCAGGTCCTGTCTCCTCCACGGCCATCTGCAGCACCGTATCCCGCTGGTATTCCTGCATCAGCTCCTCAAGCGAGCCGATGCGAATAATCTTTCCGGCGACGATGAAGGCAATTCGGTGACAGAGTCGTTCGGCCTCCTCGATGTAGTGGGTGGTCAGAAAGATAGTAGTGCCCCTCCGGTTGAGCTCCAAAATAAGCGTTCGGATCTGTCGGGCACTCATCACGTCAATGCCTGTGGTGGGTTCGTCGAGGAAAAGGATCTTCGGCTCATGGATGATCCCGGCAGCGATGGTGAGTTTGCGCTTCATGCCCCTGGAGTAAGACTTAAAGAACCGCTTTCCGACCTGTGCCAGACCAAACTGTTCCAGCAGCTCCTTTGCTCGTTGCTCACGCCTGCGCCTGTCGATACCGTAGAGGGAAGCGCAGAAAGTCAGGTTCTGAAACCCGTCCAACTCCTCGTAGAGGTTGCTCTCATCGGGCACCACACCCATCACCGCCTGGGCCCTCTTAAGTCGTGTAGAGTACTCTTCTCCTTCCAGGTACAGCGACCCGGAGGTGAGCCGGGCCAGACCGGTGAGCAGGTTAATGGTTGTGGTTTTCCCAGCTCCATTGGGACCAAGAAAACCGAAAATTTCTCCTTGATTCACACTAAAACTCACCCCATCCACGGCGGTCACTGCATCAAACCGCTTGACAACATTATCCGCTCTCAACAATTCCACTGATAAACCCTCTTCCTCTATTGATATATGATACTGAACATACCTCGGTGACTGAATCTGTGATTTTTTATTCCGTCACCCTTCTCGTACCTACTGCTTCTTGGGCGGGCAGGGATGTTCCCGGACCTCTCCATGGCATTCCCGAACCTGTTCAGGGGAGCATTCCACCGGACTCCCCTTCAGCCGGTCCGGATTCTGACAGCGGTTTTTCTTGGAGCTTTCCTTACAGCACATGGTTTTTTTCCTCCTTATTTCTTCAATCAGGCTATCTGATGTATTGGTTTTTGCTTTCAAATAAGGCAGCCTTTCCTGTCACCTCAGCCTCTGTCTTGCCCGTGTGTCTTATTATGTCCGGCGGCTTCCTCAAAAGCCTCCTGCGGAAAGCTGTCCATGGCTTTTTGGAGATCCTCAAACCTGCTTCGGTTGAAGGTGTAATGGACCATATACCCTCTTTTCTCTCCCGTCACAAGGCCTGCCTGCCTGAGAACGGCAAGGTGCTGGGAGACGGCGGGCTGGCTTATACTGAGAAACCGAGTAATCGCGTTTACACACAATGGTCGATCGGCGATCAACTTTAAAATCTTCAGCCGCACCGGCACTGAGAGCGCCTTGTGCAGCAAGGCCAGTTCTTCGTCTTTCATAAGTTTATTACTATTAACTTATAAACTTTATATCACCATTGTCAATAGGAATTACTGCATTTGGCATACTTTTTTTACTATCATATGTCCATTTGAAAGATGTATTCTGGAGCTTTACATCTGAACATATGATCCTTATTCCGCTTCTTTAGAGTCCTTTCTGGACTTGCTTGCAAGATACAGGAGGTAGTGCACTGCTATTCCTACGGAAAAACCGAAAGCAATATTGGTGAGGATCGATACTGCGACGGTGATCGCCATTAGGGCGATGTCAAGAATTCAGCACATATCCCGGGCGAATTTAACCATTTCTATCCCCACAAGCAGTATCATAGCCCCAACGATTGCAAGCGGAAAGGAGGTGAAATGTTGGGCAATTGACAGCGCCAATAACAACCCCAGGTGTGTCTCTATCGTCCCCATGGCCATTCCTGATATATACACAATTGAGGGTGACCAGCTTTGCGCGATGGCAATCATCGCCAACGCCTTCATCTGCTCGAAGTGCATGGGCAGCTTTTAGATGAGTCCTGTGTCGATGTTGGTTAGGCCCATCATTTTTAAAAGCCCAGACGGATCAAGCCCCCGTACTGCTATATTGCCAATTACCAGAGGGAGGGGGGCACCAAAATCCCCATATGAGCCAGCATGTTCGCAAAGGTTAACTCAAAGGACGTAATCCTCTAATTTAACATTTGTATTTTTTAATAACAATTATTGATGAGATTGTCCTGTTTTAACTCAATCTAGTTTCCTTTTTGGATGCTCAATGAGCCTTTCACCTTACTTGCATATACCCCTCTGTAGAAGGGGAGGGTACGCTTATTCCCCTATTCAAATCTTGGGAGGACGGAACGCTACCAACCCTGCGCTTTCAGGCATCCCTCGCATGCATCTGGAAGGGGGGTATTGACGAGGGTGTTCTCCCTCTCTTCATTCGCGAGTTCGATTCTTCTCAACGCCCGTATACTCGCTTCCATATCTATCTGCTTGAGGAACTTTTTTTCTGCTTCAAGCCGTTTTTGAAAGGGGTGAATAAACCTTTTTCGTACCTCTGAAGAGAGCAGTCGGGAAAGAGGTTTTTCCTTTATTGAACCGTAACTTACAGATTTGACGTAACGCACACCGCTCTCGGTATAACGGGGGATTGGACCGCTTATGGGTAGGAGAAGATAGGTGCAAGGTCCGACTTTTCCATCCCATGTGATAAAGGAAAAGTACATTGGATTGAGAGCACATGCGAGGACCTCGTCTTGTCTGCTTGCGGGCCCTCGAAAATAGATCCTTTTCCTACGGGCAAGCTTCTTCACCTCCTTCAGGTATGGATCGACATTTTGCTGGATGGCCATATCGTTGCATGTAGAATGATCTACATGGAAAACCGACGTTCTGCAGTCGAGATGAATAACGAATACTTCATCGAGACCGGCGTCTGCAGCCATTCTTACGGCCTCTGGTAACTCATTGGCATTCGAGCTGGTAAGGAGATAGCTGAGCTGTACCTTCAGACGAAGACCGCGTTCGTATGAACGCTGAATAAGTTCGTTGGCACTGTCCATAAGCTGTGAAAATTGCGAACCATCTCGCATGAGGATGTGGTTCTTGTGGGCACCTGCAACTGATAATGTGATGAGATTTATATTTCCTTCGAGAAGCCAGGGCATGGCATCTGAAAGGAGATCTCCATTTGTTGTTATACCGACAGAGCAGCCCGCTTCGAAGGCTTCAGCAGCCCATACAGGGAGCATTGGATGGAGAAGTGGTTCTCCCCATCCTTGAAGGTGAATATGCTCGGCAAGCTGGAGATCGGGTGCAATGGATTTCCATAGCTCTTTCGAGAAGTCGCCGTATCTCCAAGCATTCGAAAGATCAGAACGCGGACATATTTTGCAGAAACGTGTGCAGCGGCTCGTTACCTCGATTTGAAGGGCACGGAAAGGGCGGTTCCCTGTTCGGTGAGACATTCGGACCTACCTGAGAATTGTCTCCTTATCATTATGGAAACGCGCCTCTCTGGGGGAGAGAGGCGCAGTCTATGAAATCGTATATGTGCAGAATCTAGAACTTCGGAAGCGAAAAAACAGTACCGCTGAGCATGAGCCAAACAAAGAGGAGGGTCAGCAGAATATTAAAGATCTGGCCCATCCAGTAGAGGTTCAAGGGCTTGCCCTTCTTAAAGTATTTTCCGAGCTCTCTGAAGTTGCTGTGCAAACCGATACTTACAAAGGCGAGGGCAAAAAACTCCGTACGGAATACTTTCGATACCTTTATAATGCCGTTCACCGCATCGTTTCCCATTGTAGGAATGAGAATGAAAGAGAATACGATAGAGGCGATGAGAAAGCCAATGATGAACTTTGGCATTCTGAACCAGATCTCCCAGGGGCTCGGCTTTTGGGCACCCGGTTTTCTTTCGATCTTCGTTACCCAGATCGTGGCCACTGCAAAAGCAATAATACCGATGAGAACATTTTGAATCATTTTGATGGTTACAGCAGCTTCCATTGCCAGAGGTCCAACCATCTCACCGGCTGCTGGAACTGCACCTGTCGAGTCAACAGTTCCACCGATCCATGCACCGGCCATGGACTCGCTTAGTCCCATAAGCTTGCAAAGAGCAGGCATAGCAACCATCATGAGCACCGTAAAAATAAGTGTTTGTCCAACAGCGATGGTAATATAGTCCTCCTTTGCCTTACACGCTTCACCGGTGGCGATAGCAGCAGATACGCCGCAAACCGATGCTGCAGCCGATATTGGAAGGGCAAGTTCCCTTTCCATCTTCAGTGCTCTCGTCCCGTACAGGTACATAAAGTAGAGAACGATAGGTGTCACAACCCATGCAATCACAAGCCCGTAGGGTCCCAGAGCTAGAATTCTCGAGAAGAGTATCTCAGCACCGAGAACCACGAGGCCGCACTTGATGTAGAGCTCAGTTCGAACCGCTACCTCGAGCCATTTAGGCACTCCTATTGTGTTTGATATGAGGAGGCCTATTGCCAGTGCCCAGAGTGGGTAGGAAAGTCCCAGACTTTTGAGTGACTTCTGGCTCCCTATGAGTATACTGATCAATCCAATGGCGAACACGATAACAAAGGCCGGAACAAAGGTTTTTACCTTATCACCTATTATTTTGAGGGCAATGAGATAAATAACTGCAAGCCCGATAAACATGATAAGGTAGCTGAAAAGAGTCTGGCCTGTAAATGCTCTAAGGGGATTGGCACTCCACGTTGATATCTTCGGAACCTTGTACCAGACGCCGATCACGCCAAACGCACAGAGTGCAAGTACAATGAAGCCTATCCAGCAAGCCCACCAGTCCTCTTTTTTATACAGATTAGAATGATTGAACTCAGGTTTCGCTCTTTTCAATTGGACCCTCCTTTACAGTTATTTACTGCTTTACTCAAACTAGACGATCCCCCGAAAAGTGTACAATAAATATGTCTTATATTTTTTATTTTCTATAAGAAATTTAATGTCTTCTATTTTAGTTTTTCTTAGGATGTCATGTTCTTTTCTCCTTTCTTTTATGTGACCAATACCCGCGGTCAGATCGAGACTCATCTCCTCCCAGCACAGCGAGATCACCATCGTTCATGTTTTAAAGATCAACTCCATCCTATTTCGACCTTTCATATGTAAAACAGCCTTAGAGTACAAAGAACAAACGAGAGCATACCCAGCTTTCTGGTTGCCCAGTTAATTCGTGTCCCACTCAGCTCCATGTACCTGGGCAGGATGATACCTCGGGTGGAAAGTATATCTGTGTCCATCTAGTACAAGGTTGAGAATAATTTATTGACAAAATTATTATGCTCATTTACGATTAAGTATTTTAATAACTTAAGGAAGGAGGAAAAAATAATGAGTAGAGGGGAAAATTGTGTAATTAATAATTTTTATTTCCCTCATGACTTTGGGTGACTCGATAAAATACATTTGATATTTTAGGTAACTCTTAGGATTAAAAAAAGAATAAGGAGGATTCAGATGAGAAGATTAGGAGTTTATTTTTTTATCGTCGTTTTTCTGTTTAGTGCGATTTCCCTATTCGCTGAGAAAGAGGAGAAAGAGGAGGAAGCTGTAGTTGTAGAGAAAGCTCCTGGTAAGAAGATCGTAATTGGGTATGTAGAAGAAAGCTTGGTTCCTTATACTGAGGCTCTATTAGATGGGGCAAGGATAGGATGTGAAGAGCTTGGGTTTGAATACATCCCAAAGGAAGGAGAGTCAAAACCGGAGCTAATAGATAAGTATGTCAGGGGATTTGTTGCCCAGGGTGTTGATGCGATCTTACTCAAGCCTTTAGGGGGTGAGGTTCTTAAACCTGCGGTTCTGGAGGCATATAAAGCAAATATACCTGTGATTTATATTAATGAGAAGATAGATGTCCCTGCTGCTGCTTATATCGGGGTTAATTACATTTCAGGTGGGAATATGTTGGGAGAACTAGTTGTGAAAGCACTGAATGGGAAAGGAAAAGTAGTACATATTAGTGGAGATCCAGGGGGAACCTGCGCCACCGAGCGCGATGCTGGTTTATACCAGGTACTTGATAAGTACCCGGATATAGAGGTACTGGATAAACAGTTTGGATTCTGGGAGAGGGAGCAATCTCTTGTGATAGCTGAGAGATTCCTTACTGCGTATCCCGATGTTGATTTGATTGCATGTATCAGTGACCTAACGGCTCTGGGGGCTCTTGAAGCAGTAAAAGAGGCAGGAAAACAGGATCAGGTAAAGATTGTGTGTTTTGATTTCGGAACGCACATGATTCCCTATATAAAAAGTGGAGAGATTTATGGTATATCATTTGATATGCCCAGGGAGATAGCGAGGCTAGGTGTGCATGTTGCTGCAGGTATTCTTCGAATGGAGCATCCAAGTAATAAGTGGGATGCAGCGCCTAAGGGTCCAACAGGTGTGCCGCCATGGAAGA
>SMTZ1_10003726_pt1 | contig 15333 bp, 9 predicted proteins | sample DeeMarSWOR136_30_FD_25667 | JGI IMG/M metagenome (IMG submission 25667)
ATTTGCCTTGAGAGACATGGGCATTGAAAGCATCATGGTAAACAGCAATCCGGAGACGGTAAGCACGGACTATGATACGTCCGATAAGCTCTATTTCGAGCCCTTGACCTGGGAAGATGTGCTCAATATCGTGGAGCAAGAGAAGGCAGAAGGCGTGATCGTCCAGTTTGGAGGGCAGACCCCTCTTAATCTCTCCGTTCCCCTGGCAGAAGCAGGGGTTGCCATCCTTGGAACCAGCCCCGATAGCATAGATCGCGCAGAGGATCGGGAGCGCTTTCAGGCCCTTCTGAAAAAGTTGAACATCCGCCAGCCCGAGAACGGCATTGCCACCAACGAGAAAGAGGCCATAAAGGTGACCAAGGCAATCGGTTATCCTGTACTGGTGAGGCCCTCTTTTGTCCTGGGGGGTCGGGCCATGGAAATCGTATATGACGAGGCCGACCTCGAGTTTTATATCAGGAACGCTGTGGAGGTATCTCCTGGCAAACCGGTCCTGATTGACCGCTTCCTTGACCATGCGGTTGAAATCGACGTTGACGCCATCTCTGACGGAGAGACGACCGTTATCGGTGGGGTTATGGAGCATATCGAAGAGGCCGGGATTCACAGCGGGGATAGCGCCTGTGTGTTGCCGCCCATTTCTTTGGATCCGGGAGTTTTGACGCAGATTAAGGAATGCACGAAAGCACTGGCTCGAGAATTGAACGTGGTTGGATTGATGAACATACAATATGCGGTCAAGGACGGCATCATCTATGTGCTGGAAGTCAACCCCAGAGCCTCGAGGACCATTCCCTTTGTGAGTAAGGCTACCGGTGTTTCCCTGGCCAGGCTGGCCACCAAAGCCATCATGGGAAAAAAGCTGAAGGAACTGGGCCTCACCCAGGAGATGAAGCCCTCTCACGTTTCAGTCAAGGAATCGGTCTTTCCCTTTGCCCGGTTCCCGGGTGTGGATACCCTGCTAGGGCCTGAGATGAAGTCCACAGGGGAGGTCATGGGCATTGACAAGGACTTCGGTCTTGCCTTTGCGAAATCCCAGTTGGCCGCGGGACAGCGATTGCCCCTTTCAGGGACCGTGTTTATCAGTGTCAAGGATGAAGACAAGATGGCTGTGCTCAAAGCCGCCTTTCTCTTCTACGATCTGGGATTCAGAATTGTTGCCACAAAGGGAACCTCCGCCTACTTGCTTCAGCACGGTATTCGAAATCAGCCCGTGCTCAAGGTGAGAGAGGGGCGGCCGCACATTCTGGACATGATGAAAAACGGGGAGATCCAACTGGTCATCAACACGACGAGCAGCAAAAGGGCTGTTTCCGAATCGTATTCTATTCGCCGCACCGCTTTGACTATGGACATCCCTTATACAACGACCCTGGCAGGAGCTCGCGCCACAGTGCTTGCCATAAAATCCATGATCGAAGGGAAACTTGAAGTGAGAACGCTACAAGAGTATCATGCGAAGAGCGGGCAGTAAACAGTAGGCAGTAGGCAGTAAGCAGTAAGCAATACAAGCGCAGACAGGAGAGTGATATCCGCCCGTCTTGGCAGACAGTAAGCAGGAACTTTTTCTGAAGCCATTCCATGAAATCGATGTTGTTCAATCGACAATCTAAAATCGAAAATCGTCAATCCGACGCTCGTCCCCGGGAGGAATGCGGCATCTTCGCGGTCTACGGCCATGAAGAGGCCGCCAAATTGACCTATTTCGGTCTTTACGCCCTTCAGCACAGAGGCCAGGAAAGTGCCGGGATTGTGGTTTCGGACGACCAGCGCGTGGTGGAGCACAAGGCCATGGGCCTTGTACCGGATATCTTTAAGGAAGAGGTCCTTGACAGACTCAAGGGACACATGGCTCTAGGTCACGTGCGGTATTCCACAACCGGGTCCTCCCTTCTTGTCAATGCACAGCCTTTCAGGATCCGCCACGCAGGAAAGACACTCGCTATCGCACACAACGGCAACCTGGTGAATGCCCGGCAGATTCGTGCAGACCTTGAAAACCAGGGCTCCATTTTTCAAACCACTTCGGACAGCGAAGTGGTCCTTCACTTGGCTGCCAAGGCCATGAGAAAAGGTTTGGAAGAGGCCATGGTGCAGGCTATGGGTCAGGTGAAAGGAGCCTACTCTATGGTCATCATGACCGAGGACACTCTCATCGCTTTGAGAGATCCTCACGGCTTCAGGCCCCTCTGCCTGGGTCGGCTCGACTCCGGATATGTGATCACGTCCGAGACCTGCGCCCTAGACCTGGTGGAAGCAACCTACATCCGGGAGGTGGAGCCCGGCGAAATTCTCATCATCAACCGTGAAGGCCTCAAGAGCATTCGACCCGAAGAACCTTCCAGAAAAGCGCAGTGCATTTTTGAGCTCATTTACTTTGCCCGGCCTGACAGCAATGTGTTTGGGCAAAATGTCTACCTCTTCCGGAAAAGGCAGGGGGTACTCCTCTCGGAGGAGTTCCCTGTCGAGGCGGATCTGGTTATGCCCTTCCCGGATTCGGGCAATTACGCCGCCATTGGTTATGCCCAGGCTTCCGGTCTTCCTCTGGAGATGGGCGTTATCCGGAATCATTATGTGGGAAGGACATTTATTCAGCCTTCTCAGGGCATGAGGGATTTCGGCGTGAAGGTCAAGCTGAATCCTGTCAAGGAAGTGCTCAAAGACAGCCGGGTTTTGATCATAGAGGATTCCATTATTCGGGGAACCACGGCGCAAACCAGGATCAAAACCTTGCGCAAGGTGGGCGCTCGGGAGATCCACATGCTGGTGAGCTGTCCCCCCCATCGCTTTCCTTGCTATTATGGTATCGACTTCTCAACCCGCGGAGAGCTCATTGCCGCCCAAAAGTCCGTGGAAGAAATTCGTGATTTTATCGGTTTGAACAGCCTGGGCTACCTGGGGATCGACAAACTCGTTCGAGCAACGGACATTCCCAGGGAGAACCTGTGCCTTGCCTGCTTTGACGGCCAATACCCCGTCCCGATCGATGTGTCCTTCCACAAGCTCTGCCTGGAAGGTGAATAAACCTGTTGAGACCCTCCCCGGAAAATACAACATTTTTGTGGATATAGGCAGCTTAAAAGACAAAATCGTAGTATCTTCTTTTTGCTCCGCAGCGTCCCATCTCGTTCTATCTCTCTGAATTTTATGCCCTAATTATGGTCTTGCCGCGAATGGCACGCTCATTGCTGAAAAGATTGGCGAGTTGATTCATTGCGGTAAAACACCGGCCCTGCCGGCGGACTCTCAAACTTTGACAATTCCTGCAACAGCTTTTCTAAGGCTGCCGAAATGATGAAAGGGTAGCCGCACGGAAGATCGTGTACGTGAGATGTTGCCTGTGGCTCTTAAATCCCCCTCATTTCCCCTCTACGAAAGGGGGTGTGTCACAATCCGCTTTTCGCGTTCATCTGTCATTTCGAGCGCAGCGAGAAATCTTGAGACACCGGCCGCTTGCAGATTCAAGATTCCTCGGCTATCGCCTCGGAATGACATTATGACACAGCCTCGGAACGGGGGAGGTATGAGGATTTCCCCTTTAAGAAAAGGGCAGGTATAAGATTCCCCCCTTTTGAAAAGGTGGGAAGGAGGCTCTCCGACAACTCCCTGTCCCTTGGCCTACTCCGCCGAAGTGGCTACGAAGGCCGGAAGGGAGAGGGCCGGGGTGAGGGTGTAAGTCCTTGAACTTCCACCCCCTCACCTGACCCCTTCGACAAGCTCAGGACAGGCTCTCCCCCTCCAGGGGGAGAGGAATTGTTAGTTGTGGGACAAGCTCCAGGGGGGGGGATTTGATCGAGGAGGTGGGAGAGCATGAAGTACATTGTGGCCATGATTCAGCCTCACAGGTTGCCTGACGTGAAACAGGCGCTGTTCGAGGAGGAAGTTTATAGCATGACGGTGAGCAATGCCTTGGGGTGCGGTAACCAAATGGGATACGTGGAGACTTACCGGGGCGTGGAGCAAGAGGTCAATCTTCTCAAGAAGGTGCGGCTTGAAATCGCAGTGAATGAGGATTTTGTGGAACGGACCATTGATGCCATCATCAAGGGTGCCAGGTCGGGACACATCGGAGACGGAAAAATCTTTGTTATGGATCTGCCCCAGTGCATCAGGATCAGGACTTTAGAAAGGGGCCCCAAGGCCATCTGAAATTGTCGATTTGCGATTGCAGATTGACGAATGCCTTGTAGCCCAAACTCAATCTGAAATCGTCAATCGAAAATCGACAATGCTTAGGAGGTGCCGACATGATAGGTGTATGGATCGCCGTAGCGGTTATAGCCGCACTCATTGTTCTGGCTTTCATCAAAGCAAATCTCAGGATTTGTCACCCGAACGAGTTGCTTGTCTTTTCAGGTAGAAAGAGGAAACTGGCAGACGGAACCCTGGTCGGGTACAGGGTCATCAAAGGTGGAAGAGGTCTTAAGATTCCCATTATCGAATCGGTCACCCGTTTGCCCTTGACCACCATACCCATTGATCTGGAACTCACGGGAGCCCTGACGAACGGACTTATCCCCGTAAGCATCGAAGCTATGGCGAACGTGAAGATCGCCGGGACCGAAGATGAGGGTCTCTCCAATGCCCTGGAAAGATTCTTGGGTAGAAACATCACGGACATCTCCCAAATTGCAAGAGAGAACTTGGAAGGCAGCCTGCGCGGTGTTTTGGCCACGTTAGCCCCTGAGGAGGCGAACAGCAACCGACTGGAGTTCGCCGAGAAAGTGTCGGAGCAAGCGAGGATTGATCTGAGGAGGCTGGGCTTGGTCCTCGATACGTTCAAGATCAAACACCTTTCAGACAAAGAGGGGTATCTGGATGCCATCGGAAGGAAAAAGAACGCCGAGGTTCGGAGGGACGCCAAAATTGTGGAAGCCAATGCAGAAGCAGAAGCCCGATTGGTGGCCGCAGAGGCCAAGAAAAGGGGTAGCGTGGCAGAGCACGAAGCCGATGTGACCATCGTGGAGGCGGAAAACAAGCTCCGCGTGAAAAAGGCGGATTTGGCTGCTGAGGCGAACCGATTCGAAGCCAAGGCAAGGGTCGCCGGTGAGATCGCCAGGGTCGAAGAAGAGCAGATTCTGGAAGCGCAAAGGGTGGAGATGAACAAGAACAAATACGAAGCCGATGTGGTGGTGCCTGCCCGAGCGGAGAAAGAAGCCATGGAATTAAAAGCCACAGGCAAGGCGGCGAGCATCGTTGAAGACGGAAAGGCCATGGCAGAGGCCGTGAGGGTGCTGCGACAAGAATGGGAGAAGGAAGATACAAGAGAGCTTTTCTTGATTCAGCAACTTCCGGACATTCTGGACAAGGTAACACGGGTGGTGGCTGAGAATCTCTCCATCGACAAGGTGACGGTCCTTGATGGCGGTGACGGAAGGGGCATTCCTTCCTATGTAAGGGGGGTCACCGGTTCCATTGTCTCCATCTTCGAGGAGATCAAGAACGCAACGGGTTTGGACATCCCGGAAATCCTGCAAACCAAAAGAAAGAGCAGCGGGGAACTGACAAGCTAGTGGGAGGAAATTCATGGTGGTGAGAACAAAAAGGGACGTTTTGAAAATCGTGAAAGACAGGAACGTGAGTTTCATTCAAATTTGGTTTACCGACATCCTGGGTATGCTCAAGGGCTTCTCCATCACGCCTTCAGAACTCGAGGGCGCCTTGGTCGAGGGGATGGGGTTTGATGGTTCTTCAATCGAGGGCTTTGCCCGAATCGAAGAGAGCGATATGGTGGCCATGCCGGATCCCATGACTTTCCAGTTCCTTCCCTGGCAGCCGAATGACCGGCCTGTTGCCCGGATGTTTTGCGATATTCTCCAGCCCGATGGAAGCCACTATGAAGGCGACCCCCGCTATGTGTTCAAGCGCATGCTTCAGAAAGCGGCGGACAAGGGGTACAAGTTCTATATCGGACCGGAGCTTGAGTACTTCTACTTCGAAACCACGGAGCGCCCGAAAATCATTGATAGAGGAGGCTACTTTGACACACGGCCCTTGGATCTGGGTGGGGGCTTGAGACGGGATACCATTTTTGCGCTCCAGGAGATGGGGGTTGAGGTGGAATACAGCCACCATGAAGTGGCGCCCAGCCAGCATGAGATCGACTTGCGCTATGATGAGGGGCTTCGAATGGCGGACAAGACCATGACCTACCGGGTTGCCGTCAAGGAAATAGCCAGACAGCGCGGCGTCTATGCCACCTTTATGCCCAAGCCCATTTTCGGAGTAAACGGCAGCGGCATGCATGTCCATCAGTCCCTTTTCAGGGGCGACATGAACGCCTTTTATGACCCCCAGGACCGATTCAATCTGTCCGGCCTTGCCAAAGCCTATATCGCGGGGATTATGAAGCATGCCCGGGAGATCGTGGGCGTGACCAATCAGTGGGTCAACTCCTATAAGCGCCTGGTACCCGGCTATGAAGCGCCCGTTTATATCTCATGGGCGAGGCGCAACCGCTCGGCCATGATCCGGGTGCCTATGTACAAACCTGGAAAAGAACAGGCTACCCGCATCGAGTTCCGCACACCGGATCCGGCATGCAATCCCTACCTGGCCTTTGCGATGATGCTGGCTGCAGGCCTAAAGGGAGTCGATGAAAACTACGCCCTTCCGGACCCTGTGGAGGAGGACATCTACGAGATGAATGAGGCGGCGCGGGAGAAGGCCGGGATCGTTTCCCTGCCGGGGAGCCTTTTTGAAGCCATACAGGAGTTGGAAAAGAGCGATCTGGTGCGAGAGACCCTCGGGGATCACATTTTCAACCAATTTGTGGCGAACAAGAAAATCGAATGGAACCGTTACCGGACCCGCGTAACGGACTATGAGATCGAGAACTACTATCCCATCCTGTAGCGCCAGGTTCAACGATATCTTTAATCATGCAAGCTTTAAAGGCCTGGGATCTGCCGGAATAGGCCGTTTTGGAGTACTGGAGCGTCACCCATTGTCGATTTTCGATTTCGGACTGACCAATGGGCGGCAACCTTAAATCAATCTGAAATCGTCAATCGAAAATCGTAAATCTCATCACTCCATTACTCCAGATCTGGAGACCCCTTAGAGCCCGGATTCTTAACTAGCTGTTACCTTTGAAGCAAGCTTACGCTAAAAGGAGGCCAGTTCTTATGGTGCGAAGACTCTTCATCCTAAGTTTCATCGCCTTTTTCATTTTCGGACCTCTAAGCACAATGGTTCAGGCGGAGCCTCAGAGCCAGGGAACACAAAGTGTGCCGGAGACGACGGCTTCCGCGACGGAAAGCCACGCCGGGTCTCTTGCAATCAGCAAAATCGCCGTGGATACAGGGTGGACCCTCCTTGCCGCCGTCCTGGTCATGTTCATGCAGGCCGGTTTCGCCATGCTGACAGCCGGGTTCTCCCGGTCCAAGAACGCCTGCAACATGTTGATGAAAAACCTGATGGATTTTTGCTTCGGCACCATTTTCTACTGGGCTGTGGGCTTCGGCTTGATGTTCGGGGCAGGGAACTTGCTCTTTGGAACAAGCGGGTTTTTCCTGAAGGACGTGGGCGATACCTTCAGTTCATTGAGCTGGAGTGTGGTCCCGCTGGAATGCAAGTATTTCTTCCAGCTTGTGTTTTGCGCCACCGCAGCAACCATTGTGGCCGGCGCCATGGCAGAGAGAACAAAGTTCATTGCCTACATCTTCTACAGCATTGCCATCACGGCCGTCATTTATCCTATTGTCGGCCACTGGATCTGGGGAGGCGGCTGGCTGGCGAAACTGGGCATGTGGGATTTTGCCGGATCCAGCGTGGTGCACTCCACAGGCGGGTGGCTCGCTCTCGTCGGTGCGGTCATGCTCGGGCCGAGGACGGGGAAATATAACAGTGACGGCACATCGAATGCCATAACGGGCCACAGCATCCCTCTTGCCGCCCTGGGGACGTTCATCCTCTGGTTCGGATGGTTCGGGTTTAACCCTGGCAGCACCATGGCGCTTGTCCCCCAGATTGCGCACATCGCGACCACAACCAATCTGGCTGCTGCGGCGGGGGGCATTTCCGCCATGGTCACCGCATGGTGGATGTTCAAGAAACCGGATGTGAGCATGGCCCTCAACGGCGTACTGGGGGGATTGGTCAGCATCACGGCATCCTGTGCCTTCGTCTCCGTAGGAAGCGCCATCTGGATTGGCATTGTGGGCGGCGTTTTGATCGTCCTGGCCGTCGTCTACATTGATCAGGGATTGCACATCGATGATCCTGTCGGGGCCATCGCTGTGCATGGGGTGTGCGGATCCTGGGGCATCTTGGCTCTGGGACTCTTTGCCCAAGACAGGTTTTCGCCGGGAACAACAGGTGACGGTCTCTTCTTTGGCGGAGGTTGGAAACTCCTCGGTGTCCAGGCTCTTGGCATGGTTTCCGTATTCGCCTGGTGTATGATTGCAGGGTTTGCCCTGTTCTATGTGATCAAACACCTCGTGGGACTGAGGGTGACAAGAGAAGAGGAACTTCGGGGGCTTGACATCGATGAACACGGCATGGAGGCCTATTCCGGATTCTCCATCTTCATAACCGAGTAGAATGGCCCGTGTTTTATCTCCTTACCCTGCCCTTCCCCGCCACAGGGTGGCCGTGTCATAATGTCATTCCGAGGCGATAGCCGAGGAATCTTGCTTCTGTAAGTAGCTAGTGTCTCAAGATTTCTCCCCCCGATTTCGCGGGGGTTGAAATGACAGATAAGCGCGAAAAGCGGATTGCGACACAGTCACATATTGGACGGGAGGGGCGGGTCTTGGTGCGAGTTCATCAAACTTTTTCCACTTTGCACAACAGGGACTTTAAACCGGTGGACCCCGTGATAGGGTCGAATGCTCCGTGATCCGTTAGAACATTACAATTGCTCTCCTTGAACCCGTGATAGAGGTGAACCACCCGGGGATCGATGCCATCCGTAATCATGGCCGGACAGGTGATGGACCCCCTGGGCGAGGTCACCCGGACCGTGTCGCCTTGTTTGATGCCGTATTGATCCGCAGTGACCGGATGGATCTCCAGAAGGTTGTGTGGACAATGCTTTCGCAGGGCCGGTATGTTTCGCATCATGGAGTGGGTATAGGGCTCCAGCTTGGACCCTGCAATCAATATGAGGGGGTAATCTTGGGCCAGGTCTGGCCGGGACACCGGGCTTTCGGCAGGCTCGGTATAGACCGGTAGGGGGTCGTATCCGAGCTCCTTGAGCCTTTCGGAATAGATCTCCACCTTCTTGGAGGGCGTCATAAAGCCCCGGGCTTCATATTTTCTGTACATGTCCGGGTAGTCTCTGAATTTGACGAGCCCAAGGGCACCGCGGACGAGCTTACCGAAAAAGCCTGTAAATTTCTGGTACAGAAAGGGCGGAACAGAGATAACGATCCCTTCCGGGTGCTCCCTGAGTTCCTCGCAAGTGATACCCAAGGGTTGCAGGGTATCATCAATCGCCTCTTCCTCGGTTTTCCAAGGGAAGTATGGACCATACCCCATCTTTTTTCCCAACTCACAGAGGATTTTCCAGTCCGGCCACGACTCTCCGATAGGTTCCGACACTTTCGGGCTGAGGGCGATCCGGGAGGTGGCATTCCAGCCATGGTCCGCATGGGTGTCATAGGCGACAAACCGGGTCGTCTCCAGAAAGGTGGATGCGGGAAGCACGATGTCGGCAAGTTCGGCTGTCGGTGTCATAAAGAGATCCGCCACCACAAGGAAATCAAGTTTCCTCAGAGCCGCCTCAACGATTCTTGAATTGGCGCAGGTCAACATGGGATTCGCCGCCATGACAAACATGGCCTTGACCGCATAGGGATCGCTTTGGAGTACGGTATGCCAGACCGAAGGGGTATGGGCGGAGGGCCAGGTCTTGGAGAGCCTGGAATAGAGGCATTGGTTGTTACCGATCTTCTTTTTTTCCGCCTCGGGCCGGAGCTTTTCATAGAGCTTCATATCTTTCAGGGCCATGGATATGGGGATAACGATGACGTTGCCGCCCGGCACATCCACATTGCCTGTGACGGCCATGAGGATGTCGATAGCCCGTATGGCACAGGCGGCGTTGGTGTGCTGATCCAGGGCGTTGCGAGGGCTGATGCATGCAGGCTTTGTGCCGGCATAGACACGGGCCATGGTGCGAATCGTGTCGGCCGGCACCCACGTGATCTCTTCCGCCTTTTCAGGCGGATAGTCGTCGACATGCCTCTTGAGGTGGTCAAAGCCGACCGTCCATTTCTTGACAAATGGGTGGTCATACAGACCTTCCTTGATGATCACATGGAGCATGGCCAGGGCCAGAGCCCCGTCCGTCCCCGGTCTTAACCGGGCGTGAAGGTCCGCCTCCTTGGCATAAGGGGTCTTCCGGGGATCGACCACCAAGAGCTTGACGCCTCGTTTCCTGGCCTCCTTAATGGCCATGTCTTGGGGCTTGTTGGTGGCTTCAGGGTTCCCGCCCCAGAGGAGAATGCAGTTTGTGTGCGCCACATCGGGGGGCACGACAGCGCCAAAGTCAAATTGGTACTGGAGGAAAACTCGAGGAAGATGGCAAACGTGACTTGGATTGGACACGTTGGGCGTGCCGATAAGGTTTGCGAGTCGGGGAAGATAAGAGCCAAGGATATCCCCGCTGTGATAATGGCCGTGAAGGAAGTGGATGGCCTCAGCGCCGTCTGTTTTCTTGATCTGCTTTAACCGGCTCACAATGGTTTCCAAAGCTTCGTCCCAGGAGATCCTCTGCCACCCCCCTTCTCCCCTTTCGCCGGTGCGCTTCATGGGATGTTTGAGCCTGTCCGGTGCGTAAAGGATTTCTCGTATGTGTTTTCCTCTTTGGGTCAAGGCCCCATGGCTTTCGGGATCCAGGGGATTCCCTTCGATCTGAACGACCTTGTTGCCCTCAACACGGGCCCGCATCATGCATTGGGAATGGGCGTCCACATCGCTTATGACGGTCACAAGCTTTTTTGATATTGCCGGGCTTGCATCGGCTGAGGCGAGCAACTCTGTTAGGTTGATCTTGCCTGAAAAGAGATGTTGGCCCATGGTGAGCGTTGCTCCCATGAGCGCAGCTGTTTTCATAAAAACCCGTCTCGTGACCCTATTCACGGTATCCCTCCTTGGTAAAAAAGTGCATCCTGCCTTGTTTCCCTGAAAAAGCGAATCCACTCCTTTCGAAAGCTTTCGTGAGTTGCTTCTCAGAGCCCCGGACCCCCTTGTAAGCAATGCGGCCTCCCGGTTTTAGCATCCGGTGAAGTTCGGAAATCAGATTTTCCATGCCTCCGGCAATCCGGGGCAGTCCGAAGAGAAAGGCGAGATCCATGCTCTTATCGGATAGATCGGTGTGCGATGCGTTCGCGCAAATGGGCACGATGTTTTTTGTGGCGGTGTGTTTCATTTTTTTTGAAACGCGCCCTACGGCCAGCGGATTCACATCCACGGCGTAGAGAGTGCCGTGGTTTCCCAGTATCTTTGCTGCCGGTATAGAAAAGAACCCCGGGCCGCAGCCCACTTCGAGGACATGCATGCGTGGCCTTAGACCGGCTGCGGTGAGAAGCTTATAAGGGTCCCTGAAAAAAGGCAGGAGTGGGTTGTCATGCATAAGACAAATAGTCCAAAAGGCTAGATGGGACAAAAACCCCCCCGACTGAATGTGTCTGTTAGCTCTTCCAGTTCGCATTTTTTTGGTCACCTTCCTCTTTGCTGTTTTGAATCCACACGGCGTGGTCGACAAGACCCATGGCTTTGAGAATTTCTATGAGATTGAGTCCCCACACGCTGCCGCGTATCTGAGCCTGTTCCGTATCCCAGAATAGATGGATGGCGAGGTATCCTGGCACGACTGCGTGCCGGTAGACGGTGGCGTTAAGAAAACCCGAACAATCGGGATGATTCGCCGCTGCATGCGCAAGGTCCTGAAGGGCCATTTCCACGGATTTCTCCTGGCCGATAGCCGCTTGTACTTTAATGGTTTCCATCCACTTCATAGGTTTCCTCACTCACAGGCGTTTTTGTTTCTAAGAAAAGCATTTCCTGTGCCAAAACAAAATATCCAATAAAATCAATTGACTGAGTTCAATCCACTGTTCTAATGTGTCCAATAGCACATTTGCAGATTGACTATAGGACACTTATTCCGTAAAGTGTGCCATAGGATATAACAGCTCGAGAAGCGAGGCAGAGCTATGAAGATCGGCGAGGATGCGTTTTTTCGCGAGGCCACGCTGCGCATCTGTGGCAGCCTGGATGTGGAGACTTTCCTGTTCCGGAGTTTCACCTATGTGCGGGGTTTCATCCCCGCCGATGCCGTGTTTCTCACCCATTTCGATCCTGAAACGGGGATGCATCTTGTCCTTGCCCGCGCGTCCTCCGAGGGGGCTTCGCTTCTCAACCTCTCCGTATCCGTGCCTCCTGAGGTTCGTTCCTTTGCGGAGCGCCGTGATTTGGAGACCCTGCCCATAGACAGGGCGGAGATGCATCCCACGGCCGGCCCGTGGATTGCGAAAGGCTTGCTGGACAAAAAAGCCGCGCTTCTGGTGCTGCGTTTGCTTGTTGAGGGGCAGATCTTGGGTGCGGTGGTTTTTGTCGCCGGACAAAGCGGAGCATTTACCAAAGAACACGCGCACCTGGTATCCCTGCTCAGGGAACCTTTTGCCATCGCCCTTTCAAACGGCCTGAGATATCAGGAGATCGTCAAACTCAAGGAACTTCTGGACGAAGACAACCGGTTCTTACGCACCGAGCTGCGTCAAGCTGTGGGGGAGGATGTGATCGGTGCGGACTTTGGGTTAAAGGGTGTGATGGAAATGGTGCGTCAGGTGGCGGCTCTTTCAAGCCCGGTTTTGCTTTTGGGTGAAACCGGTACAGGCAAGGAGGTGATTGCAGGTTCGATCCATAACCTGTCCCAGCGAAAAGAAGGTCCTTTTATCAAGATCAATTGCGGTGCAATCCCGGAAAACCTCATGGACAGCGAACTCTTCGGCCATGAAAAAGGGGCCTTTACAGGCGCCCTTTCCCAGAAGCGCGGGCGATTTGAGAGGGGGGAGGGCGGTACGGTGTTCCTAGACGAGGTGGGAGAACTGCGTCCGGAAGCCCAGGTGAGGCTGTTGCGGGTTCTTCAGGACAAAGAGATCGAGCGCGTGGGCGGCACAAAACCGTTCAAGGTGGACATCCGGGTGATCGCAGCCACCCATCGGGATCTGGAATCCATGATCGAGGCAGGCACTTTCCGGGAAGATCTCTATTTTAGGCTTAAGGTTTTCCCTATTGTTATTCCGCCATTGAGGCAAAGAAGGGGGGATATTCCCTCGCTGGTCCATTACTTCGTAGCAAAAAAGACGCGGAACATGGGACTGACACGCATACCGTCCCTTGCCCAGGGAGCCATCGAGCGGCTCATGGCCTATTCCTGGCCCGGCAATGTGCGCGAACTGGAGAACGCGGTGGAGCGGGCCATCATCCTGAGCAAGGGCGCGCCCCTCGCCTTTGAAGATTTGCAAGGCCGGGCCGAGGGAGAACATCCCTTGGAGGAAAGGCCCGGAATCCTTCGGGGTCAGGATATGACAACCGTTGCCTTAGATGAGTTGGTGGCCCGGCATATTCACCATGTTCTGGCCATGACCGGCGGCAAGGTGGGAGGAAAGGGCGGGGCTGCCCAGCTACTTCAAGTGAATCCCTCGACCCTTCGAAAAAAGATGCGGAAACTGGGTATTCCCTTCGGCCGCAAATCCAGGTAAAAATGAGTCAAAGTGTTTGCTTCTTTTTCTACATTTTTGTATTTTTCTAAGAAGATTCTTGGCCCAATGGCTGCTTCGGTCAAGGACAGGGCAGGGGCAGAAAACACGAAAGGTAGTTAAAGGTCTGTGAGGAACAGCCTTTCATGAAAAGCATCCAAAAAAACGGTCAGGAACCGGATCAGATCGCTTGTCTCTACGAGATCACCACGGCCCTGCATGCGAGCCTGGACCTCAAAGGCGCTCTTTATAAGGTCGTTGAGCTTTTGTCGCGATACCTTGGCTTGAACCGGGGATCGATCACGCTTCTGAATCCAGAGACATCCGAAATCCACATTGAAGTGGCCCACGGCATGTCATCGGCGGCGAAGCGCAAGGGGCGCTACAAACTGGGGGAGGGAATAACCGGCCGTGTCATCGCCACAGGCAGGCCCATGGCCGTTCCTGATATAGACGATGAACCGCTTTTTCTCGGCAGGACAGGGCTCAGGGGTGGACCGGACAAGGCAAAGATCTCCTTTGTCTGTGTGCCCATTAAAGAAGGGGCGCGGGTGATCGGAGCCCTCAGCGTGGATCGGATTTTTGACCATAGCCTTCCTCTGGAAGAAGACGTCCGCTTTTTGACCATTATCAGCAGTCTCATCGCTCAAAAGGTGGGATTGCTGGAACGGATCAACCGGGAAAAAGAACAACTCAGTGAAGAGAACCTGAGGCTCAGGAAGGAACTGGGCAAGAAATACAGCTTTAGCAACATCATCGGTAACAGCAGAAAAATGCAGGAAGTATTCCACCTTATCACACAGGTGGCGAAGAGCAATGCCAATGTCCTCCTTCTTGGAGAGAGCGGAACCGGGAAGGAGCTTGTGGCCAATGCCATCCACTACAACAGTTTACGGGCGGGCAAACCGCTGGTGAAAGTCAACTGTGCAGCCCTGCCGGCGGAATTGGTTGAAGCGGAGCTTTTCGGTTACGAGAAAGGAGCCTTTACAGGGGCCAACAAGCAAAAGGCGGGCAAATTCGAACTGGCCCACGGCGGGACCATTTTTCTTGACGAGGTCGGGTCCTTACCCCTGGAGAGCCAGGGCAAGTTGCTCCGTGTTCTCCAAGAGAGAGAACTGGAGAGGCTGGGCGGAACGAAGATCATCAAGGTCAATGTGCGGCTCATTGCAGCGACCAATAGAGACCTTGCCGGGGCCGTTGAGAAAGGGGCATTTCGGGAAGACCTATTTTACAGACTCAATGTGTATCCCATATACCTGCCGCCTCTGCGGGAAAGAGAGGCGGACGTCCTCTTGCTGGCGGACTACTTTCTGGAGAGATACGCCGAGGAATACGGAAAGGACATTCGAAGAACCTCCACGCCGGCTATTGACGCCCTGGTCCGGTATCACTGGCCTGGAAACGTGAGGGAGTTGGAAAACTGTCTCGAGCGGGCCGTTCTGCTCTGTGAAGACCAGGTGATTCACAGCTACCATCTGCCGCCCACCCTTCAGACGGCTGAAGACACGGGCACCCAACAGACCCGATCATTGGGGGAGGCCATGGAGACCTTTGAAAGGGAACTGCTCATAGACGCTCTGAAAACCAGCCGGGGCAATATGAGACAGGCGGCAAAGGCGCT
>SMTZ1_10004026_pt1 | contig 15331 bp, 15 predicted proteins | sample DeeMarSWOR136_30_FD_25667 | JGI IMG/M metagenome (IMG submission 25667)
ATAAAAGTCTTGAAACTTCTCCATGTTTTTTTGCTACACCATTAACATAATGACTGAAAAATAATGCTAGCCTTGTCATGTTCAATTTATTTTCAAAAGTGATTTCAGAAATAATAGAATCTGGTAGTATTTCTCCTAATGCATGTTTAGCCATTGATAGATCAAATTGATCGTGACCTGCTGGAACAGGAGTATGAGTCGTAAAAACACATTGTTCTCTAACTTTCTCAATATCTCTGAATTGTTTGTAAAGTTCAAGAGTAAGAAGTGCAGCATGTCCTTCATTCATATGAAACTTATCTATTGTTTTATATCCTAAAGCCTGTAATGCACGTACTCCTCCAATCCCAAGTACAATTTCCTGAGCAAGACGATATTTACTATCTCCACCATAAAGATGTTCAGTAAGAGTTCTATCCCATTCACTATTTTCCTCGAGATTTGTATCGAGATAAAAAACGGGGATTATATAACCACTAATTCCCTTAACAGGAAAATACCAAATACGAATATTAACAGGTCTATCTTCAATTTTTACACTCGTTTTACTTGGAAGCAGAGTAAGAAAATCAGCAACAGAGAAATTTATAGGCAGTGCAATTTGATTTCCATTCTCATCAAGATTTTATTGTATCGCCTGTTAATATACCAAGGCCTCCGCTGTATGTAGGAATTCTTTCATCAATTCCAATTTCCATTGAAATAATGGCAATTTTTGGTTTACCTTCAAAGTTAGCAGTATTTATAATTCGTTTTATTTCAGTTGTATCTCCTTCCATCCACTCTCAATCCATTACCCGATGTAATGTCATGTTCCTTTTATAATAATTATTCATATAGAGATTCATTTTCCATTATATCAGTGATTTACTTTTAGAAGATAAAAAGGGGTTGCATTTATAAACCTGCTTTAAATTCATATTAATTAATAGTAATTTTATTGGGTGGTGATTGGATGACTGAAAAAACATGTGTTAAATGCAGTAGGAAAATTTCATTGAATGAAAACCTCTATGGATTAGTATTTAATGATGAAATTTTTTTATGTGAAGACTGTTGCAATAAACACTCGGATGAAGATTTAATGAATTGGACCAGAACTATTATGCAATCCCCTCAAAATGGAATGCCCATAGCCCTCTGGTTAATACATGAACAAAACAAAAATAAAATTTTTATGTCAGGAAGCAAAGAAAACAGAAGATAATTTACTGTTTTAATAATAAACTGTTCAAATTAAATAAAAAAATAGGTCTTTTTATGAAAATCCTTTTTAGAGAAAAGGTGATTTAGCAGATTATGTTCATTTTAAAATTAGGTGGAAGTGTTATAACTGATAAAACAAGAAAGTGTTGTTTTAAAGAAAAAGTAGTGGATAATTTGGCTTCAGAAATTAGAAGATCAAATAAAGAAGCTATATTGATTCATGGTGCAGGGTCATTTGGTCATATACTGGCGAAACAGTATAATTTAAATGAAGGTTATATCCAAGAAAGTCAAATTAAAGGTTTTTCTCTTACACATGAAATGGTTCAAAGATTGAATTCTTTAGTTCTTCAATCTTTACATAAAAACGATATATCAGCTGTTTCAATATCTCCACATTCGATTATTAAACTCAATAATCACAAGTTAGAAAAAATGAATTATAAGATTTTTGAAGAATATCTAGAAAAAAAGTTTACTCCTGTAACATTTGGTGATGTTGTCTTAGATAAAAAACTTGGTTTTTCAATTTGCTCTGGAGATCTACTTGTTAATGTACTTACAGAATATTTTAAACCTGAAAAAGTAGTATTTGTAATAGATGAAGATGGGTTATATACCGCGAATCCGAAGATAGATAAAAATGCTAAGCTTATTAGCTCGGCTACTCATGATGAATTAGAAGAATTTTCTACCTCTTCAGATAAACATGCTGATGTTACACGTGGAATGAGCGGTAAAATTGATGTAATAAGAAATATTACAAAATTAGGTATTGACACCATATTAGTAAATGGTAATAAACAGGGCAGATTATACAATATATTAGTTAGAAAAGATACTAAATGCAGTATTATACACGGAGGAAAATAGTATGAGCATAACTGAAAGTAGAAAGGATGAACATGTTAGGATTTCATTGGAGAAAGAAGTTTCAGCTCATCATAATTTTTGGGATGACGTCAAACTTATTCACAATGCTCTTCCTGAAATAAACAAAGAAGATGTTGATATTTCTACTAAGTTATTTGGGAAAAAATTAGGAGCACCATTAATTATTTCAGGTATGACCGGTGGTTATAAGAAAGCTAAAAAAATAAATGAGAACCTGGCAATAGCTGCAGAAAAATTTCAAATAGGAATGGGAGTAGGATCTCAAAGAGCTGCTTTAGAAAATAAAGATTTAGAAGACACCTATGGAATTGTAAAGGAGTATAATATTCCACTGAGATTTGCGAATATTGGTGCTTCTCAAATTGTTATATGGGGACATAAAAAAACATTGATGAGTGCTAAAAAAATGATAGATATGATAAATGCAAATGTTTTTATCGTTTGTCTAAATTTTTTACAAGAGGTAGTTCAATTTGAAGGAGAGGCACATGCTAAAGGATGTTTTAATGCTATAAAACAACTTGCAGATGATTTAGATATACCTGTGGTTGTTAAAGAATCCGGTGCTGGTATTTCTTATGATGTGGCAAGTAGACTTTCAAAAACAAATATTTCTGGTATTGATGTTGGTGGCGCAGGAGGTACCTCATTTGCAGCTATAGAGCATTATCGTGCGAATATGATAAATGATCCTCTTCATGAACGAGGAGGAAGAACTTTTTGGGATTGGGGTATTCCAACGCCTGTTTCTATACTTGAAGTTGGTGATGCAACAAATTGGAAACTCCCAATTATTGCAACTGGCGGAATTCGAAATGGGTTAGATGCAGCTAAATCCTTAGTGCTTGGTGCAAATTGCGCAGGTATGGCACATGTTCTTCTTGAATCTGCTAATAAGGATAAAAAATCTACAATATTTGAGGTTGATGCTATCATTAAAGAATTAAGAGCTACAATGTTTCTCTTAGGTGCAGAAAAAGTTTCTAAAATGTCTGATATTGGTGCAGAATTATGGATTTAAAAGTTATTGATTTAAAGCAAGAATTAAACAAAAGAGCTACTACTTTTAACAAAGAACTAGAAATTTTTTTAAAAAATGGACAACCAAAGGCTCTATATGATGCTGTAAGATATCTTCCTCTTGCGGGTGGAAAAAGATTAAGGCCATGTATATCTATGTTATCCTGCGAAGCCGTACATGGAGAAATTAAAAAAGTTATACCACTAGCTATTGCTCTTGAACTGATACATAATTTTACATTGGTACATGACGACATCATGGATAAATCACATTTAAGAAGAAATTTACCAGCAGTTCATATTGAATTTGGAGAACCCACTGCTATAATGGCTGGTGATCTTTTATTTGCTAAAGCTTTTGAAATTATGCATTCTATTCCTATGGATGCCAATATTTTTAAAAAATTGGATTATGGGCTCGTAAAATGTGTTGAGGAGATATGCGAGGGTCAACAGCTTGATGTTGAGTTTGAAAAAAGAGAAAACGTTAGAGAGGATGAGTATCTTCAAATGATACTGAAAAAAACAGCGTTTTTATTTATGTTTGGTTCAGAGGGGGGAGCTATTGCTGGTGGTGGAAAGGTTGATGAAATAAAAGGTTTAAAGGAGTATGGTAAATCTCTTGGTTTGGGTTTCCAGATATGGGATGATTATCTTGATCTAAGTAGCGATGAAAAGACCCTTGGAAAAGATATTGGAAATGATATACGAAATGGTAAAAAGACACTTATTGCGGTTCATTCTTTTAATAATGCTGCTGGTGACGATAAAAAACTTTTAAAAGGAATATTTGGAAATAAGAATGCTTCTGAACAAGATATTAAAAAAGTTTTTGAATTATTTAGAAAAACGAAATCACTTGAATATGCAAAAAATACTGCTTTGAATTACAGTGCTAAAGCCAAGAAAGCTTTGGATGTGTTAGACGATTCTAATGCAAAGCAGATTTTAATGGATTTAGCAGATTATTCTATAGAAAGAGAAAAGTAGTATGATATCTGAGAAAATAAAAGAAATAGCACGAAAATATGCATTACAAAATGCTGTACAATTTAACGGGAAAGCAGATGTAAAAGCAGTAACTGGAAAGGTTATAGCTGTATTAAGTAAAGAGGGTTTTTCTCCAAAAGAAATTTTCTCTACTGTAGACAATATTGTAAAAAAAATAAATTTAATATCTTTGGAGGAACAGTTAATTGAATTAAAAAAAATTGCACCAGAGCTCCTTAAAAAAGAAAAAAAAGAAAGAGATTTTACTTTATCATCATTACCTGGAGCAGAGAAAGGAAAAGTTATTACTCGCTTTCCACCAGAGCCAAATGGTTATTTACATATTGGTCATGCTAAAGCAGCTATTGTTGACTTTGAATATGCAAGAATGTATGATGGAAAATTCATACTACGTTTTGATGATACAAATCCTGAAAATGCAAAAATTGAGTTTTATAATGCACAGAAGGAAGATCTTATTTGGCTTGAAATAAAATGGGATGAAGAGTATAATACATCTGATAATATTGAGAAACATTATAAGCTTGCAGAAGAGTTAATTAAAAAGAATTATGCTTATGTTTGTCAGTGTAGCCTTGAGGAAATTAAAAAGGGTCGATTCCATGGCAAAGAATGTAATTGCTATGGAAAGGAATGTGCAGATAACATAGAACTTTGGAAAAATATGCTTTCTGGTGAATTGGATAATGCAATTCTCAGACTACATGGTGATATGACTTGTGATAATACAGCTATGCGTGATCCTACTCTTTTTAGAATCATTGATAAGCCACATCCGTTGCATGATGATAAATACCGTGTTTGGCCTACCTATGATTTTGCTGGTGCTGTTGAAGATAGCTTAAGTGGTGTAACACATCCCTTTAGAACTAAGGAGTATGAGCTTAGAGATGAATGTTATTTCCGTCTCCTTGAACTACTCAATTTAAGAAAACCTCATCTAATGGAATTTTCTCGTTTATCTATCGTAGGTATGCCTGTATCTAAACGTAAGATTAAGCCTTTAATTGATAAAAAATTGGTTTTTGGATATGATGATATTAGACTGCCAACATTGAGAGGGCTTAAAAAACGAGGGATTCTACCAAATGCAATTAAACAATTTGTTTTAGAACAAGGTATTTCAAAGGTTGAATCATCTGTAACATTTAGCCTTTTAGAAGCAATAAATAGAAAAATGATAGATCCAAAGGCAAAACGATTTTTCTTTGTTCAAAATCCTATAAAACTCATAGTCGAAAATGCAACCGCAATTCAAAAAACCATTCGGCTGCATCCAACAGAAGAAAAACTAGGAAGTAGAACAATTAAAACTAACAACATCTTTTATGTGCCAAAAATAGATATGAAAAATTTGAAAGTTGGAGATATTTTTCGATTGAAGGATTTATACAATGTTGAAATAACAAAGAAAAACAAGGAGATTCATGGGAAGTATGCTGGTGAGAAATTAATTGCTGATTCAGTTAAAATTCAATGGACAACAGACAACTTTGTAAAGATGCATGTTTTTGTTCCACATCTTCTTTTTGAAAATGATAAATATAATCCTAATAGTTTAGAGGAATTAGAAGGGTTTGCAGAGGAAGCAGTTTCAGATTTAAAAACTGGAGAAATTATACAGTTTGAGCGTTTCGGCTTTGTTAGAATTGAAAATGAAGATAGCAAAATTACTGGCTTTTTTGCACATAAGTAAACTATTTAAGCTTTTTTCTATTTAATAATTATAATCAGGATGGAGATATTAGGGATGGGATAAAAGATGCACCTAGCTAAGAGAAGATCAATATTTTTATGTTTATCTTTGTTGATTTTATTCTTATTTACAGATGTTGTAGCTGCTGCTCCTATCGATATAGATTTTACAACTGGCCTATCCATCGCTGTTGCACTAGCAGCAATTACTACTATACTTGCCATTTTCTTCACATTCGGCGGTGTTAAATATGTTACACCTGAGAACGTTTTAGATACAGAAGTTAGGAAAACCTTATATGAATACATTGATGAATATCCTGGTTCTCACCTTAGAGAAATTGCTAGAGAACTGGATTTAAAACCTAGTAACGCAGCTTGGCATCTAAGGAAACTTGAACAGACAAACCTAGTAAGAAGTAGAGTAATAGGTGGAAAAAAAGTATATTATTTAGTTGAAGGCGGTGTTGAGGCTCGAAAAGAGGCAATTGCAGAAGCTATATTAAGAAATAAAAATGCGCGGATAATTATGGAATATTTAAATAAGAATCCTGGTAAACATCTACTGGAAATTGCAAATGCATTGAAACTCAATCATCATACAGTTAAATGGCATATTAAAAAAATGTACATGGCAGAATTAATAGATGGTGATACAAGCCACTCTGCATATCCTGTATATTATCCAACAGAAATCGGCGCCCAAGCATTACAGAGCTTTACAGAACATCTTAAAAAACCAGGTCGAGCAGCTTAAAAATTTTTAGATTCTACCAACGTCTGTTACTTCTGCGGAGTCAACGTTATCGATTTTAGAAAGAGCTTCAACTACAGGATCTAAACCACCTTCTTCATCTGGTACTGCTACAGTTACATTTAAACCTTTTAAACCAAAAGCTATATTTTTAATTTCTACTTTTCCAAGTTTCACTGGCGGTTTTATTACTATTTTTATGTCATCTATTATTTTTTGTAATTTTTCATCGCTTAATATTTCCCCAGGCATTACGCGAATAAGTGCTATTACTTCCCCCATAAGTTATTTTCACCCCGATTGTTCAAGGTCCTGTGAATCCACATTTTGGGCAGACATATTTCACGCTTTGTTCTCTGCAGCTACCGCATCTTCCAATAACGGTATCGCACATTGGACATGGAAATGTTGTAGATCCCTTTTCTAGTAGTCCTTTTCCACATGAAATACATTTTTCTGCCTTTTCCATAGGATTTGCTGATATACATATCTATTATTAAAATGTGACGACTAAAATACCTCTATTTTTCTTTTTTAATGGTATCTAAAGAAAATGATGTTATCGATTTGAAAATACGTTGCATAAAAATTGCACCAGCGATAAGATTCATATGATACGTAATAAGTCTAAAAAGTAGAACAAAAATCCCAATTAAATATTCATTAGAAGAGCTTAGTAAAACCCTATAAAGTCCACCAATTCCGAATTCAGCAATACCTGAACTGCCAGGGGTAGTGGGCAGCATTACAACAATCAAGAGTAAAAGTTGAGCCATATATGATTCGATAAAATAAGGGGGTAAACCAAGACTCATTAGAATCATAGAAGGAATCATAAATCCTGTTGACCACAACAGAACCGTTAAAACAGCACCAAAGAAAAAAGCCCTACGTCCTTCTTTAACAAAAAAAACCATGCTATTGTGGAAATTATCAACTTCATGACTAATTTTCTTAACAATTTTTTTACTACCCTGTTTATTCTTAGAAAATTTACTTAGCTTATTATTTATATAAATTAAAAATCCCTTAGTTTTATCAGGAAATTTGATTGCATAAATAAAAATTAGAATTCCTATAATAAAAATAAGCATTGCAATGACTAAACCAAGACTCAAATAATCATTTTCAATAAGATCTTTGTAAATAAAAAATGCAATTGGTACAGTAACAATCATAAATATTGCATCAATCAGACGTTCACCAAGTACAACAGCAGTCGAACTGCCAATGCTCATACCGTCTTTATTTAAAAGATAAATTCTAACAGGTTCACCACCCGCCATTGAAGGAGTGATACTTGAAAGGAATAAATTTGCTATAACAATCTTGGTGGATTCCATGAGACTAATTTTTACATTTTTATCAATAGCATTACTTAAAACTTTCAAACGTGCTCCCCATATAAACCAAAATAAAACATTCAATAAAACGGCAGCCAAGAGAAACTCATAACGTATTTTTTCCTGAAAAATTGGGTATATCTCTTTAGGATCAATGGTAAAATACAAAATTGCAATAATAAAAGCAATACTCAGAATTACACTGATTATAATTGATATTTTAATAGTCTTTGGTTTCTCCTCTCCTTTATTCACATACTGGTTATTTTAGGATTGATATATTTCACTTATGGTCTTTTCAACAAAGAAAATTTGTAAAAAACCTTATGTGTGATGAACTATTACTAGCCAAATTATTTGCTGGAGTTATATGAAAAAACTACCACTTGAAAAATATCTAAAAACCGCAAGATATGCTTTTACTAACTACGTTAAGAAAGAATGTGTCTATCCTTTTTATGCTTCTTTCAAAATCACACATAAATGTGGTCTAAAATGCAGTTTTTGTAATGTATGGATGGAAAAAACACCTGATTTAAAAAAAGAAGATGTCTTTAGAGTCCTGGATAATATCGGTAATTCAAGTATTATCGTTTTAAGCTTAGAAGGTGGAGATCCACTAATCCGCAAAGATCTAAATGAAATACTTGAATATGCTTTTCAAAAACCTTTCTACTTATTTTTTACGACAAACGGTCATCTATTAGATAAACGACCAATGAAAGATTATGGAAAAAATATTGACTATCTTCATATTAGTATAGATGAGGGTCATAAAAACTTGAATTTCTTTGATCGACTAGAAGAATTTCAAAGTTATGGTCCAGAGATATGTATACAAATTGTGGTTACCAGAGATACTCTGCCGATTCTTGAGGAAAAAGTAAAACGTGTTTATGAAGTAAATGCAAGAACTGTAGTAATGCCAGCGTGTCATCTTGATGGTACTGATGATTATTATCCAAATCCAGGAGATTTCCGTAAAGAGATAATTAGATTAAAAAAGAAGTATCCTAATACAATCACAACACCTAGAGGATTTCTGGAGAACATAAATAAACCGAATGGGTGTTCAACCTCATCTGTAATTATAGATTCAGATGGTGGTCTTTTTTATCCTTGTAGGACTGTTGGAAAAAGACTATATAATTTTACAGAAGGATCTTTCATGGAATTTTTAAAAACTAAAGAGGCTAAACAAGCTAGAGATAATATGAATAAATGTAAACGAAGCTGTGGATGGTATCAATATTTTGCCACAGATGTTTTTGCTTCACCATGGTCGATAGCATCATCATTGAGTCCCTATATTTTTAAATAAAAAATATTTATCAATGGTTTATGTTATAGCACTTTTTAGTAACTGATATTTATGAAAATATTGTTTACGACAGAATCGTATTATCCAATCATTGATGGTGGAGCAATAGCTCAACATCGAATTGTTCATGAACTTATAAAAAAAGGCCACGATGTAAGAGTTATAGCTCCAAGTTTTACTTTTAAAAATACATCTGAGGATGATAATGGATCAATAATATACCGACCTAGGGGACTAACCTTACCATTTTATATGAACAATAAATATCATTTTGCTCCATTCCCCTTTTATTATGTTAAAAAAATCATTAAATCATTTCAACCAGATATTATTAATGTCTGCTCTCCATATCCAAATAGCCTCAGTGCTCTTATTTGTTCAAAGAAGTATAAGATTCCTGTTGTAGGTTCGATTCATATTTTACCTGAAAATATTCTTGCTCCGTTTCTAAAATATAATTTCTATGAAACGATTAGAAAATATACTTGGAGGTATCTTATCTATTTTTATAACAAGGTTGATTGGGCTACTATTCCAACTAACACTGGAGCTGAGATGTATAAGTCACATGGTTTGAAAACACCTGTAACTTCAATTTCAAATGGTGTAAATATAGAGATGTTTAATCCAAAAAATAATGGAGAGTATCTTAGGGAAAAAATGAAGCTCCCTAAGGGGGACTTAGTGCTTTATACTGGCAGGATTAATCAAGAAAAAAATCTAGATATACTCGTAAAATCCATACCACATGTACTTAAAGAGAAAGATGTTCACTTTTTATTTTGTGGTTCTGGTGGCTTTAAAAATCAGATTATGAATTTGACAGAGAACCTGAATGTGTCTGATAATACAACGTTTATAGATTTTTTAGATTGGGAGGATTATCCTAATATTTATTCACTTGCTGATTTGTTTATAATGCCTGCTGAGTCTGAACTTCAAAGCATTGTAACAATGGAAGCGATTGCTTCTGGGTTACCTGTTGTAGTAGTAAATAAAGGAGCAGTACCTGAACTTGCTGGTAATGGTAATGGATTGTTATTTGAGCCAGGTGATAGCAAAAAACTTGCAAGTCATATTGTGAAAATTCTTTCAGATAAAAAACTTAAAAAATCAATGGGAATTAAGAGTCTAAAGCTTGTTAAACAACATTCTATGAGTAAGATAGGTTCTCAATATGAGCAAGTATACAACAATCTTTTAGATATATATAAAAAATAGATTGAGTTAAATGAAAACTATGGTTTTTTTATTTCTAAGATTTTTTCAATATAATTCCATTTAACTTCATAGATTTCTGTCCAGTGTATCTCTTCAAAATCTTGATTTACTGTTGCGTTCCTATATACAAGTTTGAAAGGTGGATGTAAAAATTTGTTATAGGATTTATTTGTCATATATAAACTGATTTTTAATTTTATGTTTACAGATGTCTTATACATTGAATAATCTATTAAAACATGAGTCACGCGGCTATGGTTTTCATTATAATCAAGATCAGATAAGCATTGTATCCATGATTCACAGATCCACGTTTCATAAGTATAACTATAGGTTGAGTTATAACCTTCAGCCCATAATAGTTTTGATAATCTGAGATCAGTAGCAATCATTGTTGTATTACGATCCAGATTTTCTTTAATCCAGCTGAGAGCATATACAGTAGTTTCAGGTATACTTTCATCCATCCATTCTAATGAGTCGTATACCGGATAGACAGCAACAGCGTTAGAAAAGATAATGCTACCAATAACTATAAACGATATTGTTTTTATTGGAGAATGTAAGGAATGCCTTGTTAATAATAAGTTTTCTATTTTAGTCGATTTTCCTTTATATAATTCTAATACTCCAACTGATGCTAAAAAACATAATGGAGCTGCAATGTATTCAATATGCCTGTCTGGAAATAATGTATGATTTGAAGTCAAAATTGTGTAGGTAAAGGAAGTAATCAATGCTAGGAGCCAGGCTTTAAAAAACCAGTAGTTTTTAATTCCTCTCAGATACTCCAAACTCCAGCAGCTTATACCAATGAATAATATTAAAGGTAATGAATAAAAAATAGCAAGCGGCGTCATTCTAATTCCACTGACAGGGAAGTTAACAAATAAAAATAAAACCTCTAAACATAAAATAATTATAATAGAAAAACAAAAATAAGCTAGTGCTCTTTTATGTTTATATGGTGCATCAGACCAAAATAAACTTCGTATAAAACTCATCCATTTTGGTAAATATTTTTTTACGAGATAAATAATCAATAGAGCTAGAAATATGAAAACATAAAATAAAATTATTAATTGATATGCCTGAAGGAATGTCCCTCTTTCCATAAAATTACTGAAAACAGGAGTTGCAATAAAAAACCAGTAAGAAAAAGTCATAGCTGAAAATGTGGTTATATAAGCTATATCTTTCCACATCGTTTTAATGTCATTATCAAAACTTTTGATAATTAATATGAAAAGCAATGAAATGAGATAAAAGTAAGTGGTAAGATGATGAGACATAATTAAAAGTAGTGTAGATATCATTAAAAGAACCAGATATTTAGTATTTTGACTATATTTTATGTAAAAATACATTGAAAGCATCATAAAAAAATGTCCCATAGTCAACGGAGCCGCATGACTAGTTTGATACACATGAAAAGGTACTATCGCTAAGAAAATAGATGATAATAATGCGATTTTACGTTCTTTTGTTAATTCATATACAACAAAATAGAATATTAAAATGGTTAAGCCACCAAAAATAGGTGCAATCTTTCCCATAATCCAAATTAAATCCATTCCAGTTAACCAATGACCAAAAGCCGAGACAATATATAATATTGGGAAGTAACTGTATGAATCACCCCATCCATCATAAGGGGTGAAAATTTGAGGATTTTCGACCATTCTTGCTGTAAGGCCATAATAAATACCGAAATCAGCTCCCCAGGCGTAATTTACCCATGCGGGAAGAGACCTAATAATTATAGCAATACCTGTAACTATTAGTAACCAGAAAATCCAACTTCTGGTAATATCTTTGAAATTAGGTAGATTTATAATCCGCATCTCCTCACGGTATATACAAACCATATTTATTTTTTGCTTAAAAAGTTATATCATTGAAACGGACTTTTATCAACTGAAGTGATGATACTCATAATGTTTTCAACACTTTTCTTAACATCACATTTTCTAGTAATTCCTTTTGTCTTATTAGCAGTGTTTACATCTCTTGATAGATTAATACTATTTTGATTTACAGAGTAAAACGTTCCTTTTTTATTATGATACTCTGCTAAATATTCTTGTTCAATTTGACCAGGTGTTGGAGTCATAAGTGCTTTTGAACCAACTACTGCTAAATCAAGAATTGTTGAATAACCACTACGTGAAATAACCAGTTTTGTTCGATTCAATAAATCTTCTCTTTTTTCTTTCGATAAAAAGGAATAGGTTTTAATGTTCTTATTTGTGAATATATCTTTTTGCTCTGTTTTACCTAATGTTACAACTATGTTTCCTTTTAATTGATCTATCTGCGAGAGAAGTTTTTTTTCTAGTAGTGTTCTTTGTGGTTCTGGACCAGATATAGATATGAGGTAATCTATATCTTTTTTCTTGTTTTTCTTTTTGAAATCAGAGAGGACACCGACATAATGTATTTTTTCTTCATCAAGCTTTTTTAGTTTATGTGATAAATCTCCAGATAAATCATCTGTCTTGTAATCTGGTACTATCACTGCGACAAATCGTTTAAAGAAAAATAAATTGAAAATCTCACTTCCCGTTTCTAACATTTTGATACGGAGAGGATTCATAATCCTTATTTGATGGGAGATAAAAAATGATGGTATTTTCCTACTATAAATGTCATATCTTGCATCAGATATGATTAGATCACATTTTTTTGTTTCTAACATTTTTGTCACTTGACTGAGTCCAGATTGAATTCTTCTTATAAACATAGGCCAATAAATCATGCTTTTTGCCATGAACTGTCTAGCATTTTCAGATAATAACATAGGGTAATCTTGAATTTCGATATATTCTATGTTGTCACCAAGTTCTTTTCTGAGAAGATTTAAAGATCTGCCACTAGAAATAATTGTTAGTTCGTTATCTTCCTCTACTAGTTTTCTTATTACAGGTAGAGATCTTGTTGCATGACCTAAACCCCATGAACATACTCCGTATATTATCCTCATCTCAAACGATGTATTTTGTAATTCATTAAATACCTAACTAGAAAATATAGCATCTTTTTATATGCGAAATTCTATTATCACTTTTCAGGTGTTATATGAACTTCAGAGAAAAACTATTAAACATAGTTCATAAAAATAATAGTTTGTTATGTGTTGGTCTTGATGTTGACAAAGAAAAGCTACCTATGTTTTTATTTGAAACTAGGAAGAATCCATATTTATATTTTAATAAATCAATCATTAATCATACAAAGGATCTTGTCTGTGCGTACAAATTAAATATGGCTTTTTATGAGGTTTTAGGAAAAGAGGGTATTGATCTTTTACAGAAAACTATTGAATTCATTCCTAAGGATGTTTTTATCATTTTAGATGGCAAAAGAAATGATATCGGTAACTCAGCTCGAAAATATGCTGAAGCATTATTTGAAAGGTTTAATGCTGATGCTGTTACAGTTAATCCTTACTTGGGAAAAGATTCTGTTGTGCCTTTTTTAGAATACAAAGATAAATGTTCTTTTATTTTATGTCGAACTTCAAATCCTTCTGCTATTGATTTTCAAAATGTTTTAATTCTAAAAAATCCTCTGTATCAAATGATTGCTTCAAAGATTAAAGAATGGAATATTTATAGTAATTGTGGGGCTGTTGTTGGTGCTACATATCCTAATGAATTGAAGATAATTCGAAACCTTTTAGGCGATGACATTCCTATTTTAATTCCTGGTGTTGGAAAACAAGGCGGAGATGTTGAAAAGACAGTAAAAAATGGAACTAATGATGAAGGGGAGATGGCGATAATTAATTCTTCTAGAGGAATTATTTATGCTGGGCATGATGAAGATTTTGCAGAGAAATCTAGAGATGCTACATTGTCTCTTAAAAATGAGATTAATCTATATAGATAAAATTATTGATAACGTTGGTTTTAACTGATGCAGGATTATTGTGCCAAAAATTATATATAATTAAATATTTTTTTGGGAGTATTTGAAATCTAATATGGAATTGGATGATTGGTCTATAAAATTTATATATCAAAAAATTATAAAATAACTAGATAAATTTAAATAATATAAACCTACACTATATAATAATAAGGTGAATTAATGAACAGAACAAAAACAATATATGTAATAGGGATTATAATATTGTTTTTTGGATTGACAATATCTTCTTCATTAAATGCAGGGCCATTAGAATCTAATAATTATAGTGAGGAGATTACAATTTATAGATACGGTTTAAATGGAGAGATAAAACCATTAAAAATACAAGTTTCATCATTGGAAGAAACGAGTTTAGCAGATATAGTAAATGATAAATGTAAAGAGTTATTTGAAAACGATAAAGAGCTGCAAAAACTTACTCAATCTGAAGAAAATAATTCTAAATGGTTTGAGGTAAAATCTGAAGGTAAAGGATTTTTTTTCTGTTTTCGTCCGGTTATATTTAAAAACCGCCATATTTTATGGCGTACAGTTTTAATTTGCAGATATTTTTATCAAGGGGATCATACTTTAATTAGAGATAATAAAACTTCGGATTGGACTCCTCTTTTAGAAGATGTTCATGAGATTAGGATAATTGGATTTACAGGTTATATATACTTTCAACGTTTTCGAATATTTCGTAGTATGACTATTCAAGGATATACAACAAGTCTTGAATTTAGGACACCTAAATTTCCTATAGAACCTTGGATTAAATAAGTAGAAAAATATTTAAATGAACGAATTATATCTACCCTTTCGTTCGTTTAAATGCCGCATGGCGACATGCCGTCGATGTCGTCATAGACAGATTAACAGGCGGGGGAAGGTGAAAAAGAAGTATGAAAATAGTGAAAACAATTCTTCCAATAGCCGTTATTGGTCTATTTC
>SMTZ1_10007356_pt1 | contig 15331 bp, 12 predicted proteins | sample DeeMarSWOR136_30_FD_25667 | JGI IMG/M metagenome (IMG submission 25667)
GTAAGATCGTTGATACCATGGACCGCCTTTGTGTGGGTCAAACCATGACGAAGTCTTCTGTGGATTTTACACTCCATGACCTGATGGGCCGCGTCTACGGTGTTCCTATTTATCAGCTTCTTGGTGGCGCGCAACGGGATGAGATTCCGCAGGAATGGATTGTACTTCTGGATACCCCGGAAAAAATGGCTGAGACGGCCAAAGCTTTCGTCGATGCGGGATATGCAGGTATCAAATTAAAGTGGAGCGGCGACGTAGCCCTCGACATTGAGCGGACCCGGCAGATCCGGGAGGCAATCGGTAGCGACAAGGAATTGTGCGCATTAAAGTCATTAATGCGACAGAAGAGTACGATCTCAAATTCGTTGAGGAACCTGTCCACCGAGACGATTTTGATGGTTTCATGAAAGTCAGACAACAGACCAGGACTGCCCTTGCAGCGGATGAAAGCGCGTGGACCGTAAAAGATGCCCAGAGGTTTTTGAAGTACAATCTGGTGGATTATCTCCATGGCGCCCCGAGCCGTATCGGCGGACTGGTAAAGCTGCGCCGATACGTTGAGATGGCGCAGGCAAACTTTGTAACTTGCATTTACTCTATCTACAACAGTCCTGCCCTCGAGTATGCGATTTCATCTCATTGGTCTTTTGCTGCACGTCCCAAGAAGTTCTGCGATGAAATCGTGGGGATCTTTAATGTCCACGGCGGATATAGCACGGATGATATTGCTGAGGGAATCACCGACCGCATCAACCCTCCATTGAGAAATGGGAAATTGTACAAACCCGAAGGTCCGGGTCTGGGAATGGAGCTCAATATGGATTATATCCAGAAGTATCTTCTCTATCATAATTCAATAACGAGTAAGAAAAGTCGGTAGGATGCCATCGGGAGGGGATTGTGCTGCCACCTAAAAAACGCTTATCTCAACAGGAACTGCAACGCCGACATGAAGCGGTCCGAGCGAAAATGAAGGAAAGAGGATTAGAGATTCTTCTCGTTTCAGGGATTCGGTTTGTGGCGGCCGCAGGATATTTAAGATACTTAACCAACTGGGCTGAACCTTTCGGGGGAGAATTGCTTCTCTTCCCTTATCATGGAGCCCCCACTTTTCTTGCTCGAACGGAGGAACGGGCCTTTCTTGTAACAAATCTTTTGGGGGTACAAGCGACCACCGGTTGCACAGCCACCCATGCTGCCAGCGTTCTCGAAAAGACAGGATGCAAACGGGTGGGCATATGTGGACTGAAAACAATGGTTGCCGAATTCTACGTGCAATTGACCACGGCACTGCCTGCAATAGAGTTCGTTGAGACAAGCAACATCCTCGATGAAGTCCGGATGATCAAGTCTGAAGAGGAACTGGGATGGGTCAAGAAATCAGCGGATCTTACAGACATGGCGTTTCAGGTATTTTCTCAACTTGCCCGTGTCGGTCGTTCAGAATACGACGTATTCGTTGAGGTAGAGCACATTGTAAAACAACTCGGCGCTGAAAATACATACTTCATGATGTCGGCCGATCCAAGACCAGTTCCCAAATTCCTCGATCTAGCGTTTGATAACTACCAGGAGGGTGATCTCATCTTGTTCAATGCGGAGATTTCGGGTCCTGGAGGTTATTTTACTCAATTGGAACGTACTTTGTCCCTGGGGGAACCTTCGGAGGAGGCGAAGTTAGCTTATCATGTTTGCGTTTCCGCTCTCGAGGCTGGTGAATCATTGTTACGATCTGGTAAGAGAACGATAGAGGCATACAAGGCCATCCGGACCACTATTGAAAAGGCCGGATATCAAATGGGGCTCCATCCAGGTCATTCTCAGGGGTTGGACATATTTGAGAGGCCTATCCTAGACGGGAAAGATGATGTTGATTTGAAAAGGAATATGGTCATTGTGCTCCATCCTCACGTACTTATGCCTTCGGGCGGCGGTGTGTGGATAGGCGAGACCTACATTGTAGGGCAAGAGGACTGCTCCCGACTGCACAAAAGTGATCGTGAACTGTTCGTCCTTTAGAGCATGCGGTTGAAAAGACCCTCAGCGATCAATTGGGCAGATATCTAAGTGGATAAAAAGGCGGTTTATGAAGACTTTTTCAGAATTGCAGCTGAAAATCTTAGGAAAGGACACAGATGCTCAAACTTTTTAGGATAGGAAAGAGGCACTTCCAACAATTTTTAATTTAGTGCGTAAAGGGGCAACCATCGAGTTTGGAAATTGCTTATTACGGTATCAATTAGCATACTATCAAGACGATCGTAAGGGGGTAGGAGCTTCAGTGAAAGGGGTAGGGGGGGAATGAGAGATCCGGACAATAAGTTATTAGAGTATTCGATTAACAAGAAAGGAGGATGGAAAATGTTAAACCATACCAAAAATATTTTTATCACAGTGCTATTCGTTTTGATTGTCTCGGTTATTTTTCCAGTGATTGGATCTGAAGGTGCGGAGTTACCCAAGGCGTTGAGCATTGGTACACATCCGAAGGGATCGAGCTTTAATGCCATAGGAAGTGGCATTGCCAAGGTGATCAGTCTTCATACACCGATGACGGCTGTAGATCGCCCATTTGCAGGGTATAGTAAATGGTTACCCCTTTTGAACGAGGGAGGGGTTGATTTAGGCATTGTTGGTAATGTGGATTCCTACCATGCTTACCATGGTTTGACACCTTTTAAGGAACCCAATAAGAATCTCCGCATGCTTACAAGTGGAAATGATGTGGTACTCAGCTATATTGTCCGATCTGATTCTCCAATCAAGACTTATGCCGACTTTAGAAATAAGAGAGTCGTGATAGATCCCACGGGAGCCGGTACGGGCGGAATACAAAAAGTACTTATTAGTGCCGCGGGGTTAGACCTTAATAAAGATATAAAGGCGATCCCCGTTGCTGGTGTCACTGAGGCGGTGAACGCGTTAATAGATGGTCGTGCTGATGCAGCGTGGGCATCCGTAGGAATGGGAAAGGTTAAAGAAGCGATTCAAAAGGTTAAAGGTATCTACTGGGTCCCCGTGTGCAGTTCACCCGATGACGAAGCGGGCAAGATTATCAGAAAAGAATTAGAGGCGCAGGGTGTTGTATTAAAATACTTCAAGCCTGGGGTTTTATCTACGCTGGATAATAGTGCCTGGCTTATTACCTACCCTGTCAACCTGGCAACTCACAAAGGCCTGAATGAAGAGGCAGCCTATCTCATCGTTAAAGCAATCTCGAACAATCAAAATGAACTGTCGCCTATTCATCCGATGCTGAAAGGATGGGTAAAAAAAATGGTATCAAAAAATATCGTTTTCCCTTATCATCCGGGCGCTGTCCGCTTTTATAAGGAAGTAGGTGCATGGTCCAATGAGATGGAACAACTTCAGCAAAAGCTATCGAATCGCTGAATGACATTGATTTTTGTCCAAAGACTCTATGAGCTCCTGCCCCTTACCGATACTTCATTGAGGAAACAGTTTCCAGAAAGGTTACATGCTTATTTGAACGATTATGGTTGAGATCGACGATAATACCAAGGAGCGGCATCTTAGTGGTCTTTTTAGAGGTGTAGAAAGATTCCTACTTATTTCAATTCCGAGTATTGGAATCTTATTTGTAGCAGATATCCACATATACCTGAGACAGGTGTTTTTTAGAGAGCAATACTTGGCAATCTTTCTAGGCTTGATCCTAGGAAGCATCTATCTGAGTGTCCCAGCAACTCGAGCTTCTTCTAAGAAAAAACCACCTTGGTATGACATCATACTTGGCTTATTAGGCCTGGGAATCGGTCTATTTACCGCTATTGTCTATCCGGAGCAATTATATACCGGAATACCGCAATCTGCAGCAACTTACCAAATGATAGGTCTCTTATCCTTACTACTTGTCATCGAAGCTACTCGCAGGATAACGGGATGGGTATTTGTGGTCATCATAGGCGCCCTGCTATTTTATGCGCATTTTGCTTATTTATTTCCGGCTCCCTTCTTCGGCAAGGGTATCCCATGGCAGGAATTAGTTACCTATCTTTATATGGATAACAGTGCCATGTTAGGCCTTCCACTATGGGTATCAGGAGTTATTCTTTTTGCTTTCATCCTTCTTGGGGTTTTCTTATTTGCAACAGGGGCGAGAGATGTACTTAACGATTTCGCCCTTGCAACCTTTGGACGATTTCGTGGCGGACCTGCGAAGGTGGCTGTGGTAGCCTCAAGTCTTTTTGGTACTATCTCTGGAAGTGCTGTGTCCAATGTTGCGGCAACAGGCGTAATGACAATCCCACTCATGAAAGAAACGGGATATAAATCAACTATGGCTGGGGCTATTGAGGCAGCAGCCTCAACGGGAGGTCAATTGATGCCTCCCGTTATGGGAGTGACAGCATTCGTTATTGCGGAATTCTTGGGTATTCCTTATTCAGAAGTTGCCATTGCATCTATTCTTCCAGCCATCCTCTATTATCTTGCCCTTTTTATCCAGGTAGATTTACAAAGTTGGTTATTGTTTGTTCCATTGCTTGTTCTGATATATACTTTATTTTTTCTTTATTTCCAACCGGGTAAATCAGCCCTCATTGCCGCTGCTTCATTGTTTGTCCTTAGCTACCTAACTAAGCAGAATCGAATTGGATTGCGGACGTTTTTGAATATTCTAGAAAAAGCAGGAAGAGATATGCTCATGATCGGAGCGATCACTGCTACGGCTGGTATTATTATTGGGTTGATTTACGTAACCGGGTTAGGCTCAATCATATCTCTCATACTATTAAAAGTTGGAGGGAAAAACCTTTTTCTTATGTTACTCATTACTGCCGTTCTCTGTATCTTCCTCGGCATGGGTATGCCTACGGTATCTTTATATATTATCTTGGCGGTACTAGTTGCCCCGGCCTTGACTGAAATGGGGATAATACCTATTGCTGCCCACCTTTTTATTTTTTATTTCGGATTGATGTCCATGGTTACACCCCCAGTCTGCTTTGCGGCTTATGCTGGAGCTGGTATTGCGAAGGCAGACCCGATGCAAACAGGTTTCTATGCGATGTTGTTTGGGATTGCTGCTTACGTCGTTCCCTTTTTATTTGTATATTCTCCTGCCTTACTTTTGAGGGGTTCAATGATCGAAATCCTGGTAGTGACGGGTAAGAGTTTAGTTGGATTTGGTTTTTTGGCAGCCGCTTTAAGTGGTTTCTTACTATTGAAGCTGGATTGGGGATTACGCGCATTGATTGCGATGGGATCTTTGTGCATAGTTTTCCCGACGAACGCAGGTATCTCTCCTTTGGTGTTGGTGTTAAATATTGGCGGACTGATCTTATGCTGTTTTATTGTGTTTTGGCAGTGGAGAAGGAGAACTGTAATGCGGTCGATATCCTATACAAATTAAAATTGATTTATCTAGCGTAGGGGATAATTAAATATGCGAAAACGTATCTGATGGGGAGAATGATACGGGGTATGTTCAACTTATCTCCTGAATCGTAAAAAGGAGATAATCAATTTTGGTATGACTGGTGCTAACAAGTTTTATAAAACTGATATTCTTATCATTGGGGGTGGAGGATCAGCAGCCATCGCTGCCCTCGAAGCAAGCCAGCAAGGAACAAAACCTCTTTTAGTATGTAAAGATACTTTCCTAGGGGGAGCAACCGTTCAGGCCTCTGGCGGGACTTCCATTCCATTTCTTCAAGAAGATTCTCCTGAAACATTCATTGCTGACACCTTATCCAGCGGCGGTTTTCTGAATAATCGATCTCTCGTAAAAACATTGGCTGAAGAGGCGAAGGAAACTTTCTACGAACTGGAGCAGTATGGTCTTCTCTTGGATCGGTCTCATCCAGATCAAATCAGGGCCATCAAGCGTTCAGAGGGACATTCTTTCATACGTTCTTACTCTGACCGCCGTCAGATGCATGGAATTGTTAATTTCTTGAAACGGCGAGTTTTAGAACAAGGAATACCTATATTAGAAGACAGAATGCTCATCCGGCTCTTCATTGAAGAGGGTCGAATTCGAGGAGGATTGTTTTTCTCCTTGGAAAAGGGCGAATGTGAGGTGATTTCAGCGAGGGTGGTGATCCTTGCGACAGGTGGATGTGGCCAATTGTTTTCATTAACGACCAATGCCAATTGCCTGACAGGAGAGGGTTATGCGCTTGCGTTCGAGTCTGGAAGTGAAATGGTAGACATGGAAATGATCCAGTTTCTTCCTCTTGCTTTCCCGTATCCTAAAACGATTCAAGGGGCCATCATCGGTATGTGTTCTCTCTTCGGTCCGAAGGTTAGACTTTATAACGGTCTCAATGAACGCTATATGGAGCGATATGCCCCGGACAAGTTGGAGTTTGCCACGCGGGACGTTGTTGCAAGAGCTAATTATCTTGAGATTCAAGAGGGAAGAGGGACAACAAGGGGAACGATCATTGTGGATCCTACAGGAAATGATCCCTCTTTGTTAAAGGAGTATAAGGATTCTTCGGCTGTTATTTATCGTATGATCGGAGAAACATTTGGTGAAAAGGCAGCAAACTGGCAAGTACCATTCGAGGCTATTCCTTCCCAGCACTTCATGATGGGAGGAGTGAAAATCGATGAAAATTGTTGCACTTCGGTTGAGAATCTGTTGTGTTGCGGTGAGATCTCGGGTGGCGTGCACGGAGCAAATCGCTTGAGTGGAAATGCGCTGACAGAGATCTACGTCTTTGGGAAAAGAGCTGGTAGAAAAGCAGCAGACCAAGTTTCGGTTTCACCCTTTCAGTCTATTCATCCGGAAATTGTGCAAGCAGAGGTTGACAAGGCAATACTCCCTCTCAGGAATTCGGATGGGATTCCACCATCAAAGCTTAAACGTGCGCTTCAGAAAGTGATGTGGAACCATGTGGGGATTGTTCGAGATCGGGAGGGACTCGAAACCGCATTAAGGAAGATTCGAAATTTAAGGAGAAGATCGGCTCATGTTTATACTCAATGCAAAGAAAACCATTGGAACCGTCAATGGTTGGAATCTCTCGAAGTGGGTCTTATGTTACAAACGGCTGAACTCATCGCTATTTCAGCTCTCTCCCGGGAAGAAAGTCGGGGATCGCATTATCGGCGTGATTTTTCAGAATCCAATCCGCTTTGGCTTCGAAATGTTGTATTAAGCAAAGACTGTGACGGTGCGGTAAAGGTAGCGATGACGCCTGTATCGAATTGAAAGGACTTCCATGAAGGCACAAATGAGAATTCTTCGCTGGGATCCTAAAGGGACAGGGGAACCTCAGTATAAGGTTTACGAAGTTCCGTATTCCCGTAATGATAAGATTCTTGGCAGTTTAATATATATCTACAACAAGTTAGATCCGTGTCTCTCATTCAGATATAACTGCAAAGGCCGCCACTGTGGAGAATGTTCAATAACGATTAATGGAAATCCCGGCCTTTCTTGTGAGGTTTCTATGTCTCGGGACCTGATCCTTGAACCGCTCAAGAACCTTCCGTTAGTTAAAGACCTTGTGATTGATAGGGCTAAGATTTATAAGAAGATTTTCAGTCAACTTTCTTCTGTCAAGCCAGCGAAAAGCAAGAGTGATTCGCTTGAAAAAGTCCATATGGAAATTGTCAACAAAATTATCCAGCTGGAGGGGTGTATCCATTGTTTTTGTTGCATGTCGGTTTGCCCAGTTTATGCCGAAGATAGAGAGTCCTTCATAGGACCTCTGGGCTTGTTAGCATTGGCTGCCGATTATGAAAGGGCCCCTTATTTTAAAATTCATGAAAGAGCGTCACTCTGTACCGAATGTGGAAGGTGTGAGGAGGTCTGCCCAAGAAATATTCGTATTTTAAGCGAAGCTATAAAAAGATTAAAAAATGTGATGCGTTCCGAATGAAGAAGAAATGAATCTCCTGATCGAAGATTTTATCCGCCTACGCAGAAGACCACGGCCCATGGCCGTGGATGAATGTGAAGAGGATAACCCTCCGAAGCCTTTTGCGTAGGAGGGTATGCTTCGGCGGACTCCGCCGAAGAACATGGAGGTACCACGGGCTTTGCCCGTGGGGCTCCATTAGACTATTTCTTACTACGAATGAGCAGCAGGAGGTCACTTTCATAAAGCCCGCCACAAGCGAGGGGTGACAGAGAGGGTTGAAAATGAATTTTCAAAAAGAGTACGTCAACGATCGACCGGTTTCGAAAAAGCTCTATGAAAAGGCAGTAACATTGTTCCCTTCAGGTGTCACACATGACAGAAGATTCCTGAGGCCTTTCCCTATCTATGTCGACAAAGCGCTTGGTGTAAAAAAGTGGGATGTTGACGGTCGTGAATACATCGATTATTGGATGGGCCACGGAGCCTTAATCTTGGGCCATCGAAATCGCGATGTGATGCAGGCAGTACACAAACAAATAGATAAAGGAACCCACTATGGTGCGTGCCATGGACTCGAGATACAATGGGCTGAAAAGATCAAAGCGTTAGTTCCCTCTGCAGAGAGAATCCGATTTACTTCTTCAGGCACTGAAGCTACCATGATGGCTATCCGTTTGGCTCGCTCGTATTCGGGAAGAAAGAAAATCATCCGTTTCGCAGGCCATTTTCACGGTTGGTATGATACTGTTTGCGTGGGCATCAACGCTCCATTTGATCTTCCGAGTTCTAACGGTATACCAGAGGAGTCGTTGCGTAACACCGTTATCCTACCCCCCAATGACCTGCTAGGATTAGAGGGCCAACTAAGAAAGGATCAAGATGTCGCCGCTGTTATTCTGGAACCTTCTGGCGGATTCGGAGGAGCTGTTCCGATTCCAATGACTCATTTGAAAAGAATAAGAGAACTCACTTTAGAGTTCGGTATTCTCCTAATTTTCGATGAAGTTGTTACGGGATTTAGATATGCTCCCGGAGGAGCGCAGGAATATTTTGGTGTGCATCCAGATCTTTCGTGTTTTGCGAAGATTGTAGCAGGGGGGTTTCCAGGAGGGGCTGTAGCCGGAAAAAAGGAGATTATGGAATATTTGGAATTTAAGGAGGATCCAGAATGGAATCGTTACAAGAAAATAGCGCATCCAGGCACCTTCAATGCCAATCCGATATCAGCGGCCGCAGGGGTTGCCACATTAAACATTATCGCCAAGGGCAAAGTGATTCCAAAAGCTAATGAAAACGCTCAGAACCTTCGGGACAGACTTAACGAGGTTGTCAGAGTTCACAAAATCAACTGGTGTGTTCATGGAGCGCATTCAATTCTGCACATCTTAATGAATCATCATTGTTCCAAACAGGATGAATGTGACCGGGTGCAATGCAATTACGATTACAGAATGGTTTACCAGAAAGACGTGCCACTGATACATTTGTTCCGTAATGTGATGCTCACCCAAGGTGTTGATTCAATGGGTGATCAGTGGTGGATGTCATGGCTACATACAGATAGAACTGTTGAAAAAACGATAGTAGCATTTGACCGATCCATCAAAAAACTTAAGGATAGTTTTCCAGGTCGATTCGAAAAATAACGTGTTTGCAGCAAGCAAACCTCTCTCGCCTGCACAGAATTAGTCCCGCGCATAGTTAGCAGTCATAGGGGGGTAGGGAGGGTCACATCCTCAATTGTCAGTTTAATGGTTGAGATGTCATGCATAAAAAAGTTTGGCCCTCTGACGTATTAAATATTTTCGACTGTAGTGTGGGCAGAGTCATAGCTGGCTCTGCTTTTTTTCTTGGGCTCCAAAAGGAGAATTCAAAGAGAATGTTTGGGGGGGCTAAGGTTGCAGACTCCACCTACTTGTCTTTAGGGGCGAGCTGGTTGGGGAGTTGATGATTATCAAAGGAAACAAATAATGGCAACGCGGCGCCATTTCTGGCCCTGCATTTGCTTTTTGCAAGAATAAATCATTTTGGTGACCCCGACGAATAGATTCTTCCAAATCATCCAATCAACTAACTGTTTTTTGCGTGACTGGAGGTATAGCGTTATTCGCGTTTACAGGACGTGGCGATACCCAATCTCTCCCTTTTACATACCATTGAATTTCTCCCCATCAAAAAGGCGGGAGAGTTCTCACCCTAGAAGTGATAATGGGGAAAGAATTCCTTGGGAGAGGAAAACTTGGTCCGATTCCCTGTGCAGGAGAATCAGACCAACGCTATTACTTTTCTGAAGAAATCGGGGCGCCGGCGCCCGGGATTGTTCTGACCAAAACGTCTAATAGTCGCTGAAACCAGTGTCCATCTTCTTCCTGAGCTCCTGGGCGTCTTTCCAGATTTCAAAAAATCCTCCCAGTTTCTTGAAAAGAACCTTCCATCCCGGCAGGAACTCATAGGTGAGGACGTCTTCCAAGAAGGGGACAACTTCTCCCAGCTTTTCCTTCGGAAGAAAGGCCCGCGCCTTCATTTCGAAAGAACGTCTCAAGGCTTCCGGAGTGAGGGCATGAGCCGTCAGCATCGCCGCACGTAAATTGTTCTTCACGGCCAAGTCCAACAGGTCAAACCCGCGAACTCCCATGATGTCGAGAATGACCACATCATAGGTTCGGGACTCTAACTTGTTGGCCGCTTCCTCATAGGTGGTGGCTTTTTCGAATTTACATTTCGGGGCCGCTCGCAGAACCTCTTCTTCCAGGGTTGCTAGGACATCAGGTTCGTCATCTACAGCCAAAATCGTTTTGCCATTCAAAATTGATGGACTCAATGCCCATCCCTCCTTTAATAACTTGATTCTTGATTCGTTCAATCTTTTATCCAATTATAAGGACATTATTTGTCCACGTCAAAAATAAAATTTTGGAAATTATCTTTGCAAGGATTACGAGTCGAAATCTTCGATGGGAGTAAGGAGTTCTGATATCAAGAGTTCAGGAAGGAACATTGCATTGCTGACCCCTTCGTTGCCTGAGAAATAGGCAGAGAGAGCCGCCACGGATTAACAAAGGATACCCCGAAAGGTGAAGATTTCTTTCCGAAAGTCATAGGATTATCTCCTCTCCCTTCCATGTAGACATCCTTTTCCAAGGATACTCTCTGAAGACTTCACCCCGTAACCTGCACAGGCTCCTCTGAAAATGCGAGGATCCCGATTTTGAGGAAAAAGCCCTTTGGTGTAATAAAAAGGTAAAAGGCAGAATTAGAACATTTACTCGTAAGCACCTACAACAAAAGAAGAATTAGGAGAGGGACTATTAGGGAATATCGGATAGGTGAGTGCCAAAACTCTCGCTGCTCATTCAACGTTGCACCTACCTATAGTCTGAGATGAAGCAGGGGATCAACGATTATTGGTAGAAATCATGTATCCGATGTGAATATATGGAAATCAAATCCTCGCTTTTCTGAGGTCTCGGAAACAGAGGGTTCATAGCAGAAATCATAACCCTCACCCCTCTTCATCGCCAATTTCAGGCACAACACGCCCGATGCATGGAAATTTACTGATGCCGAATTACGGGGCCTTGACAACCACCTTGGCCTTTAATAAATTGTCAATCAACTCGCTTCTTTCATCCTCTGATAAGACTTTGTCTCTTATCCCATAAGAGATCCACCATAAATACCATCTCCCCATGACAATCCTTCCCAACTCGTACTGATGCAAGTAGCCGGGGCAACTGATGTTCTGCCGTTCATAAAGGATGCTTTTTTCGTCCTTTTGAATGACCGTCCAGACATCAGTGCATTGCTTTTTTTGCATATTTGCCTTTTCAGCGTTCATGACGCTTTCAGGATTCCAGTGAATTCTACTGCCGCGAGTAATAGCTATAGGCAAATCGGTCACTTCAAGTTTTACTGTCCAGTTTTTAGACGTCTCCCCCCGCTTCACATAGATGAACCTGTATGTCTCACCCCTGAACCCTTTCCAGCCCGTTTTCTCTCCATCCATGAGGACAAAATTCCCGACGTCCCAATCTAAATACTCATTGGTCGAGGGGAGGACAGTAGCACAACCAAAAGGCGTGCATAAAAGGGAAAAGCACGATAATAAGAGAAGATATTTTTTCTTGTTCCTCCTCATTTCGTATCCCTCCTTTCTCAATTCTTAAACCATAGGTGAATCTAAACTACTAAATAAGTACGACCGAATTCCTTACGGAAAGCATGTACCTCGAAGAGACCAAAGAAAAATGAAAACTGCTTTGGTTTGTCCTGATCTAGAGCAGGCTTACCAGTTGTGCTGGGATTTACCCCCTTCCGCCCCTCCTCACGAAAGGTTTGGCTTTGTTGAGTGAGCCAGTTTAACTATTATTTTCCATATAAGAAAATGTTGAATTCGTCAATCCAAAAAAGATTATGAAAATTGTCTTTTTGAGGATTATCACTTGAAATCTGGTATAGCGATATGGATTCTCGTCTTGAGGACTTCAGGAAGTAGCTCTCAAAAATGGGGCTGCGGACTCCACCTACCTCTACAACCGAGGCATGTTTTAACAGTCGAGGATTTCCGGTAGAAGAACTAAACCGCTGCGCGGTAGAAACAAAGGTTGGTGCGAAGCACCGTTATTTTAATTGATAACCGTTCAATTTGGTGTTAAGGTATTTGCGTTGCTCAGTTTTGGCAACTTGTAACGGAAGTCCCCCGATTGAAACCCCATAGATAATCTTTTCTATTTGCGCAGCGGCTTTGTTCTTCATGCGTCAATCCAAAATTGAATTAACACCATGAATTCAAATGGTTGTCAACTTTATCACAACTTCGGATTGACGCTTATTCGAAATCATCAGGTCGACTTCAACCCTCAGCTGATCCCCTGCCTTGGAGATCTACCCCGATGTTGCTAAAATGATTTTCCAGGGTCGGCCGGTGGGAAAGTTGATCTACTGTTCAGTTATGGGTCCACTCCGCCGGCGCCCGAATGGAGGCATGATTTGCCTCTTTCTAGTTGCTGGTACCCTCTGGTATATGGATATCCGCTGGCGGTTGTCAGCACTCTGGCCCGAATGGCAACCTTGCCCTTTTTAGGTAATCGTTGCTTCCTAGCTCTTTTTCATCGCTCGTATTACAGTTATAGGAATTTTCGCTTCACGGCGAAGTACCTTATCGGTGATACTGCCGTAAGCCCACCGGCTCAGCCCTGATCGTCCATGAGTTGACATGGCAATCAAATTAGCATTGATCTTTTCGGCGGCTTTAACAATCTCCTCAGAAGCATCACCAACAGCTACTTCTACCGTAACTGTAGCCCCTTTGCTTTTCAGGGCTTCACCGGTTCTAGTTAGATAGTCGAGAGCGTTCTTTTTGTTTTCCTCCGTCTGTTTCTCAGTGTAGGCAATATTAGGGACCTCGGCCCCGGCAATTTTGTGAGGAATCACCGGAGACAGTACTTGTAGGAGAATAACTTCTGTCTGTACCCCCGGTGATAGCTTGGACACCAAATCCTCGACATAGGGCAAAGCGGATTCACCCACTAAGGAACCATCCAATGGAACAAGAATTCTCTCCTTCATTTCCTCCTCCTTCTCTCCAGCGTTATTTTTAGAGTGATAAGAAGGTGATAGAGTGATAGTGATAAGAACTCGCTTTGGCTTACTATAGGCCAAAATAGAAATGCCTCTAAAGAGACATTTAAATCTCTTTAGAGGCTTTGTATTGGCACCTTTTGGAATCCCCTCTTCATGACACTCTCCAAAAGGTTAGAGGTTAGGTAGTTAGGTTAACTGAGACTCGGGTGGGTTATTTTTCATGAAACGACTATCATTAAATGTTGGGGAAGTCAAGCAATAAATGGTCATGTGAAATTTATCTTTTGAGAATTATCCTTTGAAATCTAATATAGCAACATGGATTCTCGGCTTGAGGAAGGAAGGTGTAGGAACGTGGGCTGCAGGTTCCACCTACAAAGAGTGGTGATCGGCTTACATTAAAGGTTGAAGATTTCCGTTATAAACAGAGTATAATGCCAAGGCTGAGGGGCGCAGCAGACCGGGCCTGGAACTATCAACAAACCCGTTTTACAAGCCGAGCAAAGTTCCGTGATTCAACCGTGGTGTACTCGCGTCCGCTCCAGCGCCAGTTAGGCGCCCTTCACCTTCAATAAGTTAACCACGTGGATCTCTAACCTTCCAATATTTCAATAGCAAGACCAGACTGTAAACGCCGCTAACGAACATGATCGCATCTTCATAGACACCATACTTTGGGATTTGGATGAGCGGTGGAAAAGGAATCGCCCAAAAAAGCAGCAGAATGTACGCTATCTTATTAACCCTCGGCAGAGCGGTCGTCAATACGAGCAAGCCAAGAGCTGTCGTTGGGCACGGAAATGTGCCAGGAATAATGAGGTTCGGGAAATGGTGTCCAAACGCGATACCGAACAAAGGGTAGCAAAATACCAATAGCATTAGCGCTAAAGTAGCATACTTGCGCCATCCGGCTGCGGGGAGGGAAAAATGCATCTTCTTCCTGAACAGATCGACTGCAAACAACACTGACACGATGATGAATATGGAACCGAAGAAGTAGTTCCCATACCTAACGCCGGTAATATCCTTGGCAAGTATCAGGAAGAAAACTATACCGTTCCATGCAAATGCAATTGAGAAGTACAGCGTCGTTAACCAGTTCTGGACCCGACCGGGTTTGAAAAGAAGCCACACAATGAGTAGAATTGCAACGATATAGAAAACGATCTGGACAGGCCAGATTCGAGTACCATAGGCTTCGATAATGCTCCACCACTCTTCTGCGGGTATCATTTTTAGCCCCCCTCCTTCAAAATATCTTGGGTATTAACCGCCAAGGTACTGTTTGCATGTATTCCTCGTATTGATGACCGAAACTCCGCAACAGAAACTCCTCTTCTTTGATCGTGGTCAACACGGTCAATGCCGAAAAGAGCAGCGAAGGAAGGAGCATCCACACGACTCCCCATGCGATGGCCAACCCCAGATACATGAGAATCAAACTCAAATACATGGGGTGCCGCATCTTAGAGAATACCCCAGTTGTGACGAGTCCTTCGATTTGCTGCGACTGTTCATGGGCCTGTCTGTGAACCCTGTGACAATATGCGTGAAAGATCCATCCCCCAAGGAGAAAGGCCCCACCAACAAAGTTTGAGTAAGGAGACAGAGGTATCCTGACCCATGAGAATATCTCACCCAAGATACCAATGATGATTATGATTGGCCATTCAATCATCATTCGGAGGGTTGGCTTCGCAAGAAGATAGTGGTTTAGGAGTGTCTGCCCTTTCATATTCATCTCCTATCCGTTAAAGCGAGCTACTACCAGGTGCTTAAGTAATTTGTTTTGTATTCCTAACCCTATTTCTTGTCAATATCTAAAATGGGATTGTGAAAATTATCCTTTTGAGGATTATCACTGGAAATTTGATATAACGACATTGGTTTTCGTCTTGAGAATTACAAGG
>SMTZ1_10031244_pt1 | contig 15331 bp, 16 predicted proteins | sample DeeMarSWOR136_30_FD_25667 | JGI IMG/M metagenome (IMG submission 25667)
GAGTCAAATATATCGGTTAGATATAAAGATAAATATAGCCTAATAAAGTCTAGATTGGCTTAATATTAAAGCTATTTTCGTGTTAAATAAGTCATAACCTCAGCCTCACGGTTCATGTCTGATCAGATCGAAATGTAAATACGAGAATTGCAAGGTCGGATCTCGCCCGCCTCGCCTGTCGCAGCGAAGCAAACCTGCGTGAGGCAGGTAAAGATCCCGTTTGCGGACGGGATAAAGTGACCGACCCTAGGGGGACCGGTTGCGGATGTGATCAATGACGGCCCAGTAAAGCGAGCGCCTTTTCCACTACGTGACTTGAGGTCAGCCCGAATTTTTCATACAGGATCTTATAGGGCGCAGAGGCGCCAAAATGATCGATTCCGATCACCTCTCCCTTGTTTCCTACAAATCGATGCCAGCCTTGTGTGGCGCCAGCTTCAATGGCCATTCGTGCTTCCACCGAAGGCGGGAGCACTGTTTCGCGGTAAGCCTCCGGTTGCTCTTCAAACAACTCCCACGAGGGCATACTGACAACGCGCACAGCAATGCCCCTTTTGTGGAGATCCTCCGCCGCCTCAAGGGCGATATGAACCTCTGATCCGCTGGACAGCAAAATGAGGTCCGGGCCGCCATGCTGGGCATCACGAAGGATATAGGCACCCTTTTGCAGCCCGTCCGCAGGCCCATGCCCGTTGGGCTCGAGGGTAGGCACACCCTGCCGCGTCAGAATGAGAGCAAAAGGGCCTTTTTCGCTCAGAAGGGCAAAGCGCCAGGCCTCGGCCGTTTCATTAGCGTCACAGGGACGGATAACCTTCAGATTGGGAATGGCTCTGAGCGCAGCCACTTGTTCGACAGGTTGGTGTGTCGGTCCATCTTCGCCCAGACCGATGCTGTCATGGGTGAAGACATAGATCACCTTGAGCTCCATCATGGAGGCCAATCGAATGGCCGGACGCATGTAATCGGAGAAAACCAGAAAAGTCCCCCCATATGGAATCAGCCCGCCATGTAAGGCGATGCCATTGAGGATAGCCCCCATACCGTGTTCGCGCACGCCGAAATGGAAGTTCCTGCCTCCGTAGTGGTCGGCCTGGAAGGGACCTTCCTCCTTGATGAGCGTTTTGTTGGAAGGCGCAAGATCGGCGGAACCGCCCATCAAATTGGGAAGCCTTGGGGCAATGGCATTCAGCACATGGCCGGAGGCCGCGCGAGTAGCCATACCCTTGGAGTCTGCCGGGAAAGCGGGTATGTCTCGGGCCCAATCCTCGGGCAGATCTCTGCGTATCCACTGCTCCCATTCGCGGGCAAGTTCAGGGTATGCGCTTTTGTATGACTCAAAGCGGTCCTGCCATGCCACTTCCCATTTCTTGCCCCGATCAACGGCCCGACGGAAGACTTCTGCAGCTTCCTCTGGAATGAAGCATTCAGGCTCCAAGGGCCATCCGAGATTCTCCTTGGTCAGTTTGATTTCCTCCGGTCCCAATGGTTCGCCGTGAGCTGATGCGGTATCCTGTTTGTTGGGGCTTCCGTAGCCGATATGGGTGCGCACAGCAATCAAGGAAGGCCGCTTTGTTTCGTTACGGGCGGCAATGAGCGCCTTTTCAATGGCCTCAAGATCATTTCCGTCTTCCACCTGTTGCACATGCCAAGCATAGGCTTCAAATCGTGCTGTGCGGTTTTCTGTAAAGGCGAGGTCTGTGCTCCCGTCGATGCTGATGTGGTTGTCGTCGTAAAAATAGATGAGCTTTCCGAGTTTGAGGTGGCCGGCCAGCGAGGCCGCCTCATGAGAGACCCCTTCCATGAGGTCGCCGTCGCTTACGATCGCATAGGTGTAATGGTCCACAATCTCATGTCCAGGACGATTAAAACGGGCTGCCAGGTATCGTTCAGCGATGGCCATACCCACACCGTTCGCAAAGCCCTGTCCCAGCGGACCTGTCGTGGTTTCCACGCCTCCCGTGATGTGAGATTCTGGGTGGCCTGGGGTAAGACTTTCCCACTGACGAAAATTTTTCAATTCCTCCAAGGGCAGATCGTAGCCGGTGAGATGGAGCAGGCTGTAAAGCAGCATCGAACCATGGCCGGCGGACAAAACAAAGCGATCCCTGTCAGGCCAGTCGGGGTTTGAGGGATTGTGCTTCAAGTAGCGCGTCCATAAAACATAGGCCATGGGCGCAGTGCCCATGGGCATACCCGGATGGCCGGAATTGGCTCTTTCGACACAGTCCGCAGCAAGCATACGAATGGTATTGATACACAAATCGTCCAGTTTCATGGTATCCTCCGGTATCCTTAGTTGTGAACCCCCCACCTCTGGTGGAGGAGCCGGATAGGTTGTACCGATCCGGCGTCTAGAAGAGTGGGTAGCTGTCAAATCGCGATGCTCAGGGAGGAAGCCTTTTCTTGCGTTCCAAGGCTCCGGGTTGGTTTTTTCTGTGACTTATCTCCGGGGGAATTCTGCCTACGACCCATTCCACCCTTCGGGATGGCTGCGGTTTCCCCCAGAGATAAGTCACGAAAAGACGGCGCCCTCTCACCAGTCACTCCAGAAAAGGCTTCGTGCCTGAGCCCTCTCGGGGGGCACCTGATGCCTCCCGCTCTGCGGAAGGAGTCTGACTTTAAGATCGCTCGTGGGCTCGGAGTGACCAGGCCATCCGTGTTTCGGCAAAATGACCTCGATCATGTTGTCGCTTTTTGGATTCAACGAGGTTTTAGTCTCATCTTCCCGGAGAGTCAAGGTCCTTTCGGGCTTACAAGGAAAGATAAAGCGGGCATGAGGAGGGGGAACAGGCGGTTTATACAAGAGATTCAGATTAAGAAGCGTATAAGAGGATGGACTTTGTTCCTTGATTCGAAAGACCCCATGTCGTATATTTCCCCCGATGTTTTGGGATTTCCCATTTTGAGATCAATTCGGAGAGGCTGACCATGGAAAAAATCGAAAATCTCAAGAAGGTGTCGGTGCTTCTTGAGACAGGGAGTCAAGAGACGCCCTTTGAATTCATATTTGGGATAGGCACGGATGGCCTTTCGCCCTTTGAATTCGAACTGGCAGGCAAAAAGGAAGGGGATATACTGGAACTCCAGTTGAGAAGGGAAGCAGTTGCTGATATGTTTCAACACCTGCCCCTTCCTTCCTTTCAAGTCCCGCAAGAGGGGGAGGGGTTCCAACTGAAGGTTCGCGTTGAGAAGGTAAGCCCGGCAGATCAGAAGGAAGTAATCAAGGCGATGGCGGAGATTGCGAGCTGTGGAGACCACTGCTGTGGTCATTGAAGGGTGGGAGGATAATCACCGGTATCTCCGGCCTCAAAAGTGCAACTCGGGCTTTCAATGGTTTCCGTGTGTGCGAGGATGCTTTTGATGAGAGGAACAGAAATGGGATGGTAGACCTCTATCAGACCTTGAAGATATTGGCCTGTTTCCCATATTTGCTGCAAGAGATCAGGATACGCCGCCCGATTGTCGTTCTGGTTGAGGGAAGAGGCGGTTATTTTCTGCCATGCCTCGGGTGCTAGGTTGGCTCCTACAGAGACGACCCCGCTCAAGCTTGGGTATCTGAGAAAACGAAACTCATCTCCGTCATAGATTCGGAAATCAGTTCTTGCCCTGACCGCTTTCTGATAATTTCGAACCCTGTCAAGTGGTCCTGAGTAAATGAGGCCTTGAATACTGCCAATTCGGGCGAGATCTTTTAGGATGCTGGTTCGAATGTTGTTTCTTTTGAGAGGCCGGGAAAGGTCCTTAATCAGGGCCGGATCATTTTGGAGAAGATAGGTTCCCTTGGTCCGGGTTGACAGATCCTGGTAATGGAGGGAAAGCCCTCGATTGCTATGATAAAAAAGAGGGGTGTCGACCCAGAAAACGGGGCCACCATACTTTCTTTTTTCTGTTCTTTTCTTGAGAAGAAGGAGGGTTTTTCTTGTGTCTTCTTCTGTTTCTTGGCTGATCCAGATCAGGACAGGCACGCGGCCTCGAATGACCACGAGCGTTTTTTCAAGAAGCTCTTCTCTTTGGGCAGCGCCCAAGCCCTTCCCTTCTCCCGAAGTAGGGCTGGCAAGATATACGGCCTGAACCGAGGGAAGCACCCTGTCCAGGAGCCGCCCCAGACCTCGGCCATCAATGCCGCCACCCTGTTTCAGGGGTGTGATCAGGTCAATGATGAGTCCCTTCGGGGGGCTTGTATCCGCCATTGAGTCTGAATTCCTCTCTGCCCAGTAGGTCGTGAAGATGAACAATGCCCCTGAGTGTATTCTTCCTGTCCACGATACAAAGATGGGTTATGCCGTAAAGTTCCATGACTCCCAGGGCTTCAGCCGCCTTTTGATTCTCGTCAATGGTCTTGGGTGAGGGTGTCATGATCCGTTCCACTTTGGTATTGTGAATGCTCTTCCGCTCGGTCAGAGCCCGTCTTAAATCCCCGTCGGTGACAATACCGGCGAGCTTCCCGTCGCCATCCACGACAAGGGTGGCCCCGATCCCCTTGGCATCCATCACCTTGATGGCTTGCTCGACCTTAGAACCGAGAGGGACTTTGGGAACATGATCATCGGTTAACATAACCTCTTTTACTTTGATAGATAGCCTTTCTCCCAGGCTGCCGCCGGGATGGAATTTCCTAAAATCCTTGCTGCTGAAACGGTGTGAGTCGATGAGAACGACCGCAAGCGCATCGCCCATGGCGAGGGCAGCGGTGGTGCTGGCCGTTGGTGCGAGGCCCATCGGACAGGCCTCTCTTTCAACACCCACATCGATGACCAAATCGCTCGCCAGGGCCATGGGGGAGTCCAGTTCTCCGGTGAAGGCGATGACCTTGGCGCCCATCGCTTTGATAATAGGCAGAATATTATTGATTTCAGGCGTTTTGCCGCTGTGAGAGATAGCCACAACCACGTCGTCCCGGGTGACCATGCCCAAGTCCCCATGGATTGCCTCGGCAGGATGAAGGAAGAGGGAGGGCGTTCCCGTGCTGTTCAGGGTGGCGGATATCTTTCTGGCAACGAGACCGGACTTGCCCATGCCCGTGAGGATCACCCGGCCTTTGGCCTCTAGAATCATCTGCACGGCCCTCTCAAATTCAGGACCAACGCGATCCAAGAGGTCCAGAATCGCCTGGGCCTCTATCTTTAGAACCTCTTTGACTTGATCGATAATCACGGATGCCATCTCATATCTGGGAGAGGGTATTTCCTCGTGGGGGGCACAAGCCGTTTTCCCTCGTGACAATGAACTGATTCTTTAGCATTTTCCAGTGGGGTTCACAAGATATAATCGACCCAAAATCAAGAGACGCCCCCTGAATCAGGAGAGAGGCAGGCCCGGCGTGTATCCCCACAGAAACCTGACCGTTGAGTTGCAATAAGGACGGTATTATACTACATGTAGTAAAATAGCTATTTATCAAAATGAAAACCGGATTCAGCTGAAAACACCTTGACGGGATGAGCAAAAAAGCATTCGTTAGGGACCGCATTCGGCGCGATGGAGTAATAGCAGGATGAAGATTGATCAATTTCCGCAGCACATAAGACCGTACCTCATCCCCGAAACAAGGGGCGAGATGGCCTACCGATGTCTTGGATGTGACCGGAAGACGGGCCTCGACCGGCTGCTTTACACATGTCCTGAATGCGGGAGCGTCCTCCTCCTTTATGACCGGAACTTCGAGAGGGTACAGGAGGTGGGCGGCAGCCTGTGGCGGGAGGTCTTTGATTACCGGAGGATGCTGAACCACCAGGCCCTGAAAGGGGTTTTTCGGTATTACGAATTTATCGCCCCTGTCATTCCATTGGATCAGATTATCTACCTCGGTGAAGGCCATACGCCCGTGGTGAAGGCGAATGAGAGGCTGAGAGCGATGGTGGGGCTTGATTTCTATTTCAAAAACGACGGCTTGAACCCCAGTGCCTCCTTCAAGGACAGGGGTATGGCATGCGCTCTAAGCTACATCAACTACTTTGCGAAGAAACAAGGCATCAAGAATCTATTGGCCGTCTGCGCCTCTACAGGGGACACATCGGCTTCCGCCGCCTTGTACGGTGCCTATTTGGAAGGCCTTCTGCGCTCTGCTGTTCTCCTCCCCCACGGAAAAGTCACGCCCCAGCAACTGTCGCAGCCCTTGGGTAGCGGGGCACGTGTGCTCGAGATCCCCGGGGTGTTTGATGACTGTATGAAGGTCGTGGAGAACCTGGCAGAAAACTACCACGTTGCCCTCCTGAATTCCAAGAACAGCTGGAGAATACTGGGGCAGGAATCCTTTTCCTATGAGGTGGCCCAGGATTTTGACTACGACGTGGGTGACAAAGTGGTGGTTTTGCCCATCGGGAATGCAGGGAACATCACGGCTGTCATGAGTGGCTTTCTGAAATTCCGTAAAACCGGTGTGATTGAGCGACTTCCGAAAATCGTGGGTGTGCAGTCCGAACACGCTGATCCTGTTTACCGCTACTATCTGGAGGAGGAGGAATCAAGACGCGCTTTCGCGCCCGTAACCGTGCAGCCGAGCGTGGCCCAAGCGGCCATGATCGGGAATCCCGTATCCATGCCACGGGTCATTGAGATTGTCCGAGACTACAATCGCACGGCTGGGGAAAAACGGATTTTTGTCGTTCAGGTGAGCGAACAAGCCATTATGGACGCCATGATCATTGCGAACCGAAATGGGAACATTGCGTGCACCCAAGGGGGAGAATCCATGGCTGGCCTGCAAAAGGCGATCGAGGAAGGCCACGTGGGCGCAGGAGAGGTGGGCATCCTTGATTCCACAGCCCACACGCTGAAATTCCTTCCCTTTCAAGAGATGTACTTCCAGAACAGCTTTGACCCTGATTTCAATGTCAAACCTCGATCAGACCTCAAGAACGCACCCGTCTTCATCAAGCCCAAGGGTGTCCGGAAATTCCCCCAGCCTGGTCAACCCCTTCAAGGGGAGGAGATGCAGCACTTCATCGAGGAAACGGCGAAAAAAATCGCCCAACTTCTCAAGCTCGAAAGGAAATAGATGAACCCCAGAGTTGAGCGGATTCTTCATCTGGCTAGGATGCAGCTCATGAATACGAAACCAATCTAGGCACTGATGCAAATGAACGTTCTGTTTGTATGCTCCGGAAACGTGAGTAGAAGCTTTCTCGCCGAAGTGCTCCTTATAATGGAACTTGAGGCTCAGGAGGTGGGGAACATCTCTGTTTCATCCGCGGGGCTGTTCGCTTTTCCTGGAAGTCCCGCTGACCGGGTGATGGTCAATTATCTGTCGGAGATGGGCCTCCCCGCAAAGGACCATGAGGCGAGACAATTGACCACAGAAGACGTGAATTGGGCCGACCTCATTCTGGTTATGGAAAAGGACCACGCGAGGGTGATAGAAAAGCAGTGGCCCCACGCGGTAGAGAAAGTGGACCTTCTCGGCAAATACATATCACCTGAACAGAGGCCCGACGATATCCTTGATCCCTTCAGGAACTCCCCCTATCACTATCGCCTTGCCCAGGCTCAGATCACAATGGCCGTGAAATCCCTTGCCAAAGAGCTGGCATCAAAAAAGGCTCATGCTTAAGCTGCGGATCATTGTTGTCGATCGAACCAGATCGCCCTTTCTGAAAGAAGGCGAATCCTTCTATCTGAAACGTCTCAGCAGATACAGTCAGGTGGCGTGGGAGGAGGTGAAGGCGGTCAAGATTCGGAAAGGGAGAACAGAGGAAGAAATCCTGATCGCTGAAGGAGAAGCGATTGCACGTCGCGTGGCGCCGGCTGATTATCTGGTGAGCCTGGATCGTTCAGGTCACCAATATGACTCCGAAGCGCTCGCGCAATGGCTTGAAGACTTATCCATTGAAGCAAAAGGCTGGGTTTGCTTTGCAATCGGCGGGCCATTAGGACTTTCAAAACCGTTGTTGGAAAGGGCGGACAAGATCTTGTCCCTTTCCACACTCACTCTGACCCATGAAATGAGCCGGCTTATCCTTCTGGAACAGCTTTACCGGGCATTCACGATCATGAGGGGTGAAAAATACCATAAGTAGAAAGTAGCACTTCCGCAAAAGCACCATCTGCGGCGTTGCGCCGCGTCTTTTCGTCATTGCGGCGTAGCTGTAAGCGCGCCTCGACGAAAACCCCTGCCCGCCACCTGCCCGCTCGTGCCTTAGCTCTTTAACTCTGAAAAACGTTACTCTCGCTCCAGGTGATTAGCTCCCGCCTTAGCAACGGAGAGGGTCCAAGATATGGCCTTCTTTAAGGGAACCTATTAGGAAGCAACTGCATGAAGAGTGCCGAATGAGGGCGAAGGAGACACCCGAAAGACTTGCGCGCCTTGCATCTGGTGCTTTTACGAAAGCGTCGGGAGGGGCGCGTTTTTTCAGCAAAAGGAATAGCTGGTGATGGGACCGGGAAATGCTGCAACATGTTCTGCCCATGTGCGCACCGGGCTGGACACAGCAAAGGCCCGGAAGAGGGCGCAGAAGGGATTCGGGGAAGATTGATTGGTCAATCAGGCAGGTCTTGATTCCTGGTCGGTGGGGCCGGCCTCGAGCGCCATGGCGATTTTAGCTTTGAGTTCGGTCAGATCAAAGGATTTGATGACATAGAAATCCGCTGCAATGGACTTCATGTCCTCCTTAAAGGTATCATAGGCCGTGCAAAGCACCACGGGCAGATCATAGAACTTGTTACGGATATCCTGCAATAGATCCAAGCCGTTGTAGTCAACCATCTTGATATCTAAAACAACCAGATCCGGCTTTTCTTTCTCTATCCTTTCAATCAATTTGTATCCGCTGTCGGCAGTCGTCACCTCATAGCCGGCTTCGGTCAGTTCTTCGGAATAGAGAAAACGGATGTGCTCCTCGTCATCCACAATCAAGATTCTGGCCATATGCTTTCTCCCTCCGTGCTCACTTCTTTTCAAATAGCATATAATTTCTGATTAGGCAAACACAATTCCGGACTTCCGGTATGAGGGCCCGACCTGCCGTTGCACGAAAGGGAAATAAGCAGAAATAACAATGATAACGTGGACCTATAACCATTGAATCCCCGCCTGGTTCGTCTTCTAAAATTGAATTCCCCGCTGCTTGCAGCGCGGGATGAATTCAAATTAGAAGTTATTGAGGGGAGCATGAAATAGTTTGCATGGACTATCAGAAATACGAGGGTCGTGGGGGTTTTCTGAAGTGACTGGTGGGAGGCCGCCGTCCCCCATGGATAAGTCACTGAAAAGACCAGGCCGGGAGCCTCGGAACGTAAGAAAAGCCCCATGACCCGTGGAAACGCAAACAATATTTTGCTCTCCTCAATAAGATCCTTTTTAAGGCGAAAGTGCGGTGCTGAAGCCCTTATGGGCTAAAGCAAAAATTTCGACGAAATACCCTGTAGCTTGCCACAGGGATAGAAATTTTAGCCTTTCGCCATGGGAGCGATAACGTCGCGTTAGATAAAATCGTGTAACGATTTTATTTCCTATCTGAATGGACTCTATCCCGTCCCGTACGCTCATGGGTGCTGACGAAACGGGCATCATGAAGCGCTTATGGCTCTGAAGACAGGATCTGTTGGGTCAGCGCTTGCGCCCCCCCGCCCAGTCTGGGAGAGAATCGATTACCAGGTCATGCGAACCTTCAAGCCCCTGTGGTGAAGAAAGGACTTGAGTCCCCTGATGGTATGGGCGCCATAATGCGTGATAGAGGCAATGAGGGCCGCATCAGCCAGGCCTTCGTTGAGAACCTCCAAGAGATGTTCTGGCTTGCCCGCGCCCCCTGACGCAATGACGGGTATATCCACATTGCCTGCAATGAGTTTATTCAAGGCCAGCTCATAACCCTCCTGTGTGCCGTCTGCGTCAATGGAGTTGAGGCAGATTTCTCCGGCGCCCAGGCTTTCCGCCTGCTTGGCCCAAGCGAGGGCATCCATGCCCATGTTGGTTCTTCCCCCATCAATGACCATCTCGTAACCTGTTGGGATTTCCTGGGAAGGAGGAACCCGCTTCACATCCATTCCCAGGACGACGGCCTGACTTCCAAAGGCCTCAGCGCCTTTGGCTATGAGGCTCGGATCCCGGATGGCTGCCGAGTTGATGCTCACCTTTTCAGCGCCCGCCAGGAGCACCCGGCGCATATCCTCCACTGTTCGGATACCCCCGCCGACCGAGAAGGGAATGAAGATCTTTTCCGCCACCCGCTCAACCGTTTCTATCATGATACCCCGCTTTTCACTCGAGGCTGTAATGTCATAGAAAACGATTTCATCTGCCCCTTCCTCATAGTAGAACACAGCCATCTCTACCGGGTCCCCAATGTCCACATTGCCTTTGAACCTGATTCCTTTGGTCAGCTTCCCGTCTCGCACGTCCAAGCAGGGGATGATTCTTTTACTCAACATCTTCCTGCCCCTCCCACCTGCAAAAGTTGGACAGGATCTTCAGACCCGGTCTTCCGCTTTTTTCCAGATGAAACTGGACCGCTACAAGATTCTTTGAGGCCAATACAGAAGCGAAACGACGTCCGTAGTGCGTTTCACCGAGAACGGCATGAGGATCCGCAGGCGCCGGGTAGTAGCTGTGCACAAAATAGAATTCGCTGCTCGGATCGATCTCTCGAAAAAGCGGGTGTTCGCGCTTGAGCGCAATACCGTTCCAGCCCATGTGAGGCACCTTCAGTTTTCTACCATCCATATCCGATACATTCTCAGGAAAGCGTCGGACTTTTCCTTTGATCAATCCCATACAGGGCGTATTGTTTTCCTCGCTCCATTCCATGATGATTTGCGTCCCCAGGCAGATACCGAGGATAGGTTTGCCGTCTTGATAGGCCTTCAGAAGAGCTTGATCCAGCTTTCGGCTTTTCAGGTTGAACATGGCCTTTCCCGCAGCGCCCACGCCTGGGAAAATGATCCTGTCGGCATGGAGCACCGCAGTGTGGTCACCGGTGATCTGTGACTTCTGCCCCAGGAAGGTGAGGGCCCTCTGAACACTGGTCAGGTTGCCCGCTTCGTAATCGATAATAGCGATCATAGTTCTATGAAAGGTGTCAAGAATTCAGGACGAAGGTGCCGGTTATGCTCTTCTGTCTCCTGGCTTCTGTCTTTTGCCGTCTGACATAAGGTTTTCCTGTCTGAGGCTTTTTATGGACAGCAAAAGCCTTGTCTCGTGGCTTTGCCCATCAGTCCGTCACTCCACGACTCCACTACTCCTACTTGTAATTGTAAAACCCTCTGCCGGTTTTTCTCCCCAGCCATCCCGCATCCACGTACTTGATCAGCAGCGGGCAAGGCCTGTATTTGTCATCCCCTAGACCTTGCTGGAGCACCTTCATGATGGCAAGACAGGTATCCAAACCAATGAGGTCAGCCAAAGTCAGGGGGCCCATGGGATGGTTCATCCCGAGCTTCATAACCTGGTCGATGTCTTCCGGGGTGCCCACGCCCTCGAAAAGGCAGTAGACGGCCTCGTTAATCATGGGCATCAGGATCCGGTTGCTGATGAAGCCGGGAAAGTCACTGGCGGGTACAGGTGTTTTTCCCAATTTCAAGGACAGATCATTCGTTATGCTGAATGTTTCGGCAGAAGTGGCCAAGCCCCTAATAATTTCGACAAGTTGCATTAAAGGAACGGGATTCATGAAATGCATACCAATGACCTTTTCAGGCCGGTTTGTGGCACCCGCTATTTTGGTGATGGAAATGGAGGAGGTGTTGGAGGAGAGAATAACCCCTTCTCGGCAATACCCGTCCAGATCGCGGAAAATGCTCAGTTTGAGTCCTTCATTTTCTGTGGCCGCTTCAACAACAAAATCCGCCTTGGCCATGTCGTCTAGGGCGGTCGTGCCTTCTACTCGGCTTAGAATCGCCTTTTTGTCATCCTCGGTCATTTTTTCCTTTTTGACCATCCGGGCAAGGCTGTTTTCAATAGCAGTATATCCCTTTTCCAAGAACTCCTCTTTAATATCGCTCATGACAACCGATAGGCCGCAGGCCGCGGCAACTTGAGCAATTCCGGAACCCATTTGGCCAGCACCGACAACACCCAACACTTTGATATCCATTTTTCGGCAAACCTCCTTCAAATGTTTTAGTCACTTTAGGATTCACCACGGAGGCACTGAGGACACAGAGAAACTCAAATCTTTCATTTGCCGGAAAACCTGCCCGCCACCTGCCCGCTCGTGCCTTAGCTCTTTAACTCTGAAAAACGTTACTCTCGCTCCAGGTGATTAGCTCCCGCCTTAGCAACGGAGCGAGGCGGGCGGGTTCCAGCAAATAGAAGGTATGCCCCTGTCCGCGCGACATATTTTGACTCAAAGGACCCTAGACTGGAACTCCCTTCTAAAGAAAATGGGGCACACGATGAGATGGATCAATCTCCGCCGAAGGCGGACGAGCAGGTTACCCATTCGCGGGAGCTCCCGCGAATAGGCAAATACTGTTTTCTCCGTGCCCTCCGGTACTGTCTCAGTGGTAAAAGTCCTTTTTTGTAAAGACCGCCTAGGAAACCTTATCTTTGGAGCGCACAATCATGACGGAGCAGGGGGCCTTATGGGCGACCCTGTTGGCGACGCTTCCGAAAAGAACCAGGCCCATACCTGAAGCACCGTAGGATCCCAGCACAACAAGATCAATTTTCTTCTCTTCCAGAAATCGGATGATTTCGGAAGACACATGCCCATCCAGGACCAAAAGCTCAGAATCAATTTCCTTGCTGATTTTTGAGCCGTAGGCCTGCGCCATCTTCTCTTCAATTTTCAAGATGAGAGACTTTTTCGGTTCCTCAGGGATCACCCACTCCGCTTCTGTTTCAAGGGGGTTGACGGCCGGCGGAAGGACATGGATGACATAGAGCCTGGCTTGGAATTTCTCGGCCAGTTCCATGGCCCTTTGTAAGGCAAAATCCGCATTTTCCGAGAAATCAACACAGCAGGTGATTCTCTTTATCGTCATAACAAGCTCCCCGCTTCCATCCGCCCCAACAGGCGGGACGGTGGCAAAAGAAGATTTTCTCCCCAAGCAGCATGAAAGGCGAATACCTCGCGGACGTGATCAGATGGTAATGACCCCCTTCATATATTCTACCGCCCGGCCGGCTATGGTAACCCTCTCTCCACGGTCCCTGCAATACAATTCGCCTCCCCGTCGCGAGATCTGCAATGCATATAGTTCCTTTTTGTTGAGTTCCTTTGCCCAATAAGGGGTGAGAGCACAATGGGCAGATCCTGTGACCGGGTCTTCATCAACCCCCAATTTGGGGGCAAAAAAGCGGGAGACGAAGTCTGCGTTCTGACCTCTCGCGGTGACAATGATTCCACGTGAATTCAGGCGCTTGAGTCTTGCCATGTCAGGGGACAGGCGGCGAATCACGTCCTCCTCCGAGAAGAGAACGAAATAATCCTCAGAGCGCAAGACTCCAGAAGGCTTTTCTCCAAGCCCCTCCAGGAGTTCAATCGGAGCGTCGCACGGTGTTGGAGGTTGGGAAGGGAAGTCCATGGACAGCAAATTACCTTCGAGGGACACGGAGAGCTTTCCGCTGCGGGATTCAAAATCGACCTGGGTTCTCGATGTGTCCAGATGATTGAAAACAACGAAGGCCGAAGCCAGTGTCGCATGGCCGCAGAGGTCAACTTCTGCCACGGGCGTGAACCAGCGGAGATGGTATCCTTGTTTGGCCGGAATGAAGAAGGCTGTTTCAGAGAGATTGTTCTCCTGGGCGATGGCTTGTAACAGGGAATCCTCCGGCCATTTCTCCAAAGGGCAAACAGCCGCCGGATTTCCCGAAAAAACACGACCTGTGAAAGCGTCGATCTGGTAAAGGGGAATCTTCATCTCACTCTCCTCGATCTATAATTGGAACACCGGAATACTGGAATACTGGAATAATGGGGAAAGTCCGAGGCGCAAGGTCCACAGATTTAGATGCTTTGCCCTGGTCCGTGTGCCGCTGCATTACCTCACTCATTATTCCATTGTTCCATCGTTCCAATATTCCCCTAATTCTTTTCCCCAAGGCGAAGCCAGAGGGCTGCGGTTAGCCCCCATATCGCATTGAAAAAGAGGACGAAAAGAGGGGTCAACGTGCCCAGATCCAACCCCAGCAACCCCTTGTTCGCTTGGTAGGGAAAAATGACAAAGAGCTGAACAATGGACGGTCCCAGGCTGAAAAAGAGGCCTTGTGCAAATGGTTGATTGCGAAAAATAGGCAGAATGAAAAGAAATCCCCAGATGCCGCCCCAGATCAGACGTGGATAGAGCCACTTGGCCGTGAAAGCTGGGGCAAGTCTCACCCCGAGATCCATCGTAATCTCTGCCTTGCCGAAGAGCCAAAGCACAACGCTGTTGGCCAGCCCCCCAAGACAGCCGGATGAAAAAACCAGAGAGAGTTTTCTTGAAAAATTTTTCACACTCGTGCCTCAGTCCATAACCGGTCTCAATGTTCTTTTTGCTGAAAACATGACCATGGGCGTCATCACGGTTCCCCGGAGATCGTTTTATGGATCCATGAGGAGGACATCACGGGTCACTTGGCTGGTTACAGGAGTGCCCATCATGGTCATGAGACGCTTGAGTTCATGGGTTATTCCGTCAATGACCCCTCGGACCCCCTCCTTTCCCCCTGCCGCCAAGCCGTAAAGGATCGGGCGTCCTAATCCCACCACGGACGCGCCAAAGGCCAAGCCTTTTAGCACATCGCTTCCACGCCGAAATCCGCCGTCCACCATGATGACAACCTCGCCCTTAACTGCCGCAACGATTTCATCCATGACTTGGAAGGGGTGCGGGAGGTAGTCCAAAGTGTGGGCGCCATGATTGGACACCACAATGGCATCCGCTCCTGCGTCCACTGATTTCCTGGCATCTTTCTCACTCAAAATGCCTTTGAAGATCAAAGGCATGGAAACTCTTTTTCGGATGTGTTTGAGCTCTTGAAAAGAAAGGGGAGCACAGTCTGCGGCCATGATCCGGTCACCGATCTTGGTGCCCTGGCCTGAGTCAACTTCAATCCCTACCCAGTGAACGCCTGCCTCCTGGATTGCATCGATATTCTGGAGCATTTTCTCCCGATTCTCAAAAGGCTTGACATTGGCGGCCACAGGAACGCCGGTTTCCACGATCTCCCGGAGGTCCTTTGGAATAGGTCCTTTGGAATAGGCGTTCCCGTCCACATCATGCTCCCCGCTTCCTTGAGGGCCTCCGCAACCAGCAAAAGTCCGTCATCGACAATCGCCGGGATAGGCATGGTCATGGCGGACATGATGACAGGAGTACAAAGCTTCACCCCCAAGACGTGACAGCCTGTCGTGGCTTCCCCGGCATCGATGCATTGCTGGCGGAATGTGTACCGGTCCAAAACGAGACGATC
>SMTZ1_10003730_pt1 | contig 15330 bp, 15 predicted proteins | sample DeeMarSWOR136_30_FD_25667 | JGI IMG/M metagenome (IMG submission 25667)
CCCCCACTGATCACGGTAAAATCTACTACATTATATCTGTACTTATCATATGCAGCCACCATCATACCAGTGGCACCAGACATGGAAAATCCGTACAAGTAAACAGAATCTATAGCATACTCTTCTGTGACCGCATTCAAAAAAAGGAATTCATCCTTAGCATCCAGGTGGAACTCATCTGGTAACCCTTCCAATTCTTCTTTAGGAGTTTTTCTGTACGATTGGTACCCGTAGGGGGTTGTACCTTCAATCCACAATTGAGGCATGAAAATTGCCATAGTTTTCTCTGCTGCGTATATGTGCAGCTTGGGAAATCCCACAGGTTCCCGGGCAGCGTGTCCCTGGGAGAATAATACTGCTTTTTTATTTGCTGCCGGTTCCAGTTATCTGGCAGCCAGACTAAATAGTAGGATTCTGCTTTCCTTTTGTAGTAGGAAACTTTGAAGTATTTGAGTTCAGGAAGTTCTAATTGACCAGAAGTATAGTATGGGTCTGTTTCCATGTATGATACAGCCATATCAGCCATGTGGCGTGCACGTTCATCAGGAAAATCGTCCAGAAGTTCTGCTCTGTAATACAGGAACTCTTCCCACTGATCTGGTCCAAAAATCCACTCCCATTCTTGTGGGGTTTTACGGAAGTACTCTCTTTTCCAGTTCTAATACATCCAGAAAGGAGCACGATTATAAAAAGGATGGTAAGAGCAGGTTTCAGAGGTTTTCCAATCACGGATTGTATTACCATTGACAGTTTATATAGATTTTTTCTAACAAAAGAGTTCTCCCTTTTAAAATATTTAACGTGTATAGTGTTGATTTTTGTACCTTTTTTTGCATTTTGAGATTAAAAAATGGGTTAAACCTTGAGAAAGCAGAAATTTGGTTGTTCAAGATCTTTTACCCCCGAAGTCTGTGGCTTGAAGAAGATCAAGAAAGTAATTGTGACAAGCTGTTACGTATGAACTCTCATATTCATAGTATCACAACTTTTACATTGCGGATCATTCTTTCCCTCCAGCCAGAAACAACAAGAACAATACTGCACAGACCCCTGCTGCTGCCAGGAAAACTCCAGGAAGTCCTTCAAGTACAACTACTGGAAAAAAGACCACAGGAGCTGAGAACTGGCCCAGATATCTGATTGTTCCCATACGAGATTTGACCTTGCTGCAGTATGAAAGAGGAATTGTATTATCTACCCAGGTTGCTACTGCAGGAGTAATTAATCCTTCACCAATGCCAAAGAGTACTACAGAAGCTAAGATTATGAGACTGGAGTATGTCTGAGATATTGCAGCAAATCCTGCAGCCCAAAGACCTAAAGCTGTAGGAATAACCATTTTGTTTGAAAGGGCTGATCTTATCTTCTGATATTTTGAAGAGGTTACTGCTCCCGAAATCATTACAGCAATAAAGAACAAACTGATGAAAAATGGAAATGAAATCCAGGTTCCCTCTAACAATTGAGGGAGAAAGATCAAAATAGTAAAAAGAAGAATATTTGTCAAAAATGTGAGCCCGTAAACAACCAGAAGTAAATATTTTTCATGGAAACTGGCACCAGTCAGTGGATAATCTTCTTTCATTAGTTCTGTATCTTGTTTTCTTGTATCTTTTGATTTTCTGTAAATTTCAGGTACTGAAATCAGGACAACCAACCCCAGGGGGATGGCAAACAAATAAACAGCAAAGGGCAGGTGCCACGAGAATATACCCAAGAACCCTCCAAATACTGGCCAATTAATGCTGCCAAAGGCTTTCGTATCTTTGCTCACCCCCATCATCTTTTCCACTTCCTCCTCTTCGTACAGGTTCAATACAGCAGTAAGCGGGGTTAACGTCAAAGCATATCCAATTCCGAGAAGTACCCTGCTGATCAAGAGCAGCCAGTATGTATTAATAACCAACCCAGAACCACCTGACACCCCATAAAGGAGCAATCCAAACCCTAACGCCTTTTTAACTCCTATCTTGCTGACAATGATCTTAGCGGGTGGATAGAAAAGAGCAGTGAACAAAGCATGAGTGGTTATGATCAACCCTGCAGAAACTGGACCAACACCCAGGTCTGCTCTCATTACATGGACAACAGGAGCTATAATCCAGCCAGCCATGACTGTTAATTTTATAGAGGTGATAACAACCCACACAGCAGAACTGCTCAGTTTCATAACTGTATATAAGGTTCAACATTAAAAGCATTAGTGGTGAAATCACAACGATCTCAAAGCACATCAATTCTGTAGATAAGGGTGGGAAGTAACGTAAGAGGTGTAGAATTACGTGCCCTGTCTCCCACAAATGAATTACGAGCTGTTTCAGTATCATTATCATTGTCTCAATAACCTACAGATAATAATATCTCAAAAAGAAAAAGGGAAAGAAAACTTAAAGTGCTACCTTTGCCGGTACAGGTAGTGTGTATGTTGCTACCTTCGGCCTTTTGAATTCTCTTCTTGTCATTTCAATCCCTCTTCATATTATCGATTTCAGTATTTATATACCTTTCGTTTATAAGAAATTATGAGAATTCAAGAAATTTTTTTATCCTTCTTCAATTTATAAGGACATTCAATTTGAGAGCAATTTAATATACTAATATGTTACATTGTTGTTTCACTGGAAAAATTCTTTTTGAAAGATCTATTTTCATTTTTTCTCATTTTTCTAATGTATATGTAACTTCTTTTTTATTTTTAATTTTGAAAGTTTGCATACTATATATTTGAGCACTGAAAACGTCAAAGAATCCTAATTAAAACGAAAAGTTTATATTGGACCAATAGAAAGAAAAAGAGAATGAACCTCGAAACCGTACCCATCAGGAAGACCGACCTGTGGAGGAATGAGGATGGAGAAGTGTACATCCTTGATGGTACAGGAGAACAGATACACCAGCTCAATGAAACAGGCACCCTCATCTGGGAATCGTGCAACGGCTCTGAGACTGTAGCAGAAATCGTTGATAACATACTGGAAAGGTATGAGATTGATACAGAGACTGCCACGAAAACAACTGTGGAATTTTTAGAAGCTATGATAAAAAAAGGGTTAATAGAGTTCAAGGAGTGATAGAATTGAAAGTGCTGTTTGTGAGCCCTCGCATGGTCAGAAGGCTTGTGGAGCCTTTGCCTCCTTTAGGCCTTGGATACATGGCTGCTGTACTGGAAGGGTTGGGCGTTGATGTGAAAATTTGTGACATGGACATTTTAAAGCTCTCCTATGATGAATACAGAAAAATAGTGTCTAAAGAACAGCCAGATATTGTGGGTATCACTGCTATTACTCAGCAGTATACCAATGGAAAGCAGGTAGCACAGGTGAGCAAGCAGGAAGTACCTGACTGCACTGTTTTAATGGGTGGTCCCCATGTCACGTTTTTAGCATCTGAATCGCTGAAAGACTGTCCAGACATTGATATAGTGGTGAGGGGTGAAGGAGAGGTAACTGTCACAGAGATTGTCCAGTATTGTCAAGGGGAAAGAGGGTTAGACACTGTAGATGGGGTTACCTACAGAGATAATAGTACTATAAGGACTACTGGAGAAAGGGTTTACATCAAAGATTTAGATTCTCTCCCTCTGCCTGCTCGCCATCTACTGCCCCTGGAGAAGTACTCTGAAAAGGGGAGTGTCATAACTTCGCGGGGGTGTCCGGGAGCATGCTCTTTTTGCAGTTCTTTCAGGCTTTTGGGGAAAACCTTTCGGCCCAGAAGTATACAAAAAGTGGTAGATGAAATTGAATTTGAGCTCATGGGAAAGTATCATTACAGAGAGTTCTTTTTCATTGATGACACGTTCACGTTCTACATGGAGAGAACAAGAGAGCTTTGCGAAGAAATTTTGAAAAGGGGACTGGATGTAGAATGGGGATGCAACACCAGGGTGGACAAGGTGTCTGATGAATTGTTGAAGATCATGAGTAAAGCAGGATGTATAAGATTGTGTTTCGGACTGGAGAGTATTCATCCAGAAACACTCACATTACTGAAGAAGAACATTCGCCCCCAACAAGTTTTGGAAGCTGTTTCATTAGCACATAAATATGGCATTGATGTGAATTTAGCCTTCATGCTGGGGCTGCCGGGAGAAACTCCTGAAATGATAAAAGAAACTATTGATTTTGTGGCAGACATAAATTTAGGACCTCGCCAGGAGATAACGCCTTTGAACCCGTACCCTGGAACCACTTTGTTCGAGAAATCAGATGAATTGGGGATGGAATTTACTGCACAAGACTGGTCAGAATATGACCACCCATTGTTTTCAGTGGTGGAAACAAAAGAGTGTTCAAAAGATGACATGGTAGGTGTGTGGACCTACATTGCTAAGAAACTGGTAGCTCCGAGCCCCCTCTTGAGGAAGGAAGAGTGAAAGAATGAAGTGCGTACTGGTGAACCCCCCGTACAGTATGACCCGGGATTACTACGAAAAAGGTGGCATAGATGTTCCTTTAGGATTGGCATACATTGCTGCTATGTTAAAAGACCTTGCAGATGTAAAAGTCATAGACATGCCTATTGAAAGAATGGGGTGGAAGGATTTAAAAAGAGAAATAGAAACCTACCAACCCCAGGTGGCTGGAATAACATCTATTACTATCTCCTACCCCAAAGCTTTGAAAGCAGCCCGCATAATAAAGGAAATTAACCCCGAAACTATTGTCATTCTGGGAGGACCTCACGCAACTTTCACTCCTGGAGAAGCGTTAGAGCATGACTATGTGGACTTTGTGGTTATACACGAAGGAGAGTATGCAGTGCGCCAGCTCTTTGAAAATAATTTTGAAAATGTGGACACCATAAAGAACGTAGCTTTCAAAAAAGGAGGAAAACCCTGTGTAAACCCTCAATATTTCGTAGAGAATCTGGATGATCTCCCTTTTCCTGCAAGGGATCTATTCCCCATGGAAGAATACGCAAAGTTAAATGATTTTACCTCCATAATGAGCAGTAGAGGGTGTCCTTTCGGATGTCTTTTTTGTGTGCCTCACAAAATGTTTGGAGGCTTGTACAGAATGCGGGAAATTAAATCTGTAATGAAAGAAGTTACACACATTGTGACAGAGTACAAATTCAAAAAAGTAGGGTTTGTAGACGATACATTTACGCTGCATGCTGAAAGAGTGAAAAAATTTTGTAAAGAGTTTAGAAAAATGGATGTGACATGGATGTGCAACTCACGGGTGGATACGATTAGTGAAGAACTGTGTGAACTCATGTATGAAGCAGGGTGCACAACTGTCTTTTTTGGAGCAGAATCTGGTAATACTCAAACACTCGATACACTGAAAAAGAGAATTCAACCTGACCAGATCTGTAAAGCAGTCCAGTGGGCTAAGGATGCAGGCCTTCTGGTTCATGTTTCTTTTATCATAGGAAACCCTGGAGAAACCCGTGACATGATCATGGAAACACTGGAACTTATTGATTCTCTAGATGTGGATAGGTTGACTGTTTCTCCTTTAACTCCTTATCCTGGTACATCTTTAGGTGATCTGCCAGAAGAATGGGGAATAAAAATCCTTCACAAAAACTGGAACCAGTATAATATGATGCTTCCTTTAGTTGAAACCAAAGAGCTGAGCTTGAAAGAACTCAAAGATCTCTGGCTCCACATTATAAAGAAGTACTACCTTCCATGCGGTTAACATGGGAGCTGCTCCAGATTCTAAAGAATACACATTTCAGAACAGTGCGTATCTGTAGGCACAGTGTGCACTTCTTCATTCTTTATGAAATTTAAATGAATTTTTCCAGGAGAACAACATCATCGTATCTGTCTTGTAATTTCACGTGGTTTTTCAATACAGCAGTCCTTGAAAATCCACACGCTTCATAGAATTTCAGACCAACACTGTTTTCTTTTCTCACTTCTGCCAGAAGCTTTTCATATTCCAACTCCCTGGCCAAGACACAGAGCACACCATTCAGTGATGTGCCTAACCCTCTCCGGCGTGTAGAAGGTAAAATAAAAGTGCCAACCCCTCCCACGTGGCTCATGCTTTCAATTGGACTGTAGGTGTATAAAATAGCAAATCCTACCACTTTACATTCTTGCTCTGCTACCACAATTCTTTCTCTCTCTTTAAGAGAACGGAAGAACTCCTCTTCTTCTTTTACAGATTGTACAGGAGTTGTCAAAGCTGTGGTGGCATCCCCTTCCAGAATACAGGTATTTAATACCTTCATGATGCTTTCGCAATCTTTTAGAGCAGCTTCTCTTATTACCATGGACTCATCTCACAATCATATGTTCACAAAAAGGTCCGAACACACCCTTTACACGCACGAAATTCTTCTGCATTCTCCTCCCAGAGTGAGCTTTTTAAATATTTCCTTTTTAAGGGGTTGCGAGAAGATGAAATAGTCTTGACCAGGTTGCTGTTGATCTGAGAAATGGCGATATAAATCCAGTTAATCTTCCAATGAATTTGTAAGAAGTTAAGATATGAGAGCAAAATTAGACAGATATGCGGGTTCTAATATCACGAAAGGCTCGTGATGATGCATGAAGGTACAGATAGCTTTATAAATATGTTCGAGGAAAGATATGAAATGATACGAAAGCTCTCATCAATAATTGTAGCAGGTGTTCTCCTTTCCTGTAATTGTAGATTCATTTTTCTTCCCTACGTTGCTGCTCTACTTTCAATATGGGGAGGAAAATTACTGTCAAGGAAGTTGTGGAGACGTACCCTTGTTTATTTCCCTTTAGTTCTCGCCATTGCAGTAGATAGGCCGCATTTTTCCATCAATGTCTGGGAAATAGTACTTAGTACATTGGTTGGATTTTTTCTCCTCCTTCTCTTTATCAAAGAATTGAAGGTTATATTCTCAAAGACTGTGAGAGAATTTTTGCCAGAAGTACGTCCTGGACTATTTTATCAGGAAGCAGTCTTCATCTACTCCTCAGCTGTGATAGAGGAAATTTTCTTTAAAGGGTTCATGCTCTACAGGCTGTCCCATTTTGGGATGCTGTCTATTGTGGCAGTTTCTTTTCTTTTCACGTTTTTACATTGGATCAATACTGATCCTGCAAGAGTAAAAGACCATATTGCTCAATTTGTCATGATGTTTTGCACGGGGTTGTTGTTCTATTTCACCAATTCTGTAATTGGCTGCATCCTCTGCCATTGCATTTACGGCACGCCCTATGCTGTAAAATTGTATTTCCAAGCGAAAAAATAACTGTGGGTCCAATTTTTCTTTATTCACTGTAGTTTTTAAATCCTTTCAAAAATTCTTCTATATCAAAGAAATTGCCAGAATTATGTAAAACCTGCAAACTGCTCAATCCTCTCAAAAAGTATTATGGATCTCAGATACTGCGTTAAAATAACAAAAAATATTCAACCTCTCCTCTATGAAAAGCATAATTTTTTAACGTGATGAACTATAACACCTGTACCAGATGCCGCCGAGCGCGTCTGAAGCTGTAAGCTGAAGAAGGTGATCAGGAAATGAATGATGATTTCAACCCAGAAATGTATACAAGATGGCTGACTTCCTACAGTGAAGTACGTGGTGATTGATATGTTGGAACAGTTACGTGTATTGAAAAATGCTGATTTCAGAACAGCGTGCATAGCTGCTTTCGTACTGGAGTTCAGTGCAATGACTGTTATTCCTATAATACCTTTGTATTCAAAGACTTTGGGAGCAACTGCCACGCTAATCGGGAGTATGTTTGCAGGATACGCAGCAGGAAGAATGGTATCTCTCATACCTGGAGGGTATCTTTCTGATAGAAAGGGAGATGCTACAGTAGCAGGGATTGCCACGTTGTGTTCTGCCCTCCCTCCGTACCTGATTACGTTGACAGCTAACCCTGAATACTTTGTTTTGTTGAGAACTGTAGAAGGGTTCTTCTTAGGTATGGTGGGTCCTGCCTTGTACTCCATTATTAACAGGAGTATAAAGTCGGAGCAGAGGGGATTTTCCATAGGTATTTACATCTTTTTTGCTCTGTCGGGAAGCGCTTTAGCTCCTCTCCTCGGTGGATACCTGGCTACCTCTTTTTCTATGAAGTATCCCTTTTATGTATCTGCCATTCTTTCTGCTTCTGCTGGTATACTCGTGTTTTTATCTGTTACAAAACCTCAGATAAAGCCTCCTGAACCTGATTCTAAGGGCTTGAGCTTTATGCATGATTTTGCTCCCTTTATTAAAACTACAAAAGGGCTCTTCTTAGTGGGTATAGCTGTCATCTCTTTTTACAGTGAATTCATCTGGGGAATGGTACAAGCAGTCATCCCCTTGTTCATCCAGGACATACTGCATGCAGGTGTTCAGAATGTGGCATTGGTTTTCACCTTTAACTTCACCATTCTTTTAGTGTCACAGCCGTTCATGGGGTATCTTGCAGATAGGTTTGGTGGTGCAAAAATGCTCACTTTTATTGGGACAGCTTTGATGCTCTGTGTTTTGAGTTTAGGGGTTGGCCAAACCTTCTGGCAGTTTTTAGCATTCTACAGTATTGAGTGTTTAGTGGCTGCAGCTGTCTTACCTATTACTAGAAAGATGGTGGGAGATATGTATAGTGATACACAGCTTACTGGTAAAGCGTTTGGCATCTTTTTGACGCTTTCTAGTATAGGGTCTGTGGTGGGCCCTATTGTGTGCTCAGCCTTTTATCAGGTGTATCCTTCCCGCTTGATCTTTGTCGTAGCAGGTACTGTGGGGTTGTTGTGCCTGGCAGGGTACTTGCTTTTGCTGAGATTCAGTAGACCTCGGGACTAATTCTTTTTTTGCAGATCATGCAGATCATCAGGAATGATCTTTGACAATAGTGAATTTTGTAATGGTGAGAGGGACAATTCGTAATAGTTAAATATCCTTGGTTACTTGTGTGATCATGAAGTGCATTCTAGCCTATGATGTCGGCACCAGCGGGAGTAAAGGTACGCTCATCGATTTGAAACTGAATGTTACTGCTTCAGAATCTTTCAACTACGAAGTTTTATTTCCCCAAGAAGGATATGCAGAGCAGAATCCTGAAGAGTGGTGGAATGCAATAACCAAGATCACGAAAACCCTTTTAGAAAAAACAGGGATAAAAGGTGAAAATATTGCAGGAATTGTATTTTCTGCCCAGATGGCTGGGTTAATTCCTCTTGACAAAGAGGGAACTCCTCTGATAAATTGCCTGACCTGGTTAGACACGAGAGCAGCAGATTATGCCAAAAAGATTATTGGGAGCGGCATCATAAAGGTTTCAGGTTATAATGTAGTACCCTTATTACAGTTTTTGAGGATTACTGGAGGTGCTCCAGGAATAGCAGGAAAAGATGCTATCTCCAAGATATTGTGGTTAAAAGAAGAAGAACCAGACATATATAGAGAATCGTACAAGTTACTGGATGTGAAAGATTACTTGCTCTACAGATGTACTAGTAGGTTTGTCACCAGCAGAGACTGTGCAAATGTCAGCTGGATGATGGATACCCGGCCAGGGAAATTTCTGTGGTCTGATACAATTTTGAATAAGTATGGTATAGACAGTTCAAAACTGCCTGAAATTAAAAAATCAACTGATAAAGCAGGTAAGATTACCAAGAAAGCTTCTGACGATCTGGGAATCCCTGAAGGTACACCTGTAGTAACAGGAGCAGGAGACATGGCTTCTGCAGCCATTGGATCGGGTGCTGTTTTGGAGGGGGAAACCCACGTGTATGTGGGCACCAGTTCCTGGGTGGCAGCTCATTTGAAATCGAGAAAAAAAGATCTGAGCCACTACATGGGCAGCATCTGCAGTGCTAACCCAGGTATGTACTTGTGTGTTTCAGAACAGGAGACCGCTTCTGGTTGTCTGGAGTGGATCAAGAATAATGTAATACGCGAACTGGATTATGATGAATTGAACGAATACGTGTCTGCAGTAGAGCCGGGTGCAGGAGGTGTAGTATTCACTCCGTGGTTATTTGGGGAGAGAAGTCCTCTAGATGATCCTGATGTGCGAGGAGGATTCTACAATTTAAGTTTGGAGCACACCCGCGAGCATATGGCGAGGGCAGTGTACGAGGGCGTTGCTGTAAACATTAAATGGGCTTTGACCTATTTTGAGAAGTTGATTTCTGCAGTAAGACAGTTGGACAAGGTTTACATTATTGGTGGTGGGGCAAAATCTGATGTGTGGTGTCAGATTTTTGCAGATGCTTTTTCAAAACCTGTTTTAAGGGTGGAACATCCTTTAGATGCAGGAGCGCGAGGAGCTGCTGGTATTGCGCTGGTGGGTCTGGACTATTTGAGAGGATTTCAAAATATAAAAAAGTTAATTAGTGTAGAAAAGGAATTTTTACCCAGAAGGGAAAATACGAAAATCTATGAACAGATCCTGGAGGAATTCAAAATTCTATACAAGAAGAAGGTATCGAAAAAGAGAAGTAACCTCTAGGTGTATTCAACATGGAGAAGAAGTTCTCATGAAAAGTTATCCGCTTTCTGGCAGTGGCTGGTCATTTCTTACCCTGTCCTGTTACAAATATGTTCACTCACTGCCTATAGTAACTGCTGCAGGAAATCTGGAGAAACCATGGAACCTCTTCTTCTGATGAGATCTCACGCTCCACCTTGGTGAGAGGGTTCTCTACCCTGTCTTTCAACGTTGCGTGGGCCCATTCTCTTTGAAATTCCTCCTTGATAGTTTCTCTCAACTTCTGTAACAGTGTATCTGCCTTCTTTTCGTCAACGAACAAGTAAACAATATTCTCTATCTCACCCACTGTTTTCAGCAATTCTTCTCTGGACTTTTCCGAATTTTCCAGCATCTTCTCTATGTTTTCAACCCCGTCTCCAAGGATCTCTCGAACAACTTCCTTTAACCTGCTTCCTATGTCAGCACATCTCTTTTTCTCCCGGTAAACACTCACCAGTGCATCTTTTTCTTCTAAGATTCCAAGAAATTCTTTCAAACATTCAACATGACCACTTCCACTCGTCTTCTCACTCAGGCACAACACAGGAACACCTTTCTCCAAAACCACTGAACACTCTCCCCGTTCAGCTCGTACACTCACCATCCCATTGAACTTATCAGCTTCCAAAGTGAGCAGCAGTTTCTTTGCGTCCACACACTGAGTGCTCATATCTTCAAAGAGGGGCTCATTTGTTATTGCTCTGCATGTTGTCCGTACAGCTTCCTTTTTCAGCCTGTAAAGTCCAACACTTGCCTTCATCTCTTCCAGATACTTTAGGATTTCAGGTTGATTTACTGCATATGCTTTCCCGTTTTCAATTTTTTGACATTGAAGGATTTCACCTTCATCCAGGAGAACTACAGCAGAAAATTCTGAAAAATCAAATTCCATGAATCCTGTTACCGATTCTTGTTTGATTTCCTTCAATAAGACACCAATTTTTAGTATATCCGATTTCAGATCAGAAAAGACAGGGTCATTCTTCAGCAGGAACATGGTTACACCCCTTTTTCATGTATACGAGAGTATGTCCAAGCACTGATTTTCAGTCCTTTATCAACGTCACCTGTTTCCACTTCTCCAGGTATAGTCTTATAACCCTTGAAGATTTGTTGACTGTAGACCTTTGCTTCTTTGACATCTGCTTCTGATTGTCATCATTCTATAGGTTTCCCTAAACATAAATATTACAAAAAGAATAGTGAAAATAGTGAAAACCTCATCTCATGAACAGGGCTCTCCCCTTTTCTGCGAGTTCAACCAGTTTATTTGAGTTTGAAGATAAAATAGTTGATTTTGTCAATCAGATAAGTGACAGACTACGAGCAGAAACTGCTCAATTCTACAGTGAAAATATTAGAACTCAGGTGAAACATTGAGAGAAAATACTGCTAAACCATACTTCTCTAGACTACTCGTGAGGATTATGTGAAAAAAGAAAAGGGATTGTTTTCAAGAACATTATGGTGCAGATACTCCTCAACATATTATGGTGCTGCTTCAGTTTCTGTTATCAACACTCCTCCTAGCTTTTCCCAGTCACTCCATTTTCCATTTTCCCACCACAAATGGATCAGGCCATTATCGTCACCCCTTGCAAAGAAATCAATGCGGCCCTGTTCTGGAGACACTACTGCTGGTCTTGATGTTAGAACACCTCCACAGTTTTCCCATTTGCTCCATCGAGCACCATCCCGGGAAATGTGAATGAGAGTATTGTATTCACTTTTAGCAAAGACATCAATGCGGCCCTGTTCTGGAGATATTGCCACTGGACTCGACGTTAAGGAACCTCCCAATTTCTTCCAGTCTTCACTTTCCTTTAGGAAATACACCAGGCAACCATCGATACTTCTTGCAAAGATATCAACTTGTCCTCGTCCTATAGGTATTACTTCTGGACTTAATGTTAAGGTACAAGGGGGGAGTGACTTCCACGAGTGCCAATGCTCGCCATCCCAGTGTCTGTTGTATAAGTAATTATTAAAGCCTCTTGCATAGAGCACAATGTCGTTCTGTTTCGGAGATGCTGCTGCTGGTTTTGATGTTAGGCTACCTTCAAGATTCTTCCATTCTTGACACTACTTGTAGGAGTCCCACACTGTATGAGCCATGTTATTCTTCCCTGCCCGTGTGAAAAGGTCGATTCGACCTTTTCCCCAAGATACAACATCCATGATTATTCCTCCTCTCAGCTTTACGTTTTCTTACTCTTGTAAAGCAATCCTTGTTTTTTCTACAGGATTTTGTGTTTATATACTTATGGTATTCGTGAATTTGAAATTGAATTTTGGCAAATAACAATTAGCGATCTATTCTGCAAAAATTAGTACTGATCTCTCAAGCTGAGGAGTGTTGTGCATGTGTTTTGTACCTATAGATTATCTGTTCATCCCTATATTATTTTCTAAATCTTTGAAGAAGGAATTTTCACTTTGAGGCCAATATCTCCGGCTAGGCATTTAGACCCCCTCTACTACTCTGGTTTTTGTTCTTGCTGCTTCTGTACTACCTTCATGTGTTCCATCTAAGCTTTATCAGAATTTCCCTTATCGCTGTAAAAATGGCTATGTTTTCAGAATCTATTGTTTTTCCCTTTCTATATCCAATACTTTTGAGGAGAAAATCAGATTTTCTCTCAATTGAACTGAGCAAAGCAGGTATGTAGTACATAATGTCTTTCATGATGTCTCTTACATCAACGTACCTTCTTAGGGAACAATCCTCTGAATGCCTCAATTATCATATGTTTCGGGGCTTCAATATCTCCAATAATATTTATCTTATCAATATCGATTTCACCCAATCCTCGATTTCTAGCTTCTTGCAGTACAGACATCTCTTCTGGGTCAAAGCCAACCAGGTGGGCTCCAACTGCTTCCACTGCAAATGCATCCTTACCTACTAAGAGCACTCCTGGAGAAACAGTTGATTTCTTCTTCTTCCATCCTAGGAAGGCATGAGTTCCATCCAATACTGCGAGGTCTATACCTCCGATTGCCTCATATATATCTAAGAGAGCAGTAGGCAGCTGTTCATGGAATCTGTACTTCTTCTCATCTGGGATCAACCCCAACAAATTCTTGATGATAGAACCCACATTCATGAGATCCTCGTCTCCAGCATCCTCATATCTTCTGGGTACATGAGTGCTGATGAACGTATTTGGCTCAAAGAGTATGTGGGATAATGGTACACTTTCTCCAGCAATTTTGACTGCTCTTGTTTCTTTATCATCCGATAGATTGAATGGAACCACTCTGTCATTGTAGCAGTTTCTCCATATCTCCAGTCGTTCCAATCCTGGTCCTGCACCGCTGTCAGACTCTGCTACCAAAATCTCTGTTGCCTTGTCGAAAGAATTAATGATTGAATTAAGTGTATTTACTGTGGTACAAATTCCTGTCTGAGGATTGTAGATTCCAACCTTAACAACGACCTTTTTCTCAGATGTATTCAGGTCATCAATACCCTCGATGAGTGAAAGTGCTTTGGTGAAAGAATCATTATCCACCACTGCAACAGTTGGTGTCATTGAAACCATACCTTCATCAACCTGTGGGAATTAATAAACATTACGTTGACATACTGTACACGTTGGAAGTGTAAGGGTTGAGACTCTCTGCACGAAGAGCGAGAGATGAATCATCAGGTTTTTCCCTTGAGAGAAATCCAGATAATAAAAAATCCAAACAGTGCTAAAGATAGATAGAGTATGAAAAGACCCCAGGTCAGAAATGGCGATGGGGAGTTCCAGACCATACTGTTCTACATCTTCTGAAATGTCTATGAGCTCTATCTGGTCAAGTGTAAGGTAAATGGCGGTCGAGTATGTCCAAGCACTGATTTTCAGTCCTTTATCACTGGCCACCTGCTTCCACTTCTTCTGGGTCAGTCCTGTAACCATTATTTGACTTCTCAAAATCTCCTCCTGTCATACTATAGGGTCTCCTGAACATAAATATTACACAAAAAATATTTTCTTCAGTAACACTTTTTGATCTTATTTCAGATTTTTCCAGATCTACCATTGAAGAATGGGTCTTCATCAGATCTGACACATGAATAAAAGCTGAGAAGATAACCAATACGTGGAAACCTGAGAGATTCCTTATAACCCTTTTCAGAACTACGATTTACTGGATGACAAATTCTCTCTCTAAAATACTGTACTCTTTCAGAGGGAGTGTGCCCTTGTGCAGAGAAACCAGTAGTCGTGAATTATTTATAGTGACCAGATCTTTGAGTTCCTGCAAACACTTCAAAACTGTATTAAAATTCGTCTGTGACATCAAATATTCCACACCGTCCAGCAAAATCACAGATTCTTTACTCTTTCGAGTGAAATCTTCAATAATATAACTCAACTTGGAGAGATCATCTGGACTTATGGAGTTTTCTACTTCAGATCTTGACAGCCACAGCATGGGAGTCTTTACTAACTTGTACTTCCTTCTGAGCCTTCCAGGATACTCTCTGGAAACCACAAATCCAGGTATACCGTGGGTAATCAAGTCACAGAATATCTGAAGGGCTTTTTGGGGTTTTTTCTCTATGACGATGTAACCTTCTGAAGGGTTGACCCAGTGTCTGAATTTTGTTTCTAATGTTTTTTCTGCAACAGGCTGTATTACCATCCGGGTCCTGTCAATGAAGGTTGCACATATGCTGGCTAAGATTTCCAGGTCTTCAACATCCTTGTCTGTCATTGTGTTCCCACTCTTAATGTTGTCTGCTGCCAGTGCTGCAAAAGCTTCGTTCTGAACCACGATAGGAACCCACACAAATGATTGTGTTTCAGAAGTTATCTGTTTTCCTTCTGCTGGATTGTAATTTTTCACGTGTATTGTTCTCTTTTCATAAACGCATTTTGCTCCAAAGTAGTTAGTATCTGCCAGAGAAATGAATGTATTCT
>SMTZ1_10003732_pt1 | contig 15329 bp, 15 predicted proteins | sample DeeMarSWOR136_30_FD_25667 | JGI IMG/M metagenome (IMG submission 25667)
GGCTGATACAGGTCTCCTCTTCGCCTTTATAGCGCCAGCAAATCTACTTCTGAGTTACTTTTCGCCTCACCGGATAAGAATCGAGCCTTCATTTACGGGTGATATTATCATCGAAGGTCATCTTTACGGAGCATTAAGGGTACGACCCATTCAACTGGCTGCACCCCTGATGGGATTCGCCTTCTCCTTGCCCACACTGAAAGCCGTGAAAAAATTGGTTTTGTCTAAATGGTAAAGAAAAGAGTAACAATCAGCAGCCCTGTCACAATAGACGGAACAACTCTAATCTTAATAACAAAATCGTCGTTTAACTGCCAGCCTGTCGGCAGCCATATATTCTTCTCCGGCATCAAGCAACCTATAGGCATAGTGGTGGCTTCGCCATCAACAAAGAAAGCTTTCGAGATTACCGGAGAGGAAATTCCTCTAAACCAGCTTATACAAGAAACCCCTGGCCTAGCCGGTATGCTGGAAAGAGCATAACTCGCCCCACATATGGTACTGCAAAAACGCTACTGCCTGGAATCAACCCTGAAGCTGCCTCTATACGACAATCCTCAGAGCTGCAGGCAATACACTGAAATGGGCTGGCGCTTCCCCGAGGAGTTCACCATCAGCCTGGACAGCCGATGCTAATGTCGGCCTTATCTCCACCTCCCTCGCCCGCATCAAGGTCACCTTCGGGTGGGTTAGGTGAGTGCCCCTGTATATTCTAGGCAGCGATACGATAAGGTCTGGCTTGGTTATATCATCTATTATCACCAAGTCAAAAAAACCATCACCCGGGTCAGCATTAGGTGCCGGAAGCATACCTCCACCTCCATACCTGCCGTTATTCAACAGGATAGTGCAAACCCTTCTTTGCCCATGTTGGCCATCCACTACTATAGAAACATCTCTGTTTTCGTAGGACATCAGGGTAGAAAACAATCCCATAAGATAGGAAGGCATATCCCCCAGAGCCTTAAACTTCTCGGTAGTTGCCTTGACAACCTCAGCATCGAAGCCGATACCAGCGAAGTTCACAAACAACCGCTTCTTACGTTGTCCATCCTTTGTATATTCAACAACGCCGAGATCCACGGTGCGCCTGCCCGAGCTCAAGAGACATTGACAAGCTTCTTTATAGCGACGAGGCACGCCGATGGTACGGATGTAATCGGCACCCGTTCCTGTATTTACAATACCCACCACCACATCAGCATTGCCACCAGCCTCATGCAAGCCGTTCACTATCTCATGTATTGTCCCATCACCACCCACAGAGACCACCATCTCATAGCCCTTACCAACCGCCGATTTAGTCAGCTCTATTGCATGACCAGGTGCTTCCGTCACATCATGCTCAAAGTCTATCCCCAAGCTCTTCAGCAGGCTCATAATCTCTGGCCATTTCTTTGCAGTTTTACCCGCGCCGGCGGCCGGGTTGACTATAACTCGCATATGTGCCATGTTAGATCTCCTCTTGTGTTAAGCTTGTGCATCACACACTCATCTCAAAAGTATAGCATGCCAGTCAATGCCTAGCATAACGATAGTAACCCACAAGCTTCTATATCTCCAAAACTTCGATAATCTTGTTCCTGCTTCCAAAGCCAGAAGAGATTACTACCTGCCTTTTTGAAACACCGAAATGCCCAGCCAATAGCTTGATAGCCGACCTATTGGCCTTGCCTTCCTTCGCAGGCTCCTTGACCCTCACCAGGAACCTATCGCCATTCTCGATAACTTCCGCGGTATTCGAGTTGGGAATCACCTTAACCCTAATCTTAATCTGCAACCTCCCCCCATAATCCCTGATTATGCGGTCGAACCAGGCATACCGAACGAAACTTATTGCTCAGCGGCTCACTGCTTCGAGTTAAAACCCGAATATAGTTATTGGTAAGTCCAGAATATACCCCAATGCCCAGGTTAATCTCCTTCTCCCACAAGACCGTCATGTTCCGCCCCAAGAACCTCTGGCAGAATTTGTGCACACAACTTTGAGCCAGGTCCAACATCCGCAGACTGCGCTCTTTCTTCAGCATATCATTGATTTGCCCCCACATCCGGGCTGCCGGAGTTCCTGGTCGAGGTGAATAGGTGAATACATGAATATTGGCAAAGTCAATTTCCTGGCAAAAGCGATAGCTTTCCTCAAATTCTTCAGCACTCTCACCGGGAAAGCCCACCATAATATCTGTAGTGATAGCTACATCAGGCACAGCACTTCGAATCAAAAACACCGCCTTCCTATAATCATCAACGGAATAATGCCGACCCATCCGCCTAAGCACAGCATCACTCCCACTTTGTAATGCCAGATGGAAGTGACGACACAAACGAGGGTCTTGCCACAAGCTGATAAGTTCTGGAGACATATCCCGGGGCTGCAAAGAGGAAAGGTGCAGCCGTTCCACACCAGTAGCTTCAAGAACCTGCTCTAATAACTGCTTAAGATTAGCCCCGCTATGCTTATAGTCGCCTATTTTAGTCCCTGTAAGCACTACCTCTTTATAGCCAGAAGCGACCCTAGCCTTCACCTCGTTAACTATATCTGCCATCGGCAGGCAACGCTCGTAACCACGCACCTGAGGCACAATGCAATAGGCACAAGTATCATTGCAGCCATCCTGAATCTTTATGAAACTGCGGACTCGACTGACCACACCAGGCACAGACTGTTCTGCTAAGCAACGAGCCGCAGGAGCAAGCTCGCCTTTTAACTCGCCCAGAAGATGCGGCTTCTGCTCATTACCCACAACAATGTCAGCACCTACCTGAGTCAGCTCCTGAGGAGCTCTTTCCGCATAGCATCCAGTAGCGATAATTAAGGCTTTCGGGTTTCTTCTCCGCCACAGCCGTAACAAATGCCGTGACTTGCGGTCGGCGATATGAGTAACCGTGCAGGTATTCAAGACATAAACATCGGCACCGTCATCGCTTACGACATGATATCCAGCTTTAGTAAACCGCCGCGCCAGAAGCTCGGTCTCAGACTGATTAAGCTTACAGCCCAGAGTATGAAAGGCTACCTTCAGATTAGTTCCCATGCTTCCGCTCAATGACAATTATATTTGTCACATACTTGCCCGGTCAAACCAGCGTTCTCATCTTGCAGATAATGACAACTTGTGGTATAAATCATGCAATCGGATGTCCGAGGCACAGGCTTGAGCCGCACCCATTGGAGATTAATAACCCCAGACACATTACCGATTGACATTCCTGGGGTTCACCCGCTATTAGCTCAGCTGCTTTGCAATCGAGGGATCTCCGAGCCTTCCCAGGTTGAACTTTTCCTCAGCGCCGACAAGCGGCTGGAGGCCGACCCTTTCCTTCTCCCTGACATGCATCAGGCGGTAAGCAGGACTTACCAGGCTCTTCTTACCGGTGAGGAAATCGCCATCTACGGCGACTTCGATGCTGATGGTATCACTGCTACGGCATTACTAGTTCAAGGGCTCTCAGCACTCGGGGGCAAAGTCATTCCCTACATACCCCACCGATATCGTGAAGGTTACGGCTTACAAATAGCTGCTCTGGAGAAGCTCCACAAACAAGGCGTCAACCTCGTCATCACCGTCGATACCGGCATAACTGCCATTGCTGAAATTCAAAAAGCGACAAAGATGGGGCTGGACATAATTGTCACCGACCATCACCTGCCACTAACTTCTTTGCCACCTGCCCTGGCAGTGGTTGACCCTAAACGAAGCGATTCCGCCTGTCAATCCATTGAACTTGCCGGCGTAGGTGTCGCTTTCAAACTCCTTCAGGCGCTCCTCAAGGGTAGCGGCCGCGAGGAATTACTAAACAGCTTATTAGACCTGGTAGCTCTAGGCACCGTAACCGATATGATTCCGCTGACTGGAGATAATCGCCACTGGGTGAAACGCGGACTCGAAATTATTAACAACACCGAGCGCCTTGGCCTTCAAGAGATGATGCGCTGTGCCAGCCTGAAACCGGGTAATCTCGATGCTGAAAGTATATCATGGATATTAGGGCCTCGCCTCAATGCCGCCGGTAGACTCGATAACGCTGCCACCAGCTACCAACTGCTCCTCACACAAGATCGGCAGGAGGCCGCCTCGCTAGCTTCAGAGCTCGAGGAAAAGAATGCCAAAAGGCAGCGGCTAACCAGCGAACTGCTGGAACGAGCCAGAGAAAACATAATTGCTGCTGGGACCGACTTTCCACTGCTGATGACAGGTGATGAAAGTTACCCCGCGGGCGTTATGGGACTTGTCGCCGGCAGACTCTCAGAAGAGTTCTACCGTCCGGTAATTCTGTTCAAATTTGGCCCAGAGACATGCCGCGCCAGCGGGCGGAGCATACCCGAGTTCAACCTAATGGCTGCCCTTAAAGACTGCCGCGACCTTTTATCTAACTTTGGTGGACATACCAAAGCAGCCGGCTTTAACGTACCCACTGCTAATCTCGCCCAACTCCAAAAGCGACTACTCGACCTAGCTCAAACTCAACTGGCTGGCCTTGACCTCCGTCCTCACACTGATATCGACGCTGAAGTGCCTCTATCGGTCTTCGCCGGGGAAACCTTTAAACATATACAACGACTAGCCCCATTCGGCTCCGGCAATCCAATGCCCGCATTTGTCAGCCGCCATGTCGAAATCGTTGATCAGCGCCAATTTGGCAGCCAAGGTGAACATCTGGGACTGAAATTAAAGCAGGGAGGCACAGTCTGGGATGCCATCGGTTTCCGTCTTGGCAAGCACGCTCAAGAAACAACAGATTATCTAGACATCGCCTATAACCTAGAAATAGATCGGTGGAACGGCGGGGAAAAGCTTCGCCTTAAGCTCCTCGATTTCAATCCTTGCGATTGATTTTGCTCGAAGGCTCAGTAGTAACTGCCTGTGTCCTTGCCCGTAACATCCGGACAATCAGCCAGGGCACAGTTACCACCAGTATTAATATGCCAATCAACTGAGCCTGTTGCATATTGAAAAACATGCCAGAACGGAACGGTTCTCCTGCACGCACAAACCTTATGCCCAGGTCACCGGCAGCATACAGGGCAAGGTAAAGAAGAAAGAGCGAGCCTTGCGGTTTGAGCCGACGGCGCAGTGACCAGAGTATGCCAAACCCTATCAAATTCCAAATCAGGTGATACATCTGTGTAGGCTGGAATGGTTCACCAAGCGGGCAATAACTACCTGGATTTGTATAAACCACGCCCCAAGGCAAAGACGTGGGTAATCCATAGCAGCAGCCATTCATGATGCATCCAATCCTGCCTATAGCCTGCCCCAGAATCGCCCCCGGAGCAATGACATCACCTATTAGCCAGAAGGAGAGCTTTTTAACCCAGCAATAAATCAGCACCGCCAATAGAGCACCCAGAACCGCCCCATAAACGGTCAAGCCTTCAAAGCCAATAATCTGCGCAGGGTTAGCCATGTAATAGCTCCACTTGTCAATGACATGAAGCAATCGTGATACTATTACGCCGCCGATGATTGCCCATAAGCCGACACTGTAAATATGCTCCCCAGCCAGACCAACCCTTTTAGCCTCACGCAAAGAAATAGCAATTACCGCAACAACAGCCAATACCACCATAATCCCATACCATCTCACATCAAAAGCCCCGATACTGAAAGCCACAGGATTGATGTTTATAGTAATCATTCCATTCTCCTATCTATGAAAAATCGCCTCAACAAAGGTGCTAGCATCAAAGGCGGCTATATCGTCAAGCTGCTCGCCCGTCCCAATATAGATAATGGGAATCTTAAGCTCATCACAAATCGCCAGCACTATTCCACCTTTGGCAGTACCGTCAAGTTTGGCTAGAAAAATACCGTCCACCTCAACTGCCTCGGCGAAGTGTCTGGCCTGAGCCAAGCCGTTCTGACCGGTAGTGGCATCAATTACCAGCAGCACCTCCTGGGACATATTGTACTTGTAAGTCACACGTTTTATCTTTTTAAGCTCCTCCATGAGGTTAAACTTGGTATGGAGACGGCCAGCGGTGTCAATTATAACTACCTCAGCCTGTCGATTCTGAGCTGCCTGAAGAGCATCATAAACTACTGCACCTGGGTCGCCTCCGGGCCGATGAGCCACGACCTCCACTCCTACACGTTCACCCCAGAGCTTGAGCTGGTCAATAGCTGCAGCCCTGAAGGTATCAGCAGCAGCCAAGATGACCCGTTTGCCCTCGTTCTTAAAGCCACGGGCTAATTTAGCAATGCTCGTCGTCTTACCCGAGCCATTAACCCCCACTACTAGAATAATTTGCGCACCGGCCGATTCCAGACTATCGCCTGCTCCGCCATCAACCTTCAACAGGTTCACCATCTCCTCTTTTAAGGCTGCACGTACCAGCACCCCTTCGCTCAGCTTCTCTGTTCTAACTCGTTGCTTCACCTTTTCTATTAGCTTCTGCGTTGTAGCCACTCCAACATCCGCAGCGATGAGCAATTCCTCCAGCTCATCCCAAACCTCATCTTCCACACTGGTTCGATCAAAAAGACGAATCATCCTGCCAAACCAGCTATCCCGGCTACGCTTCACAGCTCTTTCAGTCTTATCTAACGAATCCGGCATATCAGCACAACAACCTCAGGAATATCAGCCATATTAGCACACAGGCTGAGGATGGGCAAAACGACTAAACAGGGGCCATGGAACAACTCCTATCTGTCATCGCGAGCGAAGCGTGGCAATCTAAAGCTAATGGTTGATTGAATCGTGATGATGCTGCCCACCACCCAGAAATAGATGAGGATAAACTATATCACTGATACAGCAAGGAACCCAAACTGCAAGAAATAGGAACAAGAAGACAATAGGAAGCAAGGGCAGCCACTGTGCAGCACCAAACGCAGTGAAATAGAACAACGATGCCCAAGTACTTAAAAATACATGCGCGGCATGCGGTAGTTTGGTAGTAGGTCGCAGATAACCTATGGCGATACCCAAAAATGCTAAGGGATTTACCAGCCACCACTTCTCAATGAACCCGATATGGAACTCCATCTTGATGCTAAGTGACTCACCACCCAGATAAGGAATTATAGAATCGCTTAGTGTTGATATACCCACCGAGCCCGTATAGCCAATCAAAATCGCTGCCCAGAGCTTGCCTGCCCTGTATCGCTTATACATCGCCGTGGTTACAATGGCACTAAACAACACATGGGCTGGATGCAAGATGTAAAAAATGGTTTCAGAGACGTTAGAGGGCGCCTTTACAAGAATTATGATAGCCATTATGACAATGCCTGAGACCGCTCCAGCAGCGGTAAATGGGGCATGTCTGGCTAGTTCAATTCCTATCCTTCTAAGCATGAGAGCAACCAAATAAGTCTGGAATTAAGACTTCGCCGAAGCCACGCATTCAGAGCAAATGCCGGAAAACTCAGAGAAGTGTTGCTCAGCCCGAAAGCCAAACTCCTGAGCAATGGCTTTTTCCTCCTCGCAAAGTGTTTTATCTGCATACTCACGAAGATTGCCGCATTGACGACAAACTACGAAGCGATGGCACCCGTCCTCTTCTCCAAGCGTACATTTCACGAACCCACCCACCAGCAACACCTTGTGAGCCAAGTTAAGAGAACAAAAAAGGTCAAGCACACGGTATATAGTTACGTGGTTAAGATACTGACCTTTCCGTTGCAGAATCTCTTGTATATCATAGGGCGAGACAGGTCTCTGCACCTCCGCCAAAACCCTTAGCACACGCTTTCGAGGTTCAGTTACCCTGTAGCCCCTGCTCCGCAAGACCTGGAGCGCACTATGAATCTGAGACATGGCGCCAATTTTATAATATCTCTATTATAAACGCAACAATATTGCATTAGTAATAACCTGTCATTGCGAGGAGTACCATAACAAGGCAATCTTCGCTTTCTCTTCCTGTCATTGCGAGGAGCGTCAGCGACGTGGCAATCTCAGCCAAGGCAGACGTCGGTACCATGCAGAGATTACCACGCTTCGCTAGCAATGACATAAGGATACTAAGAGAATATATAAGGTAACTTAAAAACGGAATGGCCTCAGGTTAATCTGAGGCCATTCTCTACTGTGTCTAAAAATTTATCCTGATTTCAATGGTTGCCATGGGCATGAGTAAGATCAATACGATTATCGAGATTCTTACAGGTCTTTTTCTCATTTATCATTTTAAACCTCGCCAGCAGACCACTGGCTTATACCCTAAGGCTTTAACACCTTATGTAAATATAACAAACGCAAGACGAGCATTTGGTCAAGCTGCGGGATTGTCAAATTTTTTGTCAATGAGTTCGATGTACACTAGACACCCAGCAGCCCCTGCAACAATATCATGGCTGCCTTCTTATCCAGAGGCTCGTTGTTGTTGCCACACTTGGGCGACTGAATACAACTTGGACAGCCCTCCTGGCACGGACATTCTTTAATAGCTTCCAGAGTCGCTGCCCATAGCTTCTCTACCATCTCAAAGCCCTTTTCGGCAATGCCGACCCCACCCGGATAAGCATCGTAGATAAAGATTTGTGCCTTGCCAGTGTCAGCATGAATAGGAGTGGACACACCTCCAATATCATTGCGGTCGCACAAGGCAAATAGAGGCAGCATAGCAATAGCTGCATGTTCAGTAGCATGCAAGCCGCCAGCAAAATCGAGCCCATCTTCAGCCACCTGCTCAACTGCCGCCTCTGGCAAGTCAAACCACAGAGCCTGGGTGAGAAAACGTAGGGGCGGCAGGTCGAGAGGCTCTTCACCAACAACCTCTTCCGTAAACTGCATCTTTTTCTTGAAACCAACCACAGTGTTGGTAACATCCACTTCACCAAGGTAGACTTTTGTACCCAAGCAAGTTATTTCACGCTCTGTCTTCAGAATCCTGATATCGGTTAATTCCTTGGTTTGAGTGTAATAATTGACATCCGTCGGAACCACTACAGCCACGCGATTCTCAAGGTCAAGCTCCTTTACCAGATATGACTCACCCTGATGAAGATAAACAGCTCCGGGGTGTATCTGAAAAAAGGCAACGCTAGCCTCTACCGTTTCCATTAACTCATAGCCCTGAGAAGCATCGAAAATAGCGTAATTTTTCCCCGAAGTAGATCTTATATTGATTTCCTGAGCCGGATGAGCAATCTTAGGAGAAAGATACCACCACCCACCGCTTTTTCTAAGCTTGCCCTCGCCTTCCAGTTCGGATATTGACCTGTCAAAGGCTGCACCGAAAAACGTGCCATCACCATCAAGCAAAGGCTGCTCCCAAGCGGCACAAAGAAGATGAGGCTTCATAATATTAAGATTTTCTGAATTTATCAGTGCACTCTCAAAGTTTCTGCCGAAAAAGTAATCGGGGTGATGCATGAAATACTGGTCGAGCGGATTATCTTGAGCAATAAGAAAGCTCAAAGATTCGCCAATACCTCTGCCGCTACGACCTGCCTGTTGCCAAGTGCTGGCAATACTTCCCGGATAGCCAACAAGCACAGTAGCTTCAAGGTCACCAATATCTATTCCCAGTTCCAAAGCAGTGGTAGCGACAACACCAAGGAGGTGCCCATCGAACAACTCCCGCTCAATCTGTCGCCTGTCTTCGGGAAGGTAACCTGCTCGATAAGGCTTGATCAGCTGACCCAGAGAAGAGCCCAGTTGCTCCCGAGTATAAATATAAATCAGTTCAGTCAGTTTCCGTGTCCGAGTAAAAACCAGGCTGCGGATATTCTTTCGGACGAGTTCGGTAAAGAGAAAAGTGCCTTCGCTATTGGAGCTGTGCCTGCCTGTACCCGTATCATCAATAAGCGGAGGATTCCAAAATACAAAAGACTTGCCACCATTAGGCGAACCATCATCACTGATTACCTCAAAAGGTAGCCCAACGAGACTTTCCGCATGTTCTCTGGGATTGGCAATGGTCGCCGAACAGCAAATGAACTGAGGATTGGAGCCATAAGAGGCACAGAGCCGATGCAGACGGCGCAAAACATTGGCTACATGAGAACCGAAAACTCCACGATAGACATGGGCTTCATCTATAACCACGTATTTCAAGCTACGGAACAACCTTGACCAAGATTTATGATTAGGCAAGATGCCCACATGAAGCATATCAGGGTTGGTAAGCACAACCTTGGCTTTCCTTTTTATCTCAGCCCGCTCCGATTGCGGCGTATCACCATCGAACGTAGCACAACCCCCAAAAGAAATAAGCTCAGGACAGGCTATCTCATTCAATCCTCGTAGCTGGTCTTGAGCCAAAGCCTTAGTCGGGAAAAGATACAAAGCCCGGCTGCTTGGGTTATTCAGTATGTCCTCTAAAACCGCAAGGTTATAGCACATAGTCTTGCCGCTGGCGCTTGCTGTATCCACCATCACATTATTGCCACGGCGAGCAGCATTAACCGCCCTGGCTTGATGGGTATACAAGGACGATATACCCAAAGATTCAAGCCGCGATTGAAGAGATGGGTGAAGAGGTTCATCTAGTTTGCCGAAGGCGGCATCACGAGGAGCGACAGGCTGTATATGGACAATCTGCTGCTTATAATCAGGTAAACTCAGAATGTGGTGAAGGAAAGCATCAACATACATTCAAATCAATTAAACCACTACAAACTAAGGTGCAGACAAAATCTCTATATCTTGGGCTACGATTTCTAGCTCGGGATAATTCTTGGCAATGAAACTCATCGCCTTCGATAGAGTCTCATCGACATGCTGTTTTTGGTTGCTAACGCAGGCTATGCCCAAAGTCACCAACTGCCACAAATCCTGATCATCTACCTCAGCTATAGAGATATTATATTGACCCCGAAGCCGAGAGATAATAGACTTCACTATTCGCCTTTTATCCTTAAGCGACTGACTCTCTGAAAGATGAAGTTTTATTCGGCAAATACCAGCATTCATTTCTTCAGAACAACTTGCAGACAAACCGTGTTGTCATAAAAAAAGACCCCTCTCGGTGGGGAGACTGCTGAGAGGGGTATCGGGCTATTTTAGCTACTCTGCTTCACTTCCGCGTAACAGGTGCTACAATAAATAGGCCGGTCATCCTTAGGTTCAAATGGCACCTCGCATTCAGCACCACATTTGGCACATGTTGCTTGATGCATAGTCCTAGGACCATAGCCTCGGTAGCGACTCTGTCGTTTAGCTGCTCGGCACTCTGGGCACCGACCAGGCTCATTCTGTAGCCCTCTTGACTTGTAAAACTCCTGCTCGCCTACTGTGAAAGTAAAGCTACTACCGCAGTCTTTACAAGTCAAAGTCTTGTCCGCTAGAGCCATCTATGCCTCCTTATGAAAGTTATGCCCTGTCTCTGTTGCTGTCTCTAACGGCTCAAGACCTCTATATACATTGCCAAGAAGAATGCTCCGGCAACCTGGTCTCCCCACTATAAGAGGAAGCCAAGCTAGGAAACGGCACCAGCCAGGTTTTTGCATACGATAACTAGTGTAGTTTATAATAGTAAACTAGTCAAGTATAGCAATTATTCGAGGAGCGATATTATAACAGACGCTACTCAAGAGAGTCGCCAGCGGATGAGGTCAATAGTAAGCTTGGTGGCCTGCATTCTGCTTGGTTTTATCTTTCTGCTATCCGGCAGCGGTAAGATATTTGCTTTCGGCGAGATGCCGGGACAAACCATGCAGTTCATCGGTGCTATACTACCGGATGCCTGGCTAACACCGGGGACTGCCTTTTTTTTAGGTGATATCTTTTTCCCGTACATTATTCCCTGGACAGAGCTATGTCTGGGCATCTTTCTCCTCCTGAGTATCTGGCCACGCCTCTTCGCAGCCATCTCGCTGCCATTAATAGTATCCTTTATAGTCAATAATGCCTGGTACATCAGCCAAGGGAAAATGAGATTTACTTCCTGCGAATGCTTCGGCATATGGGAAGAGATGTTCGGCACAATGACACATTTGCAATCGCTCTCGTTTGATATTGTACTTTTGGCCCTGGCTCTGACCATCATATTCGTCCATCCCGGCGGTTTTCTATCCTCGCCGCCATGGTTGGCCAAGCTCGGGGAAAAAAGCAAAAAGCAGGACAAATAGGAGATATACACCATGAGCCGATTCAGGTTGAGCATATTACCCTGGCACAATCAGTCGAAGCTAGCCATCTTGCTCATTACCGCTGTGCTGCTCTTAAGCAGTGGCTGCACCCTTTTTTCTACACCACCTCCACCACCACCTCCACCTCCTCCATCAAACCAACCCCCCATCATCAATTCCCTAACAGCTGAAAAGGAGGTTGACACTTTATCAGAATACCAGGTAACCTGCGAGGCCACCGATGCTGATGGCGATGTCTTGAGCTACCAGTGGTCGGCCGATGCGGGAACCATTAAAAGTGAAGGCAGCAGTATCACCTGGGTCGCGCCTGACACTGCTGGCAATTATACCGTTAAAGTCACGGTAACCGACGGTAACGGTGGTAAGGCTAACAAATCAACAACCATAGCCATCATAGACAAGCCAAACCAACCACCAACCGTAACTAGTCTAACCAGAGACGGAAATCTACCTGAAGAGGAGAACCGAATCAGGCAATGGAAAACCGTGACCATCCAATGCAATGCTGAGGACCCAGATGGTGACGAGCTAAATTACCTTTGGCGGGCCACAGGTGGCAAAATTACAGGAGAGGGAAACACAGTTGCATGGACTTCACCCGGCGTAAACGGCGACTATACAATCACGTCTGTGGTAACCGATGGTAGAGGTGGCAATACCGAAGCGTCTATGGTATTCAAAGTGCTCTGCTGCGGCAGCGGATTCTAAAACAATCTCACAAGCTGTTGCATCAAATCATACAGATACAAGCTTCACGCTGCCCCACATGCCCATTTTATCGTCTTTTATTATGACCACGCCAGCGAGCCCATCGATAGCCTGAGCCTGCCCAATCGCCACATCGATATCATCGGCACTTTTGACTCTATTACCGATAGCCGTAGCCGCAGCATCAGCCAGCGCCGTAGAACGTGAAAGGACAATCACAGCATCAGCAGCACCATGACTGAGAGAATGTCCCACCGTTCCTGAAGAAGTGCATACACCCAAAGGTGTTTCCTCAGGACTTATCTCAAGAGCGATTTTGCCAGTAAAAGAGGAGCCTCCAGCATAAACACCAATCAGCCTGGTTCGTGAAATCTTCGTAAATACATCGCCGCCATTTTCAACAACTACCTCTGGCGTGCAAACAAGCAGGTCTTCACCTACAGCCTCAGCAATAGCTCCAGCTACGGCTGCCATCGGGCCAACGCCGGCTATCTGAGCGGCTCGAGCCATGACTCTGACAATAGCCGGAGCATCATTCTCCACGGAACAAGGCTCCAGGCTGTGGAGAAAAAATGGATGTCGTTTGATATACTCTTCGAGCGGTGTGCGGTGCTTTATTACTGATTTCAGAGCTTCGGCTTCAAGGTTGCTTGCCGCTCGGATATAGAGGTCGGTCTCCTTGATGGTGGCATTGAAGGAAACCAAATCATCGTCTTTAATCCAGCAGCGATAAGTCCTCGGCTGGTACATTCAAAAATATAGCTCCATGGCTCGAGGCGGGCAGGCTTTAATGCACAGTTCACAGACAACGCACTTTGTATGGTCAAAGCTTACCTTTCGAGTTGTCGGCTCTAGAGAAAAGGCTCCTGTAGGGCAAAGCGTGATGCAGGCGCCACAATGGGTACATCTCGATTCATTCCAAACCACATCCTGGCTCAGCGACTGGATTTTCACTCCAGTTTCAGTCAGATACTTCACCCCCTTGTCATAGTTCCTCTGCTCTCCGATTAACTCCATGACTAAAAGCCCCTCCTCCCCAGGGGTAACCGAAGCCTTGATGATATTAAACTCCAGGCCGAAGTCCTTCACCAATTTGTAGACTATGGGTTCGTTTGTTAAACGCTTCGGGAAGTGTAAAACAAGTCTCTTCGAAACAGCTGCCATATTCTCTCCCTCCTTCACTAGGGAATCGGACGTTCCTCAAGCGGCTTAAAGACGATCCCGGATTCCACGCCGGGCAAAGGTGCCACCGGTTCAGTCAGCAAGAAGTTGCCCTTCTTTATCCACTCCTTCAAAATGCCAGCAATTTCCACTGCTCCTGGATAGCTGGACAGGGAAGCAGTGGGGACCTTCTGGCCTTTAACCTTTATCATCCCGCCCTTAAGTTCAGCATAGCTGACCTCACCTAGAATGTCCGGCTTCCTTTGGGGATAAGCTTCGGAATAGTCAACCACAGGAGCAAAAATCTCAGCATCTGTCACCAGTGTGTAGCGGAGCATTTCTTCGGATAAAACAGGTATAGGAACACCGATACCCACAGTCAATGTGCAGCCATAACCGAGAAAACTCGTGCCCACCAGCCACTTGGGCTTCATTTGCTTCAAATCACCGATAACAGCAAGTGTCCCAGCTCCCCTCTTAGGCACACCGTTATCGCCTCGCAAAACGTTAGGATTGTGCTGTGTTCCCTGCCAGACAACGTAGCCAGTGCCGCCACCGAGAAATATCTTCGTTCCGATGCCGATTGTTTTATAATAGGGGTCGTTAAACAGCGGAGAAAGTTGACCGGAGGTCGAATAATTAGCATTGCCCAACTTCGGTTTGAGCACTCCCATATAAGTATAAATAATCCGGTCAGACAGATTTACCGCCACATTGTAATTCTGATAGGCATTCCTTACATTGAATAAAACCGCCTCATTCATATCCTTGATATTAATCAAGGTTTCCAGCTTCCGCCTGGGATAGCAATCGGTGCCGTAAGCAGTAGCCATAAGCCTGACATCCTTCCCGGCTACAAGCTCTTCTATTACATGTCCGCCACCGTATCTGAATTCGCCGGGATAAATTCTGTTCTTGGGGTCATCATCAGGCAGAGCCGTTGCCCCCAGAAAGATGTCCACGGCAGCTATCCCTGTATAGGCAAGAACATCATTAAGATAGACTTTGCCTCCACCAAGCTTAATCCTCGGCTTGGTATGCCCAACATTAAAATAAGCACCTGAGCCGCACATAGGTCCGAAGGTGCCTGTAGTCACAACGTCAACTTCTTTAGCAGTCTGGCTGATACCCTTTTTCTTGGCGATATCAATTATCTCATCAGCAGTAACCACTACTGCCTGACCCTTTTTGATTTTTTCGTTTATTTCAGCAACTGTTTTTGCCATGTTGCCTCACCCCCTATCGCTTACCTTTCTTCTCTTCAGCAAATCCACAGCCAGCCCCGCAGCCTTTTTACCCGAGAGGAGCATGCCGCCGAAGACAGCCCCCATCCGGGGAGAGCCAAGACAGCGTTGGCTGCCATACCGGTAACCAGAAGTCCGGGACAAACTCGCTTGGTATTTTCCACTATTT
>SMTZ1_10005175_pt1 | contig 15327 bp, 17 predicted proteins | sample DeeMarSWOR136_30_FD_25667 | JGI IMG/M metagenome (IMG submission 25667)
GAGTACGGGGGCCTGATGCCCAATATCATCCAGAGAATAACACGCGGTGAATCCCCCTAACTTCGTGAGGACCCGAGGGCCGAACGTGGATTCGCCAAGGGATTTTATCCTCCTTACAAACTCGTCTCCCAAACCCACGTCCACTCCTGCTTCCTTGTACAGCATCGGAACTTACCTCCTAATAGACCTTCATAAGACAGTGTTACACGTGGCTCAATCTTGACGGCTTCGTAAAAAGTCCATCTGCTGCGTTGCGCTGCATCCTTCGTCATTGCAGCGTACTTCTATGTACGCCTCATTCCTCAGGATTTCATCTAGATCTTTTTTCTTTGCCGTCTGATTCCGACTTCTTACGAAATTATCAATATTAGATAATCCCTTGCCCGATGTCAAATCATTTTGCTTGCGAATGAGAAATATCTTTCCTCGTAAACCCTCCAATGAAGGGTAAGACGAGGTTTCCCAGGATCGCGATGTGTCGAAAAACCCAGGGCCGATCCCCGACAAGCATGGCAATTGACTTTCTGAGGTATTTGTGATTAATTGACTAATTTGTATTGTGAGGAGTCACATGGATCGGGCGGATTTCCAGTACAGGCTTCCACGTAACCTCATAGCTCAGTATCCGTCGAGGGAAAGGGATAAATCTCGGCTCATGGTGGTTCATCGCGATGCGGGTTATATAGAGCATCGAACTTTTTGCGATTTACCTGAATTTCTCGATGAAGGTGATGTCCTTGTCGTCAACGATACGAAGGTTTTAAAGGCAAAACTTTTGGGGAAAAAGGAGACCGGAGGAAAGGTTGAAGTCCTGATCACCGAAAAGGTAAGCGATCGAACGTGGAAATGCATGGTCAAGAGGACTAGATCCATTAGCAATGGCTCCGAGGTTCTCTTCGGTGATGGCTTGACCGGGAAGTTCCTGGGGAGGGATGAGACTGGGAGTTGGAGAATCGAATTCCACTTCAAGAGGGATTTCTATGAGGCAATCGATAAATGGGGGCAGATGCCGTTACCCCCTTACATTAAGAGGAAGGAAACCCTTCCTCTCGATGAGGAGCGCTATCAGACAATCTTCGCCACAAAACCGGGCTCCATTGCCGCTCCAACCGCTGGCTTACACGTAACTCATTCCCTTTTGGAGAGGATAAGACAGAGGGGCGTGTCCATCGTTCCCATTACCCTCCATGTAAACGTGGGGACCTTTTTCCCCATCAGGACTAAACGCGTAGAAGATCATAAGATGGCTCCCGAGTATTTTGAGATATGCCCGCGGGCCGTCGAGGACATCAATAGAGCCAAGGAAAGGGGAAGGAGGATTGTCGCGCTGGGTACGACAACCACCCGTTCACTAGAATCGGCCGTCGATTCACGGGGAAAACTGGTGGCCACTGCTGGATACTCAGACCTCTTCATCCACCCTCCGTATCGATTCAGGATGGTGGACGCGCTGGCCACCAATTTCCATCTTCCGGGGACTACTCTCATATTGTTGGTTTCGGCCTTCGCCACCTGGGAACTCATCAAGAAGGCTTATGGAGAGGCCATCAAAAAGGAATATCGTTTCTTCAGCTATGGGGATGGAATGCTGATTCTTTGAATGGAGATAAAAGGTTTTCGGCCTCAAGGGGACCGGAACACCCTTTGTCGTCAAGGTTGAGCTGAGGGGAAATGGGCTTTACATTCCATCTTATGAAAACGGACAAGGAGGCCGGGGCGAGGCTCGGGAAAATCGTCACGGCCCATGGTGAGTTTGAGACCCCCGCCTTCATTCCCGTTGGAAGCCAAGCCACCATTAAATCCATGACCTCGGATGATCTGGTTGAGATCGGGGTTGAGATTATCTCAAATAATAGCTACCATCTCTATCTGAGGCCTGGGCACCGAACCATCGAACAACTGGGAGGACTCCACCGATTCATGGATTGGAATCGTCCCATTCTCACCGACAGTGGCGGATACCAGATCTTTAGCCTGGGCCAATTGAGGGAGATATCCACGGATGGGGTGACCTTCCAGTCGCACATCGACGGTTCGAGGCATTTTATTAGCCCGAAAATAGCCATCGAGATCCAGAGGTCCTTGGGGGCAGACATCATCATGTGCTTGGATGAATGTATCCCCTATCCTGTTTCCTATGAATATCGTTCAGGGCGGTACGTTCGAGGATTTACGAGAGAAAAGCGCGAGGGGGCTCCGTAAAATCGGCTTCGATGGTTATGCCATTGGGGGATTGGGTGTCGGTGAAAGTCGAGAGGTTATGTGCCGTATGGTCAGCCGTACGGCCCCTCTCTTGCCCCAGGAGAGTCCCCGGTATCTCATGGGGCTGGGGAAACCCGAGGATCTCATTGATGCAGTCATGGGAGGAGTTGACCTCTTCGACTGCGTCATCCCCACCCGCAATGCACGTAACGGGATGCTCTTTACCTCTTCCGGAAAGCTGGTGATCAAGAACGCTCGGCATGCCACCGACGAGCGGCCCGTTGAAGAAGGGTGCGAATGCTATACCTGCCGCCACCATTCCAGGGCCTATTTGAGACATCTATACATGGCAAGGGAAATCCTGGCTTTGAGGCTTAACACCATCCACAATCTCTACTACTACGTACATTTGATCAAACAGCTGAGAGAGGCCATCCGCCAGGACAGACTGTTTGATTTCTGTCAAGAATGGCAGAAAAAGAGGAAGGAGAAAGATGACCTATAATGGAAAAGCCCCGGCTATGTAACCTTTCATCAACATTACCGTCAACATATAGATAGGAGGTCACTATGTTCGATCAAATCGCTTACGCAATGGGTGGTTCTGGACAAGGAGGGCAACAAGGGTTTGGGATGTTCCTTCCCCTCATCCTTCTCTTCGGCATATTCTACTTCCTCCTCATTCGACCTCAGCAGAAGAGGCAAAGGGAACACAAGGAATTGCTGAGTAACCTGAAAAAGGGCGATCAGGTAATCACGGCGGGGGGGCTCCATGGCAGAATTACCGGATTGACCGATACCGTTGTCACTTTGGAGATAACCGAAAAGGTGAGAGTCAAGGTGGCCAGAAGCCAAATCTCCACCAAACTCCTTCAACAATCGGATCGCTCTAAATAGGGGCTTCCCTCCAACTGCTCAAGGGAATGGAAAGGAGCTCGGCAATGAGAACGTATGAAACTATCTTCATCGCCCATCCAGATTTGGTTGAAGAGGAGGTAAAAGCCCTTATCGATAAGGTGAAGGGGATTATCGAAAATCTGAACGGTCAGCTCATTAAGGTGGACGAATGGGGTCGGAAAAAGTTGGCCTACAAGCTCAAGAAATTTACCAAGGGTTATTACGTCCTCATCCGCTTTTCGGGGAATGGTGAAATCCTCGTTGAGATAGAAAGAAACTTGCGCCTTTCGGACGGCGTCTTAAAATATCAATCGATCAGGTTGGATAAAAAGGCCCCGGAGGAGGTACAGCCGGAAGTAGAGCCCCCGGTTGAAGAGCATCCTGAAGGCGGAGGAACCGAGCCCGGTAAGGGTAATGAGAACGAAAAAGAGGTGGAAAGTTAGTGTTCGGATACAATCGAGTTATTCTCATCGGAAGCTTGACAACGGACCCCGATATCCGCTACAATCCGAAAGGTGAACGAGTGGTTAAGATCACCGTTGCCATACCGCATGGACGTGATCTTAGGACGACTACCGATCACTTCGATGTCTTAATGCTTTCAAGGGACAAAAAGGATCCAACGGATAAAATTCGAAAGGGACAGTGGGTTCTCATCGAGGGTAAAATGAAACAGAGGAGATGGGAAACCCCAGAGGGCCAAAGCCGAACAAAGGTGGAAATTATAGCTGATTCTGTTGAATACCTTGGGACTTCGCCAGGTAAACAGGCCAGTTAACGATGGGTAAGGATGACCGAATGAAGAAGCCCGTGAACAAGAAGCGAAGAATCTATATCAAGAGGAAGGTGTGCCGCTTCTGTGCTGATAAGACCCTCGAAATCGATTATAAGAGCCCCAGGATACTGAGACACTTCATCACGGAAAGGGGCAAAATCATCCCTCGAAGGATATCGGGAAACTGTGCTAAACATCAAAGGGAAATTACTACCGCCATAAAGAAGGCCAGAAACATCGCCATCTTACCCTTTACCACGGTGATGAAATAACGATGGACACAGTTTCCCCTGGGATGAGCTCGTCAGGGTGAGTCGCCGTAATCCCAAATAATACCTCATTGAGCTCAAAGAAAGGAGGTACTATGGAGATTATCCTCCTCGAGGATATCCTCTCCCTCGGAAAGGTAGGAGATTTGGTAAAGGTCTCGGATGGGTATGGGAGGAACTATTTGATACCGAATAAGCTGGCCATCAAGGCAACTCCTAAGAATCGAAAGAAGTTGGAACACGAAAAGCGCTTCGCCCAGGAAAAAACGGGAAAGGTCAAAAGGGATGCCGAAAAATTAGCCAATAGGATCGAGGAGTTCTCCTGTACCATCAGCAAGCCCGTGGGCGAGAGCGGGAAGCTGTTTGGATCAGTCACTTCCAAGGATATTGAACAACAGCTCAACGAGAACGGGTTCCAAATCGACCGCAAAAAGATCGAGTTGGAAGAGCCCATCAAAAACCTTGGGGTTTATACGGTTCCGATCAGGCTCCATCCCGAGGTATCAGCCAACCTTAAGCTCTGGGTCGTTAGGGAGTAATCACAAAGATGAACGAAAGCGCCGATTCGCTTCATAAGGTTCCGCCCCAAAATACCGAGGCAGAACAATCCGTTTTGGGCGGCATCTTGATGGAGAACGAGGCCCTCAATAAGGTGGTGGAAATCCTGAACTGCGAAGACTTCTACCGAGAATCCCACCGAAAGATCTTCAAGTCCATAATCAATCTTTCGGAGAAGAATGAACCATCGGATCTCATCACCCTGACCAATGAACTGAAGTATGAAAACCTTCTGGAGGAAATCGGCGGCGCTTCCTATTTGGCTTCGTTGATCGATTCCGTTCCAACGGCGGCCAACATCGAATATTACGCCAGGATCGTCAAGGAGAAATCCATCTTGAGGAAATTAATCCAGGCGGCGACTGAAATCGTCACCCAGGGTTATGAGGATCGGGGAGATGTGGATGGCTTTGTGGATGATGCGGAACGGCTTATCTTCCAGATCTCCGAGCACAGGGTTAGGCCTTCCTTTCATTTCATCAAGGATATCATCAAGGAGAGTTTTAAAACCATAGAAAAGCTCTATGAGAAGAAGGAGCTCATCACGGGGATTCCCTCAGGGTTTAAGGATTTGGATAGGAAGACAGCAGGGTTTCAACCCTCGGATTTGATCATTGTGGCTGGAAGGCCCGGCATGGGAAAAACGGCCTTTTGCCTCAATGTGGCTCAATATGCCGCTATTGAGGCAAAAATCCCGGTTGCGATTTTCTCCTTGGAGATGTCCAAGGAACAATTGGCCCTTCGGATGCTTTGTTCCGATGCGGAGGTTGAGGGACAGAGGTTGCGGAGTGGCTTCTTGAGCGAAAGCGATTGGCCTAAGCTCACCCTGTCGGCAGGCAACCTTTCCGAAGCCCCCCTTTTCATCGACGATACCCCCGCCATCACCAACCTGGAGATTAGGGCCAAGGCCAGGCGACTGAAGGCGGAACATGGTTTGGGGCTGGTCATCGTGGACTATCTTCAGTTGATGAAGGCGAGAAGGGCAGAGCGCCGCGAGCAGGAGATTTCCGAAATCTCCAGATCTCTGAAGGCTTTGGCAAAAGAGCTCTCCATCCCCGTTGTCGCCGTCTCCCAATTGAGTCGAAAAACGGAAGAGCGACCCACCAGAAGACCACAACTATCCGACTTGAGGGAGTCCGGGGCCATCGAGCAGGACGCCGATGTGATCCTCTTTATCTACCGGGAGGAACTCTATAAGCAGGACACACCAAATAAGGGAATCGCCGAAATCATCATCGGGAAACAGAGAAACGGCCCTACAGGCCAGGTAAATTTGGCCTTTATCGATAAGTTCACCCTCTTCAAGCCCCTCTATCGGGGCGAGGAATACCCCGAGTGATCGGGGGGGGCCTAAACCCAACTCATCCTTACCTTCTTGGCCCGTTGGTACTGCGATAGGAAGGATAAATCAAGGCCATGAGCCTTCCAAACGCATTGACCCTCATTCGGATACTCCTTATCCCCCTATTTGTCATCTTTCTGATCTCGAAATCGTTCCAAAACGCATTCATCACCTTTGTCATCGCGGGGATAACCGATGGTCTCGATGGTTTCATCGCCAGAATTTGGGATCAGCGGACTGACCTGGGCTCCTATTTGGACCCCATCGCCGACAAACTCCTCCTGACCTCGGCATTCGTCACCCTAGCTATTCTCCACCTCATCCCTGATTGGCTGACGGTAATCGTTTTGAGCCGAGATATTCTCATCGCCCTCGGCTTCTGGGTCCTCACCATGACAAATCATAAGCCCACGATTAAGCCCAGATTTACCAGCAAAATCACCACAGTTTTCCAGACTCTCACCGTCATCTGGGCGCTGCTTCCACCCCAATGGAATATCAAAGGCTTATTTCCCCAACAAATTTTCATCACACTGACGGCATTCTTTACCATCCTATCCGGGGTTCATTACATCTATATCGGAAACAAACTCCTAACCGAAAAATAAGGAGGGGAGTATATGTCGCAGATCGTGCACGTTGCCGGTCGTGAAATTCTCGACTCCAGGGGAAATCCTACTGTTGAGGTGGAGATTTCTTTGGAGAGCGGAGCCCGGGGAAGGGCTGCGGTCCCTTCCGGGGCATCTACGGGAGAGCATGAGGCCATCGAACTGAGGGACGGGGATCCCCATCGGTATCTGGGCAAGGGTGTATCAAAGGCGGTCCAAAACGTGAACACGCATATCGGGCCGAAGCTCATTGGATTGGATGCCCTGGACCAAGCCTCAATCGACCGGATTATGATCCAACTGGACGGGACCCCCAATAAGGGAAAGTTGGGGGCCAATGCTATCTTGGGAATCTCTTTGGCCTGCGCCGTGGCTGCAGCGGAGTTCCTGGGGATCTCCCTCTTTCGATATCTTGGGGGCGTCCGCGGTCATACCATGCCGCTTCCTCAGATGAACATCCTCAACGGGGGGGCCCATGCCGACAACAACCTCGACATTCAGGAGTTTATGATTCTCCCCGTGGGGGCCAAGACCTTCGCAGAGGCCCTCCGCATGGGCGCCGAAACCTTCCATCAGCTCAAATCCGTGCTGAAAGAGGGCGGATACAATACGGCGGTAGGTGACGAGGGCGGATTTGCCCCTGACCTTTCCTCCAATAATGAAGCAGTCGAGGTAATTCTGGAAGCCATTCGAAGGGCCGAATATCAACCCGGAAGGGATATCTCCTTGGCATTGGATGTGGCGGCCAGCCAGTTCTTTGAAGAGGGAACCTATGTCTTGAAGGCCGGCGGTAGTACCCCAAAAAGTCCCCAGGGGATGGTGGATTTATACGAGGATTGGGTAAACCGTTATCCCCTCCTTTCCATAGAGGACGCAATGGCGGAGGATGATTGGGAAGGCTGGAAACTCCTCACGGAAAGGTTGGGGGGCCGGGTTCAACTGGTGGGGGATGACCTATTCGTCACCAGCACGGAGAGGCTCAACAGGGGAATCGAGCAAGGAGCAGCTAATGCCATCCTCATTAAACCCAATCAAGTGGGGACCTTGACCGAAACCCTGGAGGCTATCGAGAGGGCCGAGGAAGCCCACTATGCTTGCATCATCTCTCACCGATCCGGGGAAACGGAGGATACGGCCATTGCGGATCTGGCGGTAGCCACCAATGCGGGACAGATCAAAACGGGAGCCCTTTCCCGTAGCGAAAGGATTGCCAAGTACAACCGCCTGTTGCGAATCGAGGAGGAGTTGGGGGAATGGGGAACTTTTCCGGGAATGAAATGCTTCGATTCCCTTGCTCCGCGAAAAAGTTGAACTCAACCCGAAAATCTGAGTACCATTTTCCCATGAATGCGTAACGCTTCCCAGAGGAGGCAACACCATGACAATGAAAACAGGCCAACAGTATATCGAAAGTCTGAGAAAGCTGAAGCCGAAGGTATACTGCTTCGGGGAAAAAGTGGAGAGCGTTGTCGATTATCTCCTCTTTAAGCCCCACCTTCATGCCGCGGCGATGACCTACGAATTAGCCCACAAACCCGAATTCCAGGAGATTATGACCGCCACTTCACATCTCACTGGAGAGAGGATCAACCGATTTACCCACATTCATCAGAGCACCGAGGATCTCGTCAAAAAGGTGAGAATGATGAGGCTCTTGGGCCAACGAACGGGAACCTGCTTCCAGAGATGTGTGGGATTGGACGCCCTCAACGGTATCTACGTGACTTCCTATGATATCGACAAAAAATACGGTTCGAAATATCACGAACATTTCAAGGCCTTTCTCCAATACGTTCAACAGAACGACCTCATGAGTGCCGGGGCGATGTCCGACCCGAAGGGGGACCGCAGCCTTCGACCCCATGAGCAGGATGACCCCGACGTCTATCTGCGAGTGGTAGAGAGACGATCTGATGGAATCGTCGTAAGGGGAGCAAAGGCCCATATTACCGGGTCCATCAATTCCCACGAAATCATTACCATGCCCACCCGTGCGATGGGTCCCGAGGATCGGGATTATACCATCTCCTTTTCAGTTCCCGTGGATACCGAGGGGATCACCCTCATCTTTGGAAGACAAACCAACGACACCAGGAGATTGGAGAGCGAACTCGATGCGGGAAATCCCAAATATGGCATCGTGGGAGGAGAGGCCCTGATCGTTTTCGATGATGTCTTCGTCCCCTGGGAGCGGGTATTCATGTGCGGGGAACATGAATTTGCCTTGGAGTTGGTGGAAACCTTCGCCGGATATCATCGATCGAACTACGGGGGATGCAAAGTCGGTTTGGCCGATGTGGTTATCGGGGCCTCCGCTTGGATCGCCGAATCCAATGGAATCGAACGGGCATCCAATATCCGGAACACCCTGACAGAGATGGTTAACATGGCCGAGACCTGTTGGTCCTGTGCCCTGGCCTGCTCTTACGAAGGCCATCAAACCCCTTCGGGTGCCTATACAATCAATCCCCTGCTGGCCAATGTGGAGAAGCTCAACATCACCCGATTCACCTACGAATGGATGAGGTTGGCCCAGGATATTGCGGGTGGAATCATCATAACCCTTCCCTCGGAGAAGGATTACGAACACCCCGAGATGGGAAAATATATCGATAAATATTTCAAGGGGAAAAAGGGATTTCCCACCAAAGACAGGATCAGGATGTACCGCCTCATAGAGAACATGGCAGTGGGAGCGGGGCTTCCCGAGGCTATGCAGGGAGCGGGTTCTCCGACAGCCATGAGAATTATGATCGGGAGGGAAACGAACATCGACCGGAAAAAGGAGTTGGCCAAGGTGATCGCGGGCATCCGAGAAGACCCCTATTTCCAGGACATCACTCAGGTAAAAGAGGACAAGGCTAAGGCCAAGGTTAAGGGGAAGAACAACAGGAAATAGAAATCGCTATGGACACTGCATATGAGGCCCCTTGGAACCAAGCGGATCGTTGATAACCGGAAGAAGAAACTCCATGCGCATCGCCGTAAAGTACTGCGGCAATTGCAATCCCGAAATCGATGCCCCCCGAGTCATCGGTCAATGGATGAAGACCCTGGGGGATGACGAAATCACCTTTAACCCCGAAGGGAAAAAGCCGGCCGATCTTCTGGTCATCATATGCGGGTGTAGAAAGGCCTGCGTCTATCGACCGGAAATTCGGGCCATGGGAAAGCAGATCATCCTGATCAAGGGTAAACGAATGGAAGGTCTTTCATTCGGAGAGGCTGAATTGACCCGTCGTTTGATTCAAAGCGTTGAATCAATACGGGAGAAATCCGGGCATTAGAATCGGAAAACATTGAGCAAGGAGGTCCACCAATGGTTCAAAGGAGAAAGAAGTTGGCGAGAGGGGTTGCCATGATCGGGGCGGGAATGTCTCATTTCGGGGCCTTTAAAGAAAAGGATTCCCGGGACCTGTTTGTGGAGGCCTTTCAGTCGACTTTAGAAACGGTGCAGAAGGGGATTGATCCGAGGGAGATCGAGGCGATTTATGTGGGAAATCTCTCCAGCGATTGCTTCGAGGGGCAGGCCCATATAGCCCCCCTCATGGCGGAATGGGTGGGGTTGAACCCCAGGCCCGCCACGCGAACTGAGGATGCCTGTGCCAGCAGCGGCGTCGCTCTGCGGGAGGGAATCATCGCCGTGGCTTCCGGGCTTTACGATATCGTGCTGGTCAGCGGAGTGGAGGTGATGAATAAGCTGACGACGGCCAGGGTTACCGACACCCTTGCGGCGGCGGCAGACGCTCTCTATGAGGTCTCAGTTGGTGCTACTTTCCCGAGCCTCTATGCCCAAATCGCCACTGCCCATATGGTGAAATACGGGACTACTGAGGAACAGTTCATGAAAATCGCCATCAAGAATCACGATAACGGCGCCTTAAATCCAAAGGCCCATTTCAACGTCTCCATACGGGATATCATGAACTCCCGCCTTGCAAAGGCCAAGGAGAGGGGACAGCCGATCCCCTCCTGGACCGATGAGATGGAATTCCTCAAAGACCCCACCGCAAACCCCATGGTGGCCTGGCCCATGAAACTCTTTGACTGTTCTCCCATCACCGATGGGGCAGCCTGTGCCATATTGGTTTCCGAGGAGATCGCCCGAAATTTCACCGACACTCTCATCCAGATTATCGGCACGGGCCAGGCGAGTGATGCCCAAGCCCTCCACGGAAGAAAGGACATCACCTCCCTGAACGCCGCCAAATTCGCGGCCGAGCAGGCCTACGAAATGGCCGGCGTAACTCCAGGAGATATCCAACTCGCCGAAGTCCACGACTGCTTCACCATTGCCGAGGTATTGGCCACCGAGGATTTGGGATTTTTTAAACCCGGCGAGGGAGCAAAGGCCGCCGAGGAGGGGAGAACGGCCCGGGATGGCAAGAAGCCCGTCAACCCATCCGGGGGGCTCAAGGCAAAGGGACATCCGGTGGGTGCAACGGGAGTGGGCCAGGTCGTGGAGATATGGGAACAGATGAGCGGACATGCCGGCCCGAGACAGGTTCCAGGGGTCAACCTCGCCTTGACCCATAACGTTGGAGCATCCGGCAGCACCGTGGTCGTCCACATCTTTGAAAGGAGGTAGGTGGTCCATATGGAAGAAAAAGAGTTCACAGCGGCTTCCTTCTACCGATTTTTGGATCGCAAAAAATTGATGGGCTCGAAATGTAAGGAGTGCGAGACCCTCTTCTTGCCTCCCCGGCCATTCTGCGGCCAGTGCTCGGGGAATGAAGTGGAATGGTTTCAATTCTCGGGCAGGGGAAAACTCGTCTCCTTTAGTGTGGTCAGGGTAGGAACGACCTCATATGAGGAGAAGGGCTACAGCCGCGATAATCCTTATTGCTGGGGCGTGGTCCAACTCGATGAGGGGCCACGGATAAGCGCCCTCCTTCTTGGGGCCGATCTCTCTCGCCCGGATTCAATCAAAACCGGCCAACCGCTCAAGGTCGTCTTTCCGGATAAACCCGAAGAGGGGGGAGAAAGGAATCCTGTCACCTTCCGCGTTCGATAAGGATCCCATCAAAAGGATTTTCGGATATCCGAAATAAAGGTATATATCACCCATATGCTCACGAAGGGATGACTGACGATGGAAGCCTTACACGGAATCAAGGTCTTGGACCTAACCCGGCTTTTACCCGGCAATTTTTGCACCTTGCTTCTGGCCGATTACGGCGCGGATGTGCTCAAGATCGAGGATACCGACCGGGGCGATTACGGGAGGTGGCATCCCCCCCGTGTCCGGACCCAAAGCGCCTATTTTCTCGGCCTCAACCGCAACAAGAAGAGCATGAAGCTCAACCTCAAGACCGAGGAGGGAAAGGCCATCTTCATGCAACTAGCCCAAAAGAGCGATGTCATGCTGGAGGGCTTCAGGCCGGGGGTAACCGAGCGCCTCGGCATCGGCTATGACGCCGTACGGAAGGTGAACCCCGAGATTATCTATTGCTCCATCTCGGGATTTGGCCAGGACGGCCCTTACAGGGATAAGGTGGGCCACGACATCAACTATATCGGCATCGGTGGCATCTTGGGGATTACGGGCCAAATGGGTGGGCCGCCCGTCACCCCGGCATCCCAGATCGCCGACATTGGAGCAGGGGGGATGATGGCCACGGTCGGAATCCTCATGGCCTTGGTTCATCGGCGGAAAACGGGCAAGGGCCAATATATCGATATCTCCATGCTCGATGGCGTCGTTTCCTGGCTATCACTGTTCGCCTCAAAATTCTTCGCCGATGGGGAAATTCCTGAACGAGGGGGAATGATGCTGAACGGGAAATTCCCCTGTTATCGAGTATACCGAACGAAAGACGATAAATACATCACCATCGGGGCCCTTGAGGAAAAATTCTGGAACAACCTGTGCCGAGCGCTTGAAAGGGAAGACCTCATTCCCCACCAACACGCAACCGGCTCCCAAGGGGATGAGGTGGTAGCCCAACTGGAGAAGATCTTCCTCACCAAGACCAGGGATGAGTGGGCCGAATACCTGGAGGGCTTCGAGATCTGCCACGGCCCAGTCAACGACTTCCAGGAGACCTTCTCAGATCCCCAGGTCCTCCACCGGGGAATGATCCTGGAGGTGGACCACCCGACGGAGGGTCGAATCAAACAGGTGGGATTCCCCATTAAATTCTCGGAAACTCCCGGCCGAGTCAGGCTCCCATCACCTGGCTATGGGGAGCATACCAAGGAGGTACTCCAAGAGCTGGGATATTCCGAGGGAAATATTGAAACCCTCGAAAGATCGGGGGTAATTTAACTTCCTCGCTTACCCGACCTGACGAAGGCTAGGGAGAGCTAAGAGAGCCAGAGGAAAAATCGCGTGGGAACGGATGAAATGATCGTGAAGACCCACTGTGCAAGAATGGACCATGGCGGGTGTGGATTGCTGGTTCACGTCGAAAACGGGCGCATCACAAAGGTGGAGCCTGACCCCCATTCCTTCCTCAATCGAGGAACTATCTGCGCCAAGGGAATCGCACAGATCGAACGGATGAATCACCCCGATCGTCTCACCGTTCCCCTGAAAAGAACAGGGGAAAGGGGGCGTGGTGAATGGGAACCCATCTCATGGGATAAGGCCCTGGATCTGATTACGCATAACATAGAAGAATTGAAATCCCGGGATGGGGCCGAGGCCATCTGCTTTGCCCAGGGAACACCAAAGGGGCTTGAGCTCTTTCTGATGATCCGCCTGGCGAATCTCCTCAGAGCACCCAATCTCTCCACCCCTGGAAGCGTCTGTCACATGCCACGGGAGACGGCCTCCATCCTCACCTGTGGTTTCTTCCCTATTCCCGATTACGACCATCCCTCCTCCTGCGTGATGGTATGGGGGAGTAACCTCTTCCAGACGAACGAAGAAGGGGTGATGGGCTCCCAATTGAGAAGAGCCCTGGACAGGGGGGCGAAGCTCGTCGCCATCGATCCGAGAAAAACGGCCATTGCCAAAATGGCTGATCTATGGCTCCAACCAAGGCCCGGAACGGATTTGGCCCTGGCATTGGGCATGGTGAGTGTGATTGTGGATGACGGGCTCTATGACGGCGACTTCGTGGAGAAGTGGACCGTCGGGTTTGGCCCCTTGGTGGAGCACCTCCGCCGATATCCGTTGAAAAGGATATCCGAAATCACCTGGGTTCCCGAGGAGAAAATCCGAGAGGCGGCACGGCTTTATGCGCAAACGAAGCCGGCATGCATTCAATGGGGAAATGCCCTGGAGCACAATGCCAATAGCATTCAATGTGCTCGCGCCCTCCTCATCCTCAAAGCCATCACCGGCAATTTGGATGAACCGGGGGGGAATGTTAGGCGTGAGGGCCCGCCCATCATGAAAACCGGCGCCCTCGTGCTCTCGAACCGATTTCCGGACAAAAAGGAGAAGATCCTGAGCGCTCAATTCCCCCTGGCGGCCAGGATGGGTTTCGTCCCCTCGCAGGAGGTCACCAAGGCCATCCTTACCGGGAAACCGTATCCCATTCGGATGATGTTCATCCAAGGCGGGAACCCTCTTCTCAGCTATGCCAATTCAAGGGAGACTCACGAAGCCCTCAGGAAGTTGGATTTCCTGGCCGTTTCGGAGATCTTTCTAACCCCCACTGCTCAATTGGCAGATCTCGTCCTTCCGGCCGCCACGAACTTCGAATTCGACGATATCGGCCATTTAGGGCTCCCCCACGGCTTCATCCTGGCCAGGCCCAAGATCGTCGATCCACCGGAAGCGTGCTGGTCCGACTCAAAGATCATCAACGAATTGAGCAAGAGATTGGGTTTCTCCGAATTTTTCTGGCCCGATATGGGACAGTGCCTGGACGAGATATTGAGGCCTGTAGGCTTGACCTTTGAGGACTTCAAGGAGATGGGCATACTGAGGGGGAACTGGGAGTACAGGAGCTACGAAAAAAACGGGTTCAAGACCCCATCGGGAAAAGTTGAAATCTATTCCGAGAGGTTAAAGGATTGGGGGTTCGATCCCCTCCCCTCTTACCGGGACATCCAAGATCCTCTTGAGAGCGAAACTGACTCTTCAGAGGAATATCCCTTCATCCTCACCTCGGCCAAGGATGCCCACTCATTTCACTCCGCGTATCGCAATATCGCCTCACTGAGACGGCTCTCCCAGGATCCCATCGTTCTCCTGCATCCGGATGCGGCTTCCCAACGGGGAATCCGAGAAGGTGACTGGGTGGCCATCCATACAAAACAAGGATCAATTCAGCAAAAAGCCGCCCTCTCCCCGGATTTGGATCCCCGGGTATTGATCGGAAGTACTGGGTGGTGGTTTCCGGAGAGAGGTGACCTGGAGCTCTCCGGATGGAAGGAGGCCAACTTTAATATCTTGACCAGCAGCGACCCGCCCTTTGACCCGACCATAGGCACCCCGAACCTGAGAGCCATCCCATGCCAGATCTCCAAATCTTGTTATAGTGATGCAGATTATAGCCTCCAACAAAGGCAAAATTAGATTTGACTAATAAAGGCAAGTTTTGTAGAAAGGGAGAAAAGATTCGTTGTCGGCAGGGGGCCAAGGGGATTCAGGAGATACCCAAGGAGGATACGGAGTCTTTGGCGTGTTATGGCACGTTGTTGTAACGGTGCAGTCGCCCGAACCATCGGGAAATCGGGGATATGGGGGGCCAGATAGGCTCCTGTCGGGTTGTTGATTTT
>SMTZ1_10016086_pt1 | contig 15327 bp, 13 predicted proteins | sample DeeMarSWOR136_30_FD_25667 | JGI IMG/M metagenome (IMG submission 25667)
CTTGGGAGGCTTTCTTATAATAGGCATCGTAGTATCCTGCAGATAGTGCATAGGTTCCTAACATAATACGACGTTTTACCTCTGTGCCAAATCCTTCGGAACGAGAGAGTTTATACATTTTTAATAATCCTGCACTTTCCTTAGTACGATACCCATACCTCACGCCATCATATCGAGCAAGGTTAGAGCTCGCCTCTGCTGGTGCGATCAGATAGTAAACTGCTACTGCATATTCGGTATGAGGCAGTGAGACCTCTTTAGTATCCATTCCTAATCCTTCCACTACCTTTACCGCTTCTTTGACAGCTCCCTCAACCTCCCTATCCACTCCCTCAATAAAATATTCCTTGGGAATGCCCACACTCATCCCCTTAACCTCTCTACCGAGCACCTGTGTGTAGTCGGGAACCTCGACATTTACCGAGGTTGAATCCAAGGAGTCATAGCCACAGATCTCGTTCATTAAGATGGCGGCATCTTTCACATCTTTTGTCATAGGACCGATCTGATCCAGAGAAGAAGCGAAGGCCACTAAGCCAAATCTGGAAACTCTCCCGTAGGTTGGTTTCAATCCCACCACACCACAACAGGCAGCAGGCTGCCTAATTGATCCACCAGTGTCGGTGCCCAAAGCACCTATACATTCATCTGCGGATACCGCTGCGGCAGAACCACCGCTGGAACCTCCTGGAATCCTTTGCAAATCCCATGGATTTCGAGTGGTTCCAAAATAGGATGTCTCTGTAGAAGAACCCATAGCGAATTCATCCATATTGGTGCGTCCTATAAAAATGGCATCTTTTTCTTTCATCTTTTTAATTACCGTCGCATCATAGGGAGCAATAAAATTTTCTAATATCCTTGACCCACAGGTAGTTCTAGCCCCTTTAATACATAAAACATCTTTTATAGCCAAGGGGATTCCCGTCAAGGTGTTAAGTTTACCTTGTTTGATATTTTCATCCGCGTGCTTTGCCTGTTCCATTGCGAGCTTTTGGGTTAGTGTTATATACGCATTAACCTTCTCTTCTACTGATTCTATTCTTTTAAAGACCGACTCAGTAACCTCTTGGGAAGTCACTTCTCCTTTGCTGAGCAATTCGTGCACTTGATGAATGGTGAGGCTGTATAGTTCCACTCTCTCCCCCTTAAACCTTCAACATTATTCAATTACTTTAGGAACCTTAAAGCATCCCTTCTCCTCAGATGGTGCGTTTGTGAGTAAAAGATCTTTGTCAGAGAAGCCTTCTATCACATCATCACGAAAGACATTACTCATTGTAACCGCATGGGAGGTAGGTTCAATTTCAGCTGTGTCTATCTCTTGTAATTTATCAAAGTATTCTAAGATGGTATTCAGTTGATGGACGAACATCTCAAGCTGTGCGTCATCGAATTGCAGTCTGGCCAACTGAGCCACATGTTCAACTTCTTTTCGATCGATCTTCAATGTACCCTCTCGGTTATTGATTGATAGGAACGTGCTTTCTGTGGGGAAAGTATAGGAAAGTTACTCTTGTATGTCAACCAGAAGATGATCACACGATGTGGAACTATACCTAATGGGGAACTTCTGGAGCTTTTCGTGAAATCTTAAGAGATGTGGTCAGGAAGATATAGTCTTTAAAGGGATAGTCAGGGTCGCGTTAAGTATAGGTAGGGAAAAAGGTTGAGCTACTCACACAAGCCATAAGCCGAGTTCTGTTCCCGAATTTGATAATTCGGGCAATGGTCATTCATCTGGGATACCTGTTGCCAAGTACCTCTGGCGACCTACCCGGGAGCTTCGAGCGGGCCACTCGATGAGATAATACACATCTCAATGCTCCCCTATTTGGTCTTGCTCTAGGTGGGGTTTGCCAAGCTATCCCAATCACTTGGAATACTGGTGAGCTCTTACCTCACCATTTCACCCTTGCCCTTCGATGGTACGTAAGGGCGGTATATTTTCTGTTGCACTTTCCTTATCCCGAAGGATATCGGGACAGTCGCTATTAACGACCACCTTGCCCTCTAGAGCTCGGACTTTCTCAGAACGAGCGACCATTTGGCCTGCGTGAGTAGCCACCCTTGAATTTAGTAATCCTTATTTTGTTCGTCGATTGCCAGATTGGCTAACTTATCTGCCTCCTTATTTTTCCTCCTCTCAATGCAGATGATATCATATTGTATAAATTTTGATAAGAGCTTTTTTACCTCGTTAGAGAGGGCTCTCATCTTTCTATCTCTTATTTTATAAATGCCTTTAATCTGCCTTACTATGAGTTCTGAATCGGAGAAGAGATGAATAACATAACCTTTTAATTTTAGTGCTTCATTAAGTGCTATAATTAAAGCGAGATACTCGGCAACATTATTGGTAGTATTTCCCAGGTATTTTTTTATTCTTTTAATGATTTTGCCATCTTCATTAAATATGATGATGCCTGCACCAGCTTCGCCAGGATTTCCCCTTGATGCCCCATCAGTATAGATATACAGTTGTTTGAAAGGCACAACGTCTCTAACTTGAGATTCTCGTCTTGCAGTCATCTTATTAAGACTAGGGTTATGGGGCTAGAGATGCAGCTTCATGATTTTTTTTCCAATAGAGGATACGGCTGCAATGGGGACATTTGATTATGGTTTGGCACTTCTTTATTTCGTTGAATAGTTGAGGAGGAATGTTCATATGGCACCCTTGACAACAGCTGTCTTCCACAGGAACAACAATGGGATCTGCACGTTTTTGCTTTATCCTTTGGTACTGGTTTAATAATTTTGATTCTATGTGTGATAAGAACTCCTCTCTCATTTTTTTCCGTTCTTCTATCCCTTTTGTGCACTCTTCTGATTTCTTTTCTAATTCTCTCTTTTTCTCTTCTGTTTTTTTCATGATAAGTTTAAAGTGTTCTTCCGTGTTTTCTAAAGTTCTCTTGATGTGATCACTGTGCTCCATGAGAATGAGAATCTCTTCTTCTAATTTTGAATTTTGCATTTCTATAACTTCTATTTCTTTGAGGGCTGCCTGATACTCTTTATTAGTTTTTACTGAAGATAGTTTTTCCTTAGCCTTACCCGCTTTTTCTTCTGCTATGGCTAAGTCTTGTTCCTTTCCTATCCTCTTTTTCTTGATTTCTTCCAATTGCTTTTCTTTTGAATGAAGTTCTTTTCTTTCTTTTTCCAGTGTTTCTTCTAGTTGCTTAATCCTTTGGGGGTGTTCTTCTTGTATCCTTTGAGCTCTAATAATAGCTGAATCACACATTTGTAATTTCACCAGTAGTTCTAATTGCTCTTTCAAAATTTCTCTCCTTCCCTATTGGGGAATATTGTCACAATTTTACTCTGTTAGATAATTTGTGTAGCCCATTTATCGGCTTAAATAAGTTCTCACGTTTTATCTAGGGTAAACCCTGCGAGATGTTTACTATCTAACGGGGTGAATCACAGAGTTCATGGAGCATTTGTGTCTATTTATCTCTTTCTGTCATTCATCTTGAATTCCTCTTTAAGCAAATCGTCTTTGAGTTATAGAATCCAAAGAGTCTGCAGAGTTAAAAAATTTTTTTCCTCTGTGTCCTGGTTTGTTTATCTGGGAGATTTTAGAATAAAAAATGCACCCGAAAGGGGGTGCATTTGATCTAATCTCTGTCTGCGTTGGTGTTTGAAAGAGTTGTAGGTGCGTATTGAGGTAATGAACTTTCATAAAAATCCTTTTGGTGGGCTCACCAGGATTCGAACCTGGGACCTTCCGGTTATGAGCCGGTGGCTCTACCAACTGAGCTATGAGCCCCCAATTGAAATTTTATTAGCTTCGATCTGTCTGATTCTTTCCCTGGTGACGTCGAAATCCTGCCCTACTTCCTCCAAGGTATGGTCTGCTCTTTCTCCTATGCCAAACCTCATCCTTAACACCTTTTCTTCCCGAGGGGTTAAGGTAGATAATATCTTTTTAGTTTGCTCTTGTAGATTGCGGTTAACAGCGGCTTCTCCTGGGGACGCAATCTTTTTATCTTCAATGAAATCACCTAAGTGGCTATCTTCCTCCTCTCCTATGGGGGTTTCTAGGGATATGGGTTCCTTGGCAATTTTTAGCACTTTCCTCACCTTATCCAGTGGAAATTCGATCTTTTTTGCAATCTCCTCTGGAGAAGGCTCTCTGCCTACTTCTTGAACGAGGTGGCGTGAGGTTCTAATCAGCTTGTTGATGGTTTCAATCATGTGAACGGGAATCCTGATAGTTCTCGCTTGGTCGGCAATAGCTCTTGTGATAGCCTGCCGAATCCACCAAGTTGCATAGGTACTAAATTTATATCCCCTTTGATACTCAAATTTATCAACAGCCTTGATAAGGCCTATATTCCCCTCTTGAATCAAATCCAAGAATTGTAAACCCCTATTGGTATACTTTTTTGCCAAACTTACCACCAGCCTCAGATTTGCTTTTACCAATTCATCCTTCGCAAGCTTGGTTTTGATTTCTCCCTCATCAATCGATTTGATGGCCTTCTTTAGTACCTTAACATTAAAAGTCGATTCGGCTTCAATTCGTTTAATTTTCTTCTGGGCATTTTTTATACTCTTCTCGTATTCTAATAAATCTTTTTTAGAAATGCTGAATTTCTTCTCTATCTTCTTTTCTTCCTGATGGTTCTTTTTTACCTGACGAAATATCTTCTTAAGTTCTTCTAGTGGGATATTTATTTTTTCTATGCATTGAGTAATTTCTCTCTCAGCTTTCTCCACTCGCTCAAGGAAAAGCTTTAATTTTTGTGCAACTCTTTCAATCTGGGTTTTGTGAAGATTGCTCTGCTGTACTAAAGTGAATATCTTTTTGGAGTTTTGATCAATCTTTTTCTTTAACTCTCTTTTTCTAGCTTCACGTAGGTTTTTTTGAGTCAATTTCTTGTGTAGCGCGAGCTTTTTCTTTTCACCTCTTTTAATCTTCTCTATCAAAGAAAGGACTTTCTTTTTATAGAGTTCTTCATCAATATCCGTTTCTTCGTCATCTAAATCTTTTATCACTTCTCTGACGGAGATTTTGCCAGATTTGAGCTTCTCTCCTATACCCAGGATTTCCCTGACAATGAGAGGGGCGTTTAACACCACGTCAGCAATTTCTTTTTCGCCTTCTTCTATACGTTTTGCAATTTCTACCTCTTCATCACGATTGAGCAACGATACTGAACCCATCTCTCGCAGATACATTCTCACTGGGTCGTTGAGCCTTTCAAAAGGAACTTGTTCTAAACCCTCTCCCGCTTCATCTTCTACCTCTTCTGGGATTTTGTGAAGCTTACGCTTAGGGATTCTTACCTTTTGAGCTCCATCAACAATTTCTATATCCATTTCTCCAAACATGATCATGAGATCATCAATCTGATCTGGAGAAACAATATCTGAGGGGAGAATATCATTAACCTCTTCATAGGTTAAGAATCCCTTCTCTTTTCCCATGTCGATGAGCTGATTTACCTGATCAATGGTATCTTTCTTTGGCGTCAACACCTTACTCCTTAACTTTACTCATTAGATAAAAAGCTTCCATTTATTGTGGAATTCACCCTGTTAAAATACCTATTTGGATTGATCTTGTTCAGGAGAAACAAAAGATACATGTATGGACTATATGTACTGAGAACTAACCATTTATTTAACAGTAAAAAAGCAATAATTTTGGGGATGTCTAAAAACCCCGTCCAAACTTTATAATGGGGTTTACTGTACATGAAAGGGAGGTTGATCTATACTATACTGTTTTCTTCTCTCTAAAAGTTTTTGTTTATCTACCAGTAATTTCTTCATTGCATTTTCATTTTTTTCCTGCTGAGCTTCCTTGATCTTTATGTTTACTGACTGGATTTCTCTCCTTATGTTCATTGCTTTTAACTTTTGAATGCTATTTTTTAACGTCTTGGGTATGTCAATAATACTTTCCCCTTTGATGACAAGTTGAGTAACGAGATTTTTTAAGCCCTCTTCTTCTAAATGGTTAATTAAACTATCTGGTTCTATCGGTTGGTGACGATCAAAGCACTCTATGATGAAAAGCATGAGGTGTTTTAGATTTGGTTCTTTGAGGTCATCTACTACATGTGTCTGTTTTACCTCTGGAATTACCTCAGGGTGCAAAATCATTAGCTGCAGTAAGAGTTCCTCTGCCTTGTGCTGCACAGGTGTATTTATGAAAAGTTCTTGTGCCTCTGTATTTTTTTGTTTTTCTGAGCGTATTTCGGATCTGATCACATTTTCAGCAACACTAATCTGTTGAGATAACCTCTGAATGTAGAGATTTCTTTCCGTAGTATCACCTAGTTTTGAAAGAAGAGGTGATACCCCTCTTATAATAGTAAGCGTACCGTTTATGGTTGAGGTATCATGTTGATTAATCATTTTATTGATAAAAAATTCCATTAGGGGGATAGCGTGGTCTAACCTTTCACTAAATCCCTCTTTCTTTTCTCTATGGATGAATGAGTCGGGATCAACGCCTGGAGGAAGGAGGATGACCTTTGGAGAAATCCCGTTTTCCAGGAAGAGAGGTAAAGATTTGATTGTTGCTCTGCTCCCAGACTCATCGGTATCGAAAGCAATAACCACATTACGGGTGAATCTCTTAAGCAGTTTGATTTGTCCATCTGTCAGAGCGGTTCCCAGTGGAGCAACCACATTTTTAATACCATATTGATGAAGGCTCAAGAGATCAAAGTACCCCTCCACCAGAATTACAAAATCCTCTTTTCGAATAAAATTTAGGGCGACATTTAATCCATAGAGACTGTTACTTTTCTTGTATATGAGAGAATCCGAGGAATTAATATATTTAGAGATGTCCTCACCAATTGATCTGCCACCGAAACCTATTATTCTCTGATTGTAATTAATAATAGGGAAGATGATCCTTTTTCTAAAACAATCATAAAGTTCGCCTTTTTTGCCGGGTTTAATAAGTCCTATCTTTTGTGCCAAATCAAGGGGAACTCCTCTTTTTTTAAGGAATTTCAGTAGTCCATCCCAGTGGTGTGATGCAAATCCTAATTTATAGTCTATGATTATTGCTTCTGATATTTCTCTTTTTTTCAGATACTGGCGTGCCTTTTCCCCCTCTTTAGTGTGGGTCAGAAGTGTGGTGTAATATTCGGTTGAGAGATCATTAATCATAAGCAGTTTTTCCTTTTCACCCATTAGATTTTTTTGAGTGGGTGAAGGTTCTTTTTGAGGTAATTCAATGCCACATTTTTGTGCCAATTTTTTTGCTGCCTCTGGAAAAGATAGGTGTTCAAATTTCATAAGGAAGGTGAACGCATTACCACCACTACCGCATCCAAAGCAATGGAAAATCTGCTTTGTTTCACTGACGGTAAAAGAGGGTTCCTTTTCAGAATGAAAGGGGCATAAACCCTTATAATTTATTCCGACCTTTTTTAAAGGAACATATTCGTTTATGAGGTGCACTATATTACAGGATTCTTTTATTTCTGATATTTTATCATCAGGAATATAGAGTGGCAAAGTTGGTGTCCCCACGTCGTTATCAAATAGTGTAAAGGTTTAAAAAAGCATGTGAAAATTGGGTACCATAGGCTTTTTTGAAAGATGTGTTGAGAACAAAAATGAGAAGTGTAAGATTGTAATAGGATAAACGAAATGAAAATTTTATCACTAACTGATTACCTACAAATAGCAATAATTAAAAAACAAGTAGTAAATGGTAATACACCTATCGATTACTATAACGTCTGTAGTTCTTTGAGGCTCTTTTCCTTGCCGCAAGAGACTTTTTCTTTCTTTTTACACTGGGTTTTTCATAAAATTGCCTTTTCCTTAGCTCTGATAAAAAATCATCCTCACTTATCTTTACGCCAGGCATCCATTTTCCCCCCTCCATATAAATTCAAAAAAGATTTTAATATAAATTTATTATTATACTTTATTTAAGTTTTTTGTCAAATTAAAATGACCTATTTTTAAAATTTTTATACTATCTAGAGTGTTTATCATAACTATTTGATATCTATAACATTATTAAGAAGATTTTAAAAACGTTGAGGCCTCCACTTTCCCATTACTCAAATTCTTCAGGAAATCTTTTTCTCATCTCTTGCCTCATGTAATTTTCTATTTCTGAAGCTGTCTTGAATTGATTTATAACTTTAATAAACTCTTGAGATTCATGGTAAGTCATTGACCTTAATATCTTTTTTATTTTCAAAATACTTAGGGGGTTCATGCTGAGTTCGTCGATACCTAAGCCTAAAAGGATAGGAAGATATAAGGGTTCTCCAGCCATTTCTCCGCACATTACTACTTCAATGCCGTTGCTGTGAGCTGCTTCTACGATGGTTTTAATCAATCTGATTACTGCAGGATGGAGGGGATTGTAAAGATAGGACACGTGTTCGTTGACTCGATCAATAGCAAGCGTGTATTGAATGAGATCATTAGTTCCAATGCTGAAGAAGTCAACTTCTCTGGCTAGCAGATCCGCAATGGTTGCGGCAGAGGGGGTTTCAATCATAATCCCAATTTTTATCTGTGGATTAAAAGAGACCCCCCCTTTTTTTAACTCACGCTTTAATTCCTCCAAGATCTCTTTTATTTGAAAAATCTCCTGCATGCCTGAAATCATGGGGAAGAGTACTTTAAGCTCACCAAAGGCACTTGCTCTCAGTAGTGCCCGGAGTTGAGTTTTAAAGATATTCACCTCTTTTAAGCAAAGCCTAATTGCTCTTAACCCCATAACTGGATTCATCTCCTCTGCTAAATCGATGGGAGAGAGAAATTTATCACCCCCCAGATCTAAGGTTCTAATAGTTACTGGATAGGGAGAAATCTTTTCAATCACCTTTTTGTAGATGTTAAAATGATCCTCCTCAGATGGAAGTTCTTTCCTATTAAGATAGAGGAATTCGGTGCGATAGAGGCCGATACCCTCTGCTCCATGTTCTAGAACGGAAGAAAGTTCTTCAAGGAGCTCAATATTTGCACGTAGCTTTATATGAAAACCGTCAGGTGTTTCTGCTGGAAGGTCTTTGTATTTAAAGAGTTCTTTTTCTAATTGTTCATATTTTTTCTTTTTTTCAGAATATTTTTGGAGAGTCTCAGCAGTTGGTTTTATTATCACCACTCCGATAGTTCCATCTACAATGATGGTATCTCCACTATTTACTTCTTTGGTAATCTTTTCTAAACCAACTACGGAGGGGATTTCCAATGCCCGTGCCATAATAGCGGTATGGGATGTTTTCCCCCCTGCATTGATTACAAACCCCATTACCACACCGACGTCTAGGTGAGCGGTATCAGCAGGGGAGAGATCATGGGCAACAATGATCGATGCTTTTTTTATTTTGGAGATGTCTTGCTGCTTTCTTCCAAGGATATTTCTTATTATTCGTTCACCAATATAGTCAATATCTGTCTTTCTCTCTTTTAAATATTCATCTCCCACATCGTCAAAGCCTTTACTCAGCCTACGGATGGTATCTTTTGCCGCTGAGGCAGCATCGATCTTTTTCTCCTTGATGGTGTTGATGATGTTCTCAATGAGCAGTTTGTCTTCTAGAATGAGTAGTTGGGCATCAATAATGTAACGTGCTTCTTTATATTTTTTGCTCTCAACCTCTTTTTTTACCTTCATCAGTTGGTGCCTTGATTCTTTAAGGGATACTTTAAATCGCTTGATCTCCTGCTTGATTTCTGTTTCAGTGTTGAGGGGCATAGGGGATACTTCTATCTCACGGGGATCAAGCAGGAATGCTTTTCCAATAATAATACCTGGTGAAACCCCTATGCCTTTAAGCAGGATATCCTTTTTTCTTACTCCCATGATTTAAACTTTCTTTAAAGTTGCTCGTAATCACTCTTCCCAATTCTTTTAGGGCCTGATCAGCATCTTTACCACGGGCTTTGATCTTGATCTTAGAATTTTTTACAACATTTAATGTAGTGATTGCAATGATACTTTTTCCATCAGCCTCTAGTCCATCTTTTTCTATAGTAATATCAGCACGGTATTTGTTTGCGGTTTTTACAAATATTCCTGCTGGCCTTAGATGAAGGCCAAGTTCATTAGTAATGATGAATTCTTTGGTTTTTTCTAGGGACTTTCTCAATTTCCCCTGACCTTCTACCATATTTTATACTACCTGTCAACGAGAGTGGTTTTTTAAGAAGAAGAGCTTCCAGAAACCAGAATGGTAATTTCACCTTTGATGGCTTTATCTTCTAGACGTTTTATGATTTCAGAAGTTCTTCCACGAACAATTTCCTCGAAAATCTTGGTGAGCTCTCTTGCGATAACAATTTGTCTATCCCCTAATACTTCTAGAAGGTCTTTTAAGGTTGAAAGCAGTCTTCTCGCTGATTCATAAAAGATCAAGGTTCTTGGTTGGTCTCTTAAAGAAAGAAGGAGGTTCTGTCTTTTGCCAGTTTTACGAGGAATAAATCCTTCGAATATGAAACTGTTAGTGGGAAGACCCGAGGCACTTAAGGCCACAATTAAGGCTGATACACCAGGGATGGGGATGACCTTTAGTTGATTTTCTATGACGAGCTTAATGAGTTTATAGCCAGGATCAGAAATGGCAGGTGTGCCAGCTTCAGAAACCAGGGCAATGTCCCTCCCCCTTTTTAATTGGGAGAGCAGAGATTGGGTCTTTTTAAAACTACTGTATTCAAAATAGCTCGTAGTGGGGGTTTTGATGTGATAGTGATTAAGTAACTTCTTCGTTTTTCTGGTATCTTCAGCAGCGATGAGATCAACTTCTTTGAGTACCTTAAGTGCTCTAAGCGTTATATCTTCTAAGTTTCCTATAGGAGTGGATACAAGATAAAGCACACCGTGTGTAGTTTCTGAGAGTTCTTGTTTCATTACGCACACATTACCACCTTTTGTGAAATTTATCAAATGGATTTTACCTCATCCATACTTTCTAACGATGTTTAGACTACTCTCAATTTATTAAAATGAAATAGAAGTTGTAAGGAATGCTACTTCTGTGGTATATCGGTCTATAAGCAATAAGACGATATTAGATACTGGTTATTTGATGCTCGATAAAATATAAACTCTCTCCATAAACCCACTATCAAGTATCTCACATCCAGTATCATGTATGCTTAGAAGGTGCTCAGTTCTTGAATTCACTATTCTGGCGAGGGCAGTGTGGTGAGTGGTGAAGGAATCTCACTCGTTGTAGGGGGATATCTTGTCGGATCTATTCCTACGGGGGTGATCTTAGCTAAGATCTTTGGCACAAAGGATATTCGTCAGGAGGGAAGTGGGAACATTGGAGCAACCAATGTGTATCGGGTATTAGGAGTAAGGCTGGGTGTCCTTACCTTAGTGGGCGATGTAGTGAAGGGAGCTATTCCCGTTATACTGACCCGCTATCTAATGGGTAATGATATGTGGGTTGCGGGCGTTGCGTTCCTCACCTTTCTTGGTCATCTCTTTCCCATCTTCATTAGATTTCGCGGGGGAAAAGGCGTTGCTACCACTCTAGGAATTTTTTTAGTAATTGCGCCACTTATGCTTCCATGCCTGATCATCATTTTTATTCTGGTGGTTATGAAATGGAAGTACGTCTCTCTTGGGTCTTTGACTGCAGCGGCTTTAATGCCTGTCTTCCTTTGCATGGCAGGTTACCCTCTCGTGTATGTTGATTTGAGCATGATCATAGGATGCTTGATCTTTTACCGGCATTGGGACAATATTAAAAGGTTGCGAAAAGGGAGGGAGAAAAAGATATTAAGGGCTGGGGGTTGATTTTCAAGAATGGAGATAAAATGGGTTAAAGCTTTTTTAGTCGCTGTAGTAACCTTCTCTTGGATTTAGGCAGTTTTTTTGAGGGTCCCTTCTTTTTGGTAGATATGGGGGGTAAGGATTTATTATCAGCATCTTCTTCTAATCCTTTCATGCGAGCAGGTGATGAGAATTCCATTTTCTCTTCAAACGAAGGTGAGGGGATTACATCACATCTTCTACTTTTGCAGAAATGAGTTATCTCCTGATCTGAGGTGACCACTATCAGTTCCTCCTTTCTATTAGAAACCAACCTTTTTATCACCTCATCTGCCTTTTCACCTCTTTTGGAGTAAATAATATCTATTCCTTTCTCTTTAGTGCGTTGCTCAGTAGGCCTACCTCCTTGCCAGCCGTCAAACACCACTAAAATGGGATGATGTTTGAGTGTGCGGTGGTGAGCCAGCTTTTCTATCAGCTTCTCTCTCCCCTTTGCAACATCTAAATAATCGTAAGAACGAAGAGTAAGGGATTGTCTGATCAGATTGTATCCATCGATGATGATACGAAGAGTCATATGCGTATCTTAGTACTGGGAGTATTTAATTGTTTAGAGAACGCCGAACTGTTCATTGTGAGCGGAGCACGCACTCTCATTTTATAACTATGTGTGAGATTGCGTAGCCTGTTTCAAGCCTTTTTAAGAAATTGCTTCGATTATCTTCGTCACCCTCTTAAATGATAGGCTATCTGTGCCTTTCAGTTCAACGGGCGAGTGATATCACTCCTCTTAAATGACGTAGTGGTTTTTTATGCTCTCCCTAATAAATGTATGTGAAATCAACAGAGGAACCTTTTTAGGAAAGAGAAGGACATTTCCTTCCTAAGTAACACACCATAAAAAGTGCAATAGGGATAAATAGAAGAGCAATACCTTGAGTGATTGTGATAGATCCTAGGATGAGAAGTCCTCTCTCATCTCCTCGGAAGTGCTCAATGATCAGTCGACCGATAGCGTAGAGGAGAATATAAATCCATGTAAGTTGACCGTCACCTCTCCTGTGTCTGCGGAAGGTGATGAGAATAAAGAAAATAAACAGTGCCTTTAAGGATGAATAGAGTTGCGTGGGATGGAGAGGTACTCCTAGTTTTGCCAGACTGTGAGGATGGGTGAAAGTAATAGCCCACGGGAGATCAGTTGGCGTGCCATAACAGCACCCTGCAAAAAAACACCCAAACCGACCGATAAACTCTCCCATCGCAAGACCTGGCACCAGAAGATCACAGGTTTTCCAGAAGGGGAGGTGATGTTTTTTAAGGTATAGAAAGCAGGTGGCAAAGGCGAGAAGAAAACCACCATAAAATACAAGACCTCCACGCCAGATCATAACGATTTCTAAGGGATGATGTACGTAGTAGTTCAAGTTTAGTATAATATAGAAGATGCGAGATCCAATGATGGCAGCAACAAGAAGATAGAAGGTGAGGTCGAGTATTTGTTGTTGATCGTAGCCCTGTTTTTTTGCCTCATGTGATATCAGGGTAATTCCCAGCAGTGCTCCCAGTGCAATACATACACCATAGGTGTGGATGGTAAAACTTCCTATTGTCAATAAGTCTGGATACATTATATTGATGTGTTGCTATTGAGCCTTACTATGTTTCAGCGCAGATTCACCCCATTAGATACTTACGGTACAGCAGGTGAACTTTGTTAAGTTTTCTCTGGGTACTCTGAGGTTAATAGTTACTGGGATGGAAACTTTTTTGTTAATATTCCGATAAGCAGTAATACTAGTCCTATAGATATAGCAGAATCAGCACAATTAAAAGCTGGCCAGTGATAGTGGTACCAATGAAGATCCATGAAATCGACAACCTCCCCCCACCGTGCTCTGTCGATAAGATTTCCTATGGCACCGCCTAGGATGAGAGAGAGTGTAATAATAGCATAGGTGTGCGTTGCTCTTAAACTTTTTAATAAATAAAGAATGAAAGCTATGGCAACTAAAGAGATGATAATAAGGAGTATCGAGCGTATTTCACTGCCTTGCCCCGAGAGGAGTCCAAAGGCAATACCTCTATTTCTGGTATGAACGATGGTGAGGAAATGTTTTATGATATCTAGAGAGTGGTGGAGAGCAAAAGATTTTATAATGAGGTATTTTGTGCATTGATCGAGGATAATAACTGTAAGGGATACAAGGGTAGATAAGAGGTATTTCTTATGTGTATGAGTTCTCATGATAATCAGCGGCTACCTTTTGACTACCTTTGAACAGCGATGGCAGATAGTAGGGTGGTCACAGTTTTCACCTACAGTTTCACTATATTTCCAGCACCTCTCGCACTTTTTACCAGGGGCTCTGGAGATCTTCACTTCAAGTGCTTCTAAAGAGGTCTCCAGGGTGAGCTCTTTATCGGAATGAGGCTTGGAAAGAGTAACTTTTGAGACGATGAATAGGTCTTCCAGTATATCTTGACAACTTTTCAGGAAGAGATACAAATTTTCCGGAGCTTCAAGGTCCACTTCTGCCTCCAGGGAATTACCAATGAGTTTTCCTGCTCTCTTTTCTTCCAGCACTTTTAAAACCGTATTTCTTACCTGAAAAAGTCTTTGCCACTTCTCATGAAGGTGACTATCAGAGTGTGTGTGATCAAACTGGGGGAAGCTTGAAAGGTGGACACTCTCCCCTCTCCCACCCTCAGGTGGCAGGTATCTCCAGAGTTCTTCAGCAGTGAAGGGTAGAATGGGAGCCATCAGTTTCACCAGCGCGGTAAGAATGTGAGATAGAGTGGTTTGGGCTGATTTCCTTGAGGGAGAATCAGCAGCAGAGCAATAGAGCCTGTCTTTTAAAATATCAAGATAAATAGCACTCATATCAGTGCCACAGAAGTTGTGTAAAAGATGATAGACGGTGTGAAATTCATAAGCTGAGTAAGCCTCAACTACCTTGGTGGTGAGATGATAGAGCTGGTGAAGTGCCCAACAATCCATCTCCTCCAAATCCTGGTAGTCAACCTTTTGTTCCGGATCGAAGTCATTGAGGTTTCCAAGGATAAAACGGCAGGTATTTCTTATTTTGCGGTACGATTCAGAGAGTCTTTTCAAGATTTCATCTGAGATTCTGATATCTTCTCGGTAATCCTCTGAGGCTACCCAAAGTCGAAGTACTTCAACCCCATAAGTTTTAATCACCTCTTCAGGAGCGATTACATTTCCCTTAGACTTAGCCATTTTTTCGCCTTTGCCATCTACTACAAAACCATGGGTTAAAACCGATTTGTAAGGTGCCTGATTTCTGGTTTCTACATACATATCTGCAGGATAGGCAAGATTCTCCATCTTTTCCAGCACCGCAGCATAGCTTACACCTGAATCGAACCATACATCGAGTATATCCTTCTCCCGATCAAATGTCTTACCTCCACACTGAGGGCAACAGGTATTGGGTGGTAATAGATTCTGGGCACCTTCTGAAAACCAGATGTCGGCACCACATTGTTCAAAACGATCAGAAACATACTCAATGATCTCTTGGTTTGCAATAGTGTGGTGACACTGCGCACAGTAAAATATTGGGATGGGAACTCCCCAGGCT
>SMTZ1_10003964_pt1 | contig 15324 bp, 16 predicted proteins | sample DeeMarSWOR136_30_FD_25667 | JGI IMG/M metagenome (IMG submission 25667)
ACACAGTATTCTCCAAGAAAAAGCACATTCTCAAATATTGGATAAATGACCCACAAAATAACTTCTCACGTAATTCTATAGATGTATGTGATACTGCCACCTCCCTCTCTGAATCCGCAAGCTCTATACAACTCGAGTGCACTAGTATCAGCTTCAGTGTATAAAGTCATGGCCCTGTACTTTCGAGCTGCTTTCTTCATAGTGGTAAACAGCAGTGCTTTCCCGAGCCCCTGTCCCTGAAAATCAGGATGGATGCAAATCAAACTCAAATGACTATTCTCTTCTCCCCCATATTCGAGAAGGTAGGTGAAGCCTACAACGTGTTGATCTTTTATGAAAACGAGCGAACACTCCTCGATCAAGGCTTCTGAAGGGGATAACTCCTTAAAAAATTCCCATTTTTCATCTTCTGTCTGATCAAAGAAAAATTCAGCTTCCCCAGCACTAAAAGCATCACAGTAACAATGGTAGAGGTCATCCTCACTTACCTGTGTGGTTTGTTTGATTTCAATGCCTGCAGGTACTTCAAAGCCCGAATATTCCTGTTCTGAAAGGATGCATTTCATACAGAAATAGAAGGGTTCAAACCCACAGGCTGTGTACTGTGATTCATATGTTTTGAACTGTTCACTGGGTTCCTCCATGGAGATGGTCAGATCTATCTTTTCAAATCCTCTTGCTGTAGCATAGGAAATAGCCTCTTTGATGAGACAGGCTCTCACCTCTGAGCTCCCTCGTACGACAGGGTGCCCACCGAAGGGTCCTGGGTTTATTTCTGCCATTGCTGGACTTGTAGTATGAAGCATGAGCCACCCAACTAGTTCATTGTGTGATCGCGCACAGATTACCACAGGTGGTTCACTATATCTCCAACGTAGAAACTCATGTACAAGTAATTGAATTGTCTTTTTGTGGTGGGCTCTTGCAGGATGCATTGCAGCTGCAAGTTCCTGAAAGTCTACTTCGTCCCATGTATGAATACTCATTTCCATTACTACACTTCCTCATGACTCTTTAATACTTTATTGAATAGAGTACTTGCTACTTGGGAGAACTCAAATGTAAAAGGATTTTCTAACCTAAAAAGTTAATTGAAACATCGTGCAATAAAACCAAAAAAAGGAAAAAATTAATCAGACTTTTCAACCTTTTTCAAAAAGAACATTTCAAAATGTCTAAGAACGCAAAAACCTTTTTTGCGCTTTTTGAGTTTTTCTGATTGCTTCCTGTGAAGGAGCTTTGAGCCTCCAGGTGCGTTCTGTCTTGGTACCGTGCCCCTTGCGCTCATGCTGGCAGGAGGTATTGGTGCTGTACAGAGAAAACAAGAATAGCTCACTGGCATATGAAATCCCATTCAACTCTTTGTAACCCAAACGTTTATACTCTCCTGAGTAGAGGAGTCTACCACACAACCCAGAACAGCCCAAAATGAGATAAGAAGGTTCTACAATGAGCAAGAAAATCGCACTCAAATGGTTCAAGCAAGCACGTCATGATCTTGAAATGGCTGAAAAAAACATATCTATAGGAGGGTATGATGTATCAGCATTCCTTGCTCACCAAGCAGTAGAGAAATTATTAAAAGCTATTTTTGTCTTAGAAGGAGAAAAGATACCAAGGATTCACTATATAGATGAATTGGCACACCAACTTGATTTACCCGAAGAAATTGTGGATGATCTTTCTGATTTAACGATTGATTACACTTTTGCTCGGTACCCTGATGTGAGTGAACACATCCCCTATGAGGAATATACTGAGGAGATAGCACAAGAAAAGGTTGGTTTGGCAAAGAAAATTTTTGATTCTTTGAAAGATAGATATAGTCCACTGGAGGGTCACAATGGATGATTTCTGGATAAAAAAATTCAAAGAGGAAGCTTTACCGAAAATCATTGAAGAACTTCACCCAGAAAAGGTAATACTATTCGGTTCTCGCATAACAGGTGAAGCGAGAGAAGAATCAGACATAGATGTTATCGTGGTAGCTGAAACTTTCAGAAAAATTCCTTTTTTAAAACGAATGCCTATGGTTGTGAGGAAGACCAAATTTCCAAAACATGTAGACTACATGTGTTACTTTCCAGAAGAGTTTGACAGAGTAAAAGAGACCTCTTCAGTAGTGATGGATGCGCTGGAAAACAGTATAGTACTTGTATAACTCAAAGATTTATCAGACAGTATTGAAATGAAGACAGTATTGTCATTAGAAAACTTAATAGTTACACGTGATAGAGATTTTAAGAAAGTTTTAGAAATAGTTTTTAGAGAATTAACTGTTCATGAGATTTTGAATAGGGATAATCAGTTCAAGAATGAATGAAGATTCAAAGATCTTCTAAAACGTTTTGACATTTTTCTGGAGTTCTTCCATCCTTGATAACAGAAGAAACAATAGGTAAGGGATTTGGAATAGAAGGATACTGCTGGGCTATTGGTTACCAACCTTCGGGACATTGCTACAATGGAGCTGTTCCCTACGGGTGGTGTGTCCTCACTGGAGGAAACCCCTGGCCCTGGTGAAACGAGTAACTACTATTCCTTTTCTTTTTTTCTCAGAATGACTATTTTAGCTCAGTTCTAACCACTCCTCACTTCTTCAAACCATCTATTGAGTTCATTGCAGAATTTCTCTATCAGTTCATCTTGTTCTGTACTATCTGACTCCTGTTCAGTACTATCTGACTCCAAGAATTCTATTCTTTCTTCAATACTATCATGGATGATCTCTTCTGTTGCAGGTACAGCATTTTGTGTGTCTGTAAATCCATCCCACTTCTCATTGACTGGAAATCCCACCTTCTTTAAAGGAGGGTCCCACGTAGCATCAAGGAGAACCCACATATTGTTAATGTACGCTTTCAATGCGAGGTGAGGCGTTACAGGGAGCTTATTCACCATTTTTTTAAGGTTTTCAGGATAATCCACGTTCAAATCACCCCACCTAAAGGGGTATGATCCATATTTAACAGGGATTCCCAGTTTTTGGTACATCATGCCCAGGAGAAAATGTTTTGGTGAACACGTACCTTTATTTTGGAGCAAAAGTTCAACAGGGCCTCTTTCAGGGTCTGTAATCCCCGTTACCACATAGGGAATATCTCTGATGTTCTCAAATATTTTAATTCTGCTCTCTTTCAGATCTAAATCCTTGGTCCATTCAGTAAAGGTTTTGAGAATAATTTTGTGCACATAATCCTCCTCTTTTTACTTCGTACAGCATGTATGTATTACCTTCTGTATGACTATAAAAGATACATCTGTCCTTTTGGAAGTCCTTTGGTGAAGATTCAGATCCAATCTCCACGATGAAAATTCGGGTATCTTTCCGGGTTCCCATGCTGACAGAGACTGCTATTCTTTTCCCGTCTGGACTCCAGCTGCTGTCAGCGGAAATAGCAGGGCGACCAATGTACTCATGGTGTCCAGGTTCGTTGAAATAGGTGAGCCGCTCTTTGTTTGAACCGTCAGAATCCATGATCCACAAGTCAGTTCTGAGAGTTTGTGTCCATTTCTTGGGGTCATATACATATCCGCAACTGGATGCCCAGACAATCTTTTTACCATCAGGCGAGTAGTGTGCATGTTCATCCCACTGGTCTGGATTATCTGTTAATTGGGTCATAGCCTGTGTTTCAATGTCCATTTCCCAGATATCGAACCCACTATACTCGGATTCTGTACCTACAGTGAGCAAGATCTTGGAGTCTGTTGGAGAAAAATCATGGGTTTCATACCAGACATTGCCTAACGGTTGGTATGCTGTCACATTTTCCAGATGAGGGGCAGGTGTCACAACAAAATCAGCAATTTTAATTGCCCAGTCCAGTGGACCGTCTCCAATCCTTTCAGACCACAGGAGGGTTTTCCCATCGTGAGAAAAATGTGGGTGGAGTATGGCCCTGTTCTCTTTTATGTGGGTTAACTGGTAGAAGTTTATACCTTCAGGATCAGTTATCCACAAGTTGTTGTGTTTACCGTGGCCTGGCTGGGTTAACATCAAATCTTCCCGCGGTGTATGTGGTAACAAAGGGTCCTGGGACTGGAACACAATATACTCACCTGAAGGATGCCAGGCTGGTTGGCCATTGTGTAATTGTGGTATACCAGGATTATCACAGGTTACACATTCAGCATCAGAACCATCTTCTGTCATGACCCATAAATCATAGTACCCGTCTTTGCCATATCTGCTGTGGACTATGCCATTTTTTCCCCAATCTACCCTGCCGCCATTTTCTTCAATGAGAGTTATAACTTTCACGTGAGGACTCACCTGTTCAGGAGTATCCTGCTCAGCACACCCTCCTAAAAGGAGTATCATGATAAGGACTACTCCGATTATATTCTTCATAATTATACCTTACCCGTTGATACTTAAAGGTTTCCAGCCTCAGCCTCAAGAACAGAATATGAATACGAAACAATTCGAGGACAGCCACTGGAAACTGATCTATTTCCTTAATTGTCATTGAGGTTTCAGGTTGCACTGATGAACTGCTGGTATGTTTCAGCATCCATCAGTCTTTCAATCTCAGCTCGAGCAGATTTTGAAAGCTGGATAATGAACAGCCAGCCCTGCCCATAGGGGTCTTCAGAGATGAGCTCTGGCTCTGCAGACCGAAGGAACCTATCTTTGAATTTTCTGTTCACTGCAGAGATTACTCCACTTGCTGGTGAGGACACAGGTACATCGACTTCTTTCATGGATTCAGAGAGCGCCCATATAACAGAAACCACTTCCCCTGCTGAAACTCTTTGACCCTCTTCAGGGAGTTTTACATCGAGGGTGAGAAATATGTGCTGAGCCAAAAAGTCAGTAATTCCAACGCGTCCAGAAGTTATGTCGATCCATACATGTTTTTGAGTGAACCTGAGTCCTGAAGAAACATCTGCAGGCAAGCCTGGTTCTTCCAGTTCTTCTTCGTCTTCGTATTCTGCATCCTCTTCTTCGAGCTCTTCTAATAACTTGTCCACTTCATCTTCTTCGAGCTCGTCCCATCGATCTAATATTTGGAAATCCACCCCTGTCAGTGCATGGAATACCTCTTTTGTTTCACTGGTTAGTTCGGGGGGAAATTCCTCCATAAGTTCGCCGATAATCTCGCTCATACTCCAGAATTGATCGACTAACTCATGAGGCTGGATAGTGCCACGACCTTTGCAGCCAGGTTGAGAACATCGGTTACCATTTGCGAGCCAGCATTGGTAGTGGTAGGGTGTCCCACAAATGGGGCAGGATACAACACTGTCATCGCGGGCTAGGTGCTTGCCATCGCGACCACAAGTTTCTGACAGAAGAGCATATGATTTGGCAATGATGTCATGAGCTGTAGCTATAAGGGTTGTATCACCAGGCTGTTTTTGGTAGTGAGTCTGGGGGCGCATTCTACTATCCTGATCTTTCAAAAGCAGGCAGACATCGTCGGTTGTAACACCTGCATCAGTTAAAGTTGCATCGTCTGGAATGATTCTATTGCTCTGTACGTGGTGCAGCTTGTAGGTTACTTGGCCACCTCGTTGTGTTGGCAGCCCTAGTTTTGGGACTAATGCATTGAGCAAATCCTTCATCGGAACATCTGCTGGCAGAGAAATGTGCCAGCTTTTATTCGTTCGTTCAACTGGGTTACCCTCTTTCAATATAATCACAATATCAGACATGTTCTTACCTCCTCTTATTGTGAGCAATGGGTTCGACAGCAAAGATCTTGCAATTGACCTTAACTCTTCCATTGAGGTTTATCAGTGAAAGGTTTTTGAGGTCGAAGGTCTACCTGAGATCCGAATTGTGGGGGTCCACCGAATCCCTGGTTCATCCATTGTGGCTGATTAGAAGAAATCTGGAAAGGTTCATGTCCTGGGAAATCTCTCAACCGATCTGCACCGAATCTCTCTGCCATGCTCTGACCTGCGAAAGGTTCTCTTTCTTCATGAAAATCTCTCAATCGATCTGCACCGAATCTCTCTGCCATGCTCTGACCTTTAAAGGGTTGGAAAGGTTCTCTTTCTTCATGCCCTGGGAAATCTCTCAATCGATCTGCACCGAATCTCTCTGCCATGCTCTGACCTTCAAAGGGTTGGAAAGGTTCTCTTTCTTCGGAATCTACTAATCGATCTGCACCGAATCTCTCTGCCATGCTCTGACCTTCAAAGGGTTGGAAAGGTTCTCTTTCTTCGGAATCTGGCAATATCTTTATCCTTTCTGAGAGGTCAGGGATTACAGAAGCCTGCCGATTCTGCCAGCCTTCCTGAGGTAGTTCTCCAGAATCTGGCAATATCTTTATCCTTTCTGAGAGGTCAGGGATTACAGAAGCCTGTTGAGGTCGTAAATCGGCCAAAAACTCTTCATCGGAACCATAAGCACTGACACCAGCATCGCGTGAACCTGCATCACGTGAAGTAGGCTTCTGAGAAACATCTATTAGATATCGAAACAAATACCTGGCTCCGTCTGTTGGTTTAGCTGGTTTACAAGACCATATCTTCTCTTCATCAATCCACATTTTCATCTGATCTACGGGAACGTTGGTAGCCTGTGATTTAGTCCATATCAGCCTGCCAGCATGCGTTTTGATTTCAATTCCTGGAAGCGCTGTTTGCCATTCTTTGTGAAGTTTTTCGCTGTAGCAGGACTGAAAAGCAACAAACTTCAAGTTAGAGCCAGGCTTCCACATATTCTTGGGATCCAGTCTCAGGAGCGAAGCTTTCTCTTTATTAGATAGTTGTGGTAACCACGGCTCGTCAATTGTGGCATGATAGGCGAGAGGATATCCGTCCTGATCGCCGTGTGAGTACCAGATAATGCCGTACGTGTGCTTGTCCTTCCAGATCCACTCTAGCTGTTCTTTAGTGCATTGGGGAACCGAGATGATGGGATGGTTTAATAAATCCATATCTCTAACAGCTTCGTTTATCCAGACCTTACTCAGCATCGATTTATATTTTTCAAAATCTTTCTTGACCTCACCTTTGTCCAGGTACCCGCCGATGAAATAGATCCTTTTTTCATATTCTTCTATTATTCCCATAATCTTCCCTCACAATCCTGGAAACGTTTGACTGTTCAACTAAATCACCGCTTCATCCATTTTGGCTGATTAGAAGAAGTCTGTTGAGGTCGCCAGTCCACTTGTGGAGGTTCAAAGTGTTGTGGAGGTTCAAAGTGTTGTGGTGGACTTTGGAAAGGCTGTTGATGCTGCCATGGAACCTCATTTGGCCTATCAACGTCATCAAATGCATCAGATATTGGATTAGGATTTATAGGACCCTGTTGATGCTGCCATGGAACCTCATCTGGTCTATCATAATCATCGAATAGGTCTATTGGATTAGGCACTATAGAATCTTGTTGATGCTGCCATGGAACCTCATTTGGCCTATCAAAGTCATCAAATAGGTCTATTGGATCAGGTACGGAAGAAGGCTGTTGACGCAGAACCTCATTTGGCCTATCAACGTCATCGAATAGATCCTCTAATGGATCAGGTACGGAAGAAGGCTGTTGACGCTGCCAATCGACCTGAGATCCCTCGTCGAGGTCCAAATCTTCTATTATCCTTACCCTTTCTGACAAGTCTGGCAGTGTAGAAGCTTTCAGATTCTGCAGACTAACCGGGAGTAGCTCATTGAGGTCTAGATCTTCTAATATCTCTATCCTTTCAGACAAGTCTGGCAGTGTGGAAGTCTGTTGGTTCTGCAAATTGATCAGGGGCTCTTCATTGGGATCTAAATCCCCTAATATCTTTATCCTTTCTGAGAGGCCAGGCCGTAAATCGACTTTTGATTCAGGCTGTGAAGGCTCAGAATCAGCTTTACCAGGTTCCCCTCGGTCATCATACTTCTCAATGGGAACATTCCTCATAGTAATCCCATCAGGTGACACAGTGATGGTAGGCCCTTCCAGCTTGTGTGCATTGTCTCCGTATTGACAATTGACCCCACCTGTTACTGGTACCTTTAAAACCTGCGACAGTGCTAAAAGCAATTCAAACCCTAACCCAACCTTGCCGGGCTGCTCATTTCGAGGATAGAATTTTCCAGGCTTTGAACAATCTTGGCCGGGGACGTGTACAGCACTACCTGTATAACAGCCGTGCAATTCAAGACCTTTCCCATTGGGGTCCATGTAGTCTGCTAAATCCTTAAATGATCCTACAGTCCAGTATCTGAAAACCTTTCCGAAATCCATGGTTCCAGCATTTCCGTGGCCAAAAAATCGCATCAGCGTAATTGACCCTGATCCTCCTCCTTTTGCTTCAACTTCTTTTTTAATCTCAGAAACAACCTGCTCCATGGTCATGTCCTTCGTGATCTTAACGACTGCCACATTCTTCCCCTTCTCTAGAGGAGCAGCTTCGTGCTTTCCAGGAGCACGTCTATCAAAGACATTAACGATCATTCCTCTTCCCTCCAGTTATTCTTCAATCTGTGTTTCCCAGTAGGCGCGCAAAGCATCATCCAGCAGAGCTACATTAATATCCTGTTGATTCGCTGCCTCCACCAGTGCATCATACGAGACACCCAAGCTTTTACATGCTTGATCAGCCAGGGGGTTGGACGCTGGCACTGGCATATTCAAGGTATTCTGTAACCAGATTGCTAAAGCTTTTGGCGCATCATCGAAATCACTGAAGTTGAAATCCTCTTTGATCTGGTCCAGCATGTAGGTCCCGTATTTCCGCAAATAGTTTTGCACTTTACTGTCATACTTTTTCTGGATACTGGCTGCTGCCTCACAGATTGCTGTCACACCAGCCTTTGACATCTCTGGTGTGAAGCCCACTTGCTGCAGTAATGTATCAATAGTGATGAGCAGTGAATTTTCTTCTTCAGCTCTATTCAGTTCTGCCAGGGTGCCCAGCTCCAGAAGCCCTAATTTTGACATAGTATTTGTGAGACCGCGCACAGTTGCAGCTAAAACGCGTGGTTCTCCAATGGTTGTTAAAATGCAGAAGACCAACTCATACCACCGTGCTGTCTCCCAGGGCCAAAGATTCTTGCTTATCCCGGATGCGTAGTTCTTGTATAATTGGATGACAATCTTTTTGGGATCCGGGTTCTGGTTTTGAGATTTAAAAGACTGTTTCTCAGACATTGTAATACCTCCTGTTTTGAATTTTCATATGGCTGTGATGTAATTCCATACTGTACGATTTAAGGGAGTCGAATAGCATCCTTCTAGGATTCAGAAGGATCAGTCCACATGTATAGGGGTTGTGTAATTTCGTGTTCTTGTTAGATCTTGTATTCATATAAATGTTAGGTATGTACCAAAGGGGTCAAACCGGAACCTTGAGGAGAAAATGACCATTACATAGGGGTAAAGAAATAAAGTATTCCTGACTTCAATACACAATTCGTCTATAATTTAAGACTACAATAGAAAATATGATTGGTAAGCTTCTAAAAAAGAGGGTTCCTGATCATTTCCATTAATGGTCCAGTCAGATGCAGACCTGAATGTTCTATAGAAGCCCCTTCCTGGAGGTGAATAGCATGTTCCGAATTATTGAGTAATGAGGCTGATTCCGGATATAAATCCTTCTTTTTCAGATCAGTAAATTTCCAAAGTCGATTTTTACAGCAGAATACTACTCTTCAACGAACTTCTCCTATCCATATTTTCTGGGGCAGACTGTGAAGAAAAGAGTTCATGAAAGGATATGTGAAAGACTTTCAGAACTAAGAGAAGCATTTCCCATAGTACACCACATATCCCCTTAAATGAAAAAGTCAGGAAACCTACTGCTTTCATTCATCAGTAACAAAAATATTATTTTGTAATATTTCATAATATTCTTTTCCACTTTTTCGAGCATTTCACAATTTTCATTAGGGAAAAGCTAATAAGTATCCAAGGAAAAAATCATTTTAAAATCAAATCAATAAAAACTGAAAAGGGAACCAAAACAAAGGTAATTAAGCCGAGGGGGGGATTTGAACCCCCATAAACCGGTCTGCAGCCGGTCACATAGCCGCTCTGACACCTCGGCGCACTCCTTCCTACGAATTAATTACTTATAAGTCTTACGCTCCATTGGGTAAAATTATTCATTTTTTTGGGTATTGTCTCATTTCTAAGTTGCATACTCCACCTGCAGAGTTTTCTACACCAAAACGTGTAACCACCAATCACAGCAAATTACCCACCTACATTATCCTTCATCGCTTCTGGAAAGCTCCCTCATCCTCTGCTCACCTTCCACCTCTTTAATGATTTTCACCACAGCTTCAGGTACACATTCTTCCCACTCTTCCCCACACAGTATTCTCCTCCTGATTTCTGTTCCAGACCATGTCTCCCTGTTTATCAGCTCTGTACACTTCACTTTATACCCTGCTTCTTTGAACAGCCGGACAGTCACAGGCTCGTTGGAAAACACCACATCAAAGGAAGGAACCAGTGACTCCACGTGAGCAACCCATACTGCATGCCTGTGTACATCCTCTACAGGAATGATGTGTATGCTCCCAGAAATTCCCTCTCCCCCCAAAGCTTTTGCAATCATCTGAATGCGTTCTCCTGCTGTAAAAGGATTCTCCACTGTATGAGAATGCTGAGCAGACCCCACCACTATAATCAACTCAGAGTACTCTTTGAGAATCCCTCTAACAATTTCTACATGTCCCAAATGAAACGGCTGAAACCGTCCCACATAAAGAGCACGCATAGATAAAACATGGTTCAACCATATATAATAGTTTGGTAATGGGGCGCGTCCAAAAGCTTTTTATAGCCCTAGTCCAAGAAGGAAAGGATGGCTAAGCCACGAAAAAGGAGTAAAAGATATAGAAGAGGAGCCAGGAAAGTGCGAAGGCATCGAGCCAAGAAAGTGCGAAAATTAAACATGAGAAGGATTGATGATTTCAAGTGGGACCTCTCGAAGATACTGAATGATGTAGATGACCAAAATGCTTCTGCAGTAAAAGGAGCTATCTACGCAAAAGCCTCCAAGATAGGAGTGAGAGAAGCCAAAGATTACATCTGGGAGAAACAGAGAGAAGGTACTTTAGAACGTGATGTGGCTCTCAAGCTCACCAGGTTGCTCTCCAGGTATAGTGTTTACCGATAGCTTATTGGGAATCAAAAATTCAGGCAGCAATTACCACAATGAGAAAGTACCCGGGTGTAACCATTTCAGTATGCTGAACGTGTATTAACCTTACTGTGAGTACTGAACCATTCTTTTTGCTTTTTGCACTATACAAAAAACCATCGTAAGCTTTAAATAACTCGTGTCAAAAAAACCTGCATGGGAAGTAAGAACATATCTCAGGACCAGGCAATTACCATAGTATGCCTCCTGCTGATAATTGCAATCTCCATTCTCATAAGAGCCCAATACGTTGTAGAGGGTGGTGACTTTCTCCTCCGTTACGATCCCTACTACCACTACCGCATGGCAGAAACAATTGTTGAAGAAGGACACAGACCAGAGTGGGACTACATGGCTTACTGGCCCACAGGAGAGCCTGTGAACCATCCGCCCTTTTACCACTACTTTCTCGCATACACTTTCAGAATCTTTGGAGGGCTGGTGAACAATGATTTGATGATGTGGTGCATCTACTCGTGTATCATCCCTGTTATACTAGTGGTAATCCTCGCATTTTTTACAGGGAAAGAAATTGCTGGCACTCTCGGAGGATTATTCTGTGCCCTCCTTTTCGCGCTGTCAGCTTCCATTATTACCCGTACTGTCATAGGATTTGCAGATACTGATGGATTTATCTTAGTTTTCTCTCTCTTAGCTACTTTTTTCTGGATAAAATCTCTCAATAGCCCGAGGAGTCTTCTTTACTCTGCTCTTGCAGGGTTTTCTGCCTTTCTCTTTTATTTAACATGGGTAGGCTACTGGCACATGCTCTTTTTGCTGATGGGAGCTTCCCTTTGTTATGTCGTTCTCCACTTTTTCACAGAAAAAGAAGTTGACATGTCAAGGGCTGCAGTGTTACTGCTGGCATTTCTGATTCCATACAGTTTTTGTGATAATTTTATCATTGAAGGAGTAATTCTCACTGGAATTTTGGTTTTTTATCTCTTTTCCATCTATATGAAAAAATGGCAGCACATAGTAGCTCTTCTGGTAGTTGTTCTCTGTGTATATTTTTTGTACTCAGAGGGGTTACTCACCCTCCCTCTTCGTTCATCAGGATATGCTGAAGCTTCTGTAGAAGAGAAGGGAATCTTTTACCCTTATGTTGGTCCCTTCATATCCCAGAGACAGGAGGTCACACCAGAGTATTTGCTCAAGAGTTTGGCAACTACTCTCGTTTTAGCACCCCTTGGGTTTTATCTTCTCCTTTCAAAAAAGGATGAGAAAAGCTATGCCCTCTTCATCTTTCTGGCACTGTATGCAGCAGGTGGAACAGTTCTGGTCTTTCAGGGAGCGAGGTTCTTACTGATCCTTTCTGTCCCTGTACTACTCTCCAGTTCTATTGCACTTCCTTTCATCTGGAAAAAGGTGGCAAAAGGTTCTCCAGGGAGAAAGACAGTAGCTTTATGTATTATAGTGTTTCTTTTTGTGCCCATGTATGTGACTGCTGAAAAGGCAAACGACCAGGGCAGTCCCATTGATGATAGGTGGCAGGAAGTACTTGGGTGGATTGAAGAGAATACACCAGAAGATAGTGTCATCATTGCTGATTGGGGGTATGGATACTGGATAGAATCTATTGCCCACCGAAAATCCATCATGAATGGAAAGCACTACGATTTGTCCTGGAGATTGTTAAAGTTCGGCATGATACTTGCCACAGAAAATGAGGAAATTGCAGTAAAAGAGGTATACGGATTTGATACTATCTCTGAAGTGGAAAAAGTACGTCACTTCCCTGCAGGTGATAAGGGCACTGAATTGAAGGAGTTGGAAATATCTCCCTTCGCTCTAGAGCAGCAGGATGCATACATAGTGGTTGACTCCAGAACTGCTTTAGTGTTTGACATAGTTTCAGAATTTGGAACATGGGATTATACTACAGGAAGAGGAGAATCTGTCCCCCTGTATGGAGGAACTCCCATTGGAACTGTTCTGCAGCCACATTGGAAACAGTACGTGTACAACACCTTTTTGAGCCAGATAGTAGTCTACGAGGCCCAGGGAGAATATCACAGTTATCTCCTGGAAAAAAACTCAATTCTGCCCACAGAGGGGACCATATACGTAAAAGAGGGGAAACCGTACTTTTTGAAGAGAGAAGAAGGCTATGGGGGGGTAACCTGGTTTTATTCTGATTCTTTAATGATATTTATACCTTCTGATGCTTTAGATGTCATGATGGTTCGTCTCTTCTTTTTCAATGGTGAGGGATTAGAATACTTTGAGCTGGCAGCTGACTTTGGAACAGTGAAGGTGTACAAAATTCATAGGGAACCGCAGGAAAATCTGAATGAAGATATAGTAGTAATAAAAGATGAATGGCATCCAACCTGATGTGGGTGTGAAAGGAGAGACCAGAACCCTGAAAGGTCCTCTCAGACAATTCAGAGGTTCTAACTGTTACATGATGTTTAACTTTCCAAGTAAGGGTATTATCTCCTGGTCAATTCGATTCCAAGAACAATGAGCACAACTCCTGCCACCTGAATGAGAGTGACCTGTTCCAATCCAAGGGCTACTGAAAGAATCACAGCCACAGCAGGAGCTAAGTACTGGAATACAGCAGCTCTGGTAGAACCAATTAAATCCACAGCCTTTACGTATGAAACAAAGGCTGCAGCTGTTGGTACAGCACCAATGTATACAATCCACATCCAGGTCACCCCATCAAATTGGGGAACATCTCTCCACATAACTGCTGCAAAAAAGAGTAACCCCCAGAAAAAAGAACTGGTAGTAATAGAAAGAGAAGAAAAGGTTCTTAACCTGTATCCCAGAACGGTGTAGACTGCCCATCCAAATGCTCCCAGTAATACCAAAAGATCTCCAAGCAAATTGAGGGTAACAGTTACACCAGAAACCAGAATAACGCCAGCTATTCCTAAAAGGATTCCGGCTGCCGTCCAGAAAGTAACTTTTTCCCATTTCAAGAAAACGACTAAAGCTGCCACGAATAAAGGATTGGAATTAAAAAGGATGGTAGCATTAACAGCAGATGTATACTGTATACCATAGAAACTGATGGTGGACATCCAGAAAACACCCCAGAATCCCATCAAAATTGACCATTTATTCTTTAGTATAGGTTTTTCTGCTTTTATCTTGGTGACTGACAATATCATTAGAAAAGCAATGAAAAACCTGAAAAAGCTAATCTCTAGAGCACTTGCAGATCCCAGACTGTAAATCTGCTTGACTGCTAACGGTATTGTACCCCAGAAAATGCCTGCACAAGCTGCGAGGAAAAATCCTTTGTTCATGAATTATCATCTCACCAGTTTATAAAATAATTTCCTTTCACTTCGCAGTTATTTATCATATGAGCAGTTCTTGCGCGATAAAATATCTGTTATTGCAGAAGCTTGGTTAGCACTTCAAGCAACTATGATACTCTGTTCATTGGAGAAGCTCGAAATTTATTGCGTGAATGTGCAAAGAACTTCCAGGATTTCGTAATGGGTCTATGAAAATTCGCCCAGAAGAGGAACATCATAGATTTGGAATTGCCCGCCTTAAAGATCTACAAGTTAGTCACTTTGCCACTAGCTTTGTCAGCACAGCAGTCTTGGTTTAGCAGTCACGGAAAAAAGCACCCAGAGGCATGTTGCAGCAGTTCACAGAATGGGGTGAACTCGACAAGGGTATTTATTGCCAAGAATGAATCCGATTTTTAACAGACGTTAAACAATTGATACGTAGTCAAGTCGACGGTGGGATAAAAGTGAAGATTGCATTTGAAAGAGATTTAAAGCTCGATCTGTTAGAGAATGTGACAATTTGGGGCGAAAAATATGGATAGAATTTCAACACGACATCACCCCGAATCTAAGGTTGAGAAAGGCAAAAAAATCTGAGATCGTATACTACAGGAATCGCAAGATGTGTTAGAGGTTCTTGAAAAATTTCTCATCCAAAGCAGGAAGGATAGGGATGCTGTATAGTCTTTCAGATTTGCCTCGAATTATCCGTGCAGGAAGGAAAGATTTGGCAGAAAAGTTTAAATAGCTGTTTGTCATAATAATCCACTGCTGGATTGGTAAGCTGCGGTCTCGAGTAGGTTAGGAGGTATCTCTATGAACGTCAGCATGGTTTACTTGATATCGTACGTAGTGGCAATCACAGCAACACTATTCCTTTCAGTGTTTTTTCTCCACGAATACTACATCAAGAGGCTTCGCGCTTCCATTGCCTGGGGCACTGGGCTCCTGCTATTCAGCATAACACA
>SMTZ1_10003735_pt1 | contig 15323 bp, 14 predicted proteins | sample DeeMarSWOR136_30_FD_25667 | JGI IMG/M metagenome (IMG submission 25667)
GGCCTGCCTGTCCTCCATTGATGTTTCCATGCATTTATAATTTATCAACAAGAAGTATTAAAGAACTTGCAGCAAGAAAAGCAATTCGGGGAATTGAAGGTAAAGACATAGAAGATGTTTCAGAATATATTAATCCTGATTCAAAGAAATATAAAAGGATGCTTGATTGGATTGCAAAAGATTTGGGAGTTGATTCTTTAAGATATCAGCGCTTGGATGATATGATTAAAGCAATTGGTGTGCCAAAAGAAAAATTATGTTTGTATTGCTGGACTGGTGAAAACTTCCAAAATTGAAAATTTATATCTATGGTTCTATCTATTTATATATAATGACACTATTTTAACAAATATTTTTATATAATATCTGTTTATAACATTAGATGGGAGGCTTTACCTTTGAAAAGTAAATTATTAAAATTGATAGTAATAGCAATATTATTAACAACTGCTTTTACGCCAATAATCTCAAGTGCTAGTTTTGAGAAAAATATCTTACCTTTTCACAATTTAATAAGAAAAAATACAAATGAAAATTTTGATATGATAATAATTGCACCTTCATGCTATAAGAGTTCTATTCAACCTCTGATTAAACATAAAAATAAACGAGGTATATCTACAAATTTCGTTTCGCTTGATGATATATATGACTTTGTTTTATTCAAACAGCAAGGTAGGGATGATCAAGAAAAAATAAAGTATTTCATAAAAGAGGCAATTGAAAATTGGGAAATAACATATGTACTTTTCATAGGTAGCTTCTCCCAAATACCTGTACGATTGTGTTTTAATAATGATAATTACTCTGGATTTAATGAACCTAGTTTTGTAAGTGAACTATACTATGCAGATATTTATGATGAAAACATGGAATTTAGTAGCTGGGATACTGATGGTGATGAAATTTATGGCAAGTGGGATGGAATTGTTGCTCAAGACAGACCAATAAATCTTGCTCCTGATGTTTGTCTAGGAAGACTTGCATGTGAAAATGAAAAAGAAGTAAAACATGTTGTAAGAAAAATAATTGATTATGAAAATAAGCCTGCTGATCCTAAATGGTTTAAAAATATGGTTGTCGTTGGAGGAGACACTTATGAAAAATTCGAGGGTTACGAAGGTGAGATATATAACCAACAGGCAGTGGATGCAATGCCAGGTTTTAATGCAGTAAAACTCTGGGGTTCTAATGGAAAATTAAAATCTGGTTGGGATATTGTAAAGGAGATCAACAAAGGATGTGGATTTTGGTACTTAACTGGTCATGGAAACACTCAACTTTGGGTAACTTATAATCCTGAAGGTTCCCCAATTGGGAGATTTAATGTCTATCATACTTTATTTTTACTTAATAAAAATAAATTACCGGTTTGTCTTGTAGGTGGTTGTCACAATAGTAGATTTTCTGTTAATACTTATAAATTTTTAGGATTTTTAAATAGACTTAACTGGATGAAAGAATGCTGGAGCTGGAGACTTGTTAGTAAACCTTATGGTGGTTCTATTGCAACACTTGGTTCAACTGGTCTATCTTGGTATAGTGCCGAGTATGATGGTGAGGGTCTTAATTGGCTAAATGTTCAATTTTTCAAAGAATATGCAAATGATACAGTAATTCTTGGGCAAATCTGGAAAAATACATTAAATCTTTATTTGGATAATTTTCCTATTGATTGGGAAACACCGTCTGGAGAATTTAACTCGCTCAATGCAAAAACTGTACAAGAATGGACGCTTCTTGGTGATCCCAGTTTAAAAATTGGTGGTTATTCTGCAAGTACTCAAAATTCTTTAATTTAGGAATTATTTTTTATAAAAATAAATGATGCCATGTTAAGTGGTAAATAAATCTAATGCTAGATTTTGGGAAATTGATTTCTTTCGTGGAATTGCAATAATTATGATGATATTTTTTCATATTTTGTATGATCTAAATTATTTTGAAATTTATAGTTTTGAACTATACAGTGGTTATATTGTAATTTACACATACAGTATTGGGATTTCTTTTCTTTTGCTTGTTGGAATTTCTTTAACATTAAGTTATAACAAAGCAAGAAATAATCTAACAAAAAAAGAATTATCATTGAAATTTTTGATTAGAGGCTTTAAAATATTTATTTTAGGATTGATTATTACTATTTTTACATATTTTTTGCTTGATAGCGGATTTATTATATTTGGCGTTCTTCATTGCATTGGTATATCAATTATTTTTTCATATCCCTTGTTAAAATTTCGTTATATAAACCTTTTATTTGGTTGGTTATTAATTCTTTTTGGATTAATTTTATCTAATTTTACATTTAGTTTTTATTGGTTGGTTTGGTTAGGTTTTACACCTTCTCAATTTTATACAATTGATTATTTTCCAATATTACCATGGTTTGGAGTCGTTTTAATTGGAATATTTTTTGGAAATACTCTTTATCCAAATTTAAAAAGGAGATTTAATTTAAAAAATTACAACAAATTTAAATTCGTAAGATTTTTTAGTTTTTTAGGACAAAATTCACTTATTATTTATTTTCTTCATCAACCTATAATTTTATCAATTCTGTATATAATCTATTTCTAGTAAAAAAAAGAATAAGGATAATATTCTTAATTGTTATAAAATCCTGAAGGATAATACTCAGTATCTGGACTACTACTTGATTTTCTAGGAGAAAATCTCACAGTTCCTGCTTTTATTACAACTTTAGGAGTTTTTCTTTTTTTAACAAGTTTTTGTAACCTTTCAGTAATTTTATTTTGTTTGTTTTTCATTTATTAGTGCCCCCAAATTTCTAATTTTTGATATTGCTAGTTATTATCTTTCAATATACTAGTATAAATTATTTTCGTGTAAAAATTACAATAAAATAAAAATTTTCGGCTTAATGTAACAGATTTTTAAAAATGTAAATTTTTCTATTTGTATTTTCACATATGAATTTAAATTTATATATTTAATTGGAAAACCTTATATTAAATTCAATTATTATAATTATAACATTTTTGGGAGGTATGAAAAAATATGAAGAATAAAAAAATTATAATTATTACAATTGTTATGCTGTTATCAATCACTCTTTTATCAGGATGTGTTCAAAAATCAACACATATGATTCCAATGAGAGATGGTATTAAACTTGCAACAGATGTATATCTACCAAGTAAAAATCCTGCACCTCATGGAGCAATACTTATGAGAACTCCTTATAATAAAAATACTGGTTTAGCTGTTGGGATGGCTTGGGCTCAAGCAGGTTGGCCAACAATTATTCAAGATATGCGAGGAAGGTTTGCTTCAGAAGGTGAGGATGAAGTTTTCCGAACATGTCATACAGATGGACCTGATACTCTTGAGTGGATTGGAGGTCAATCTTGGTCAAATGGAAAAGTTGCAACTTGGGGACCTTCAGCTGCTGGAAACACTCAATACTATATAGCAGGAGCAAATCCACCTGAGCTTGCATGTCAATTCATTCAAGTTGCTACACCTAATCTTCATAAACATGGAATTTTCCAAGGTGGACAATTTAGATACCAGCTAGTATACAAATGGTTAGAAAGACAAGGTAGCCTTCATGTTCTTCCTGAACTTCTTGAAAATGAAAATTATTCACTCGAAGTTTGGACAAATGTGTCTCTTGAAGATAATTGGCAGGATATTAATGTCCCTGCAGTTCACATGGGTGGATGGTATGATTGTTTTTGTCAGGGAATAGTTGATGGATTTATGGGATATCAATACCAAGGTGGAGCTGGTGCTCAAGGAAAATCAAAACTAATAATGGGTCCTTGGACACATGGAGGGGCAAATAAACAACAACAAGGAGAACTGACTTATCCAGTTAATAGTGTGAATAATTTTTCAAATGCATTATTTTGGGATATGGTTGACGAATTTACAATGAATCAACCGGGAAATTATGAGGATTGGCCCCCTGTATATTATTATGTTATGGGTGATGTTACAGATTCAAATGCCTCAGGTAATGTATGGCGAGCTGCAGATGATTGGCCACCAATTCATACAGATACAAATTGGTATTTACACGAAAATGGTGTACTTTCAACAACCTATCCATCAAATTATGATTCATTAAGTTATAATTATGATCCTACTGATCCTGTACCAACTCGAGGTGGACAAAACCTTAACTTACCTGCCGGACCAGCTGATCAAACACCTGTTGAAAGTCGTGATGATGTCTTAGTTTTTACCAGTGACATTCTTTCGGAAACTTACGAAGCCACTGGTCAAATAATTGCACAACTTTTTGTTTCTTCCGATTGTCCTGATACAGATTTTACAGTAAAACTTTCAGATGTTTATCCTGATGGAAGATCGATGCTGATTACCGATGGAATACTTCGTATGAGAAATAGAAATGGTGTTGATCATTGGGAGTTTATGGAACCTGGTGAGATATATGAAATTGAAGTTGATATGTGGACTACATCATATATTTGGAACACAGGTCATAAAATAAGAGTTGCAATTTCATCTTCTAATTACCCACGTTTCCAAAATAATCCTAACACTAAAGATCCAATTAGACAAAATAATACGTATAATATCGCTGAAAACACAATTTATTTGGACAGCACTCATCCTTCCTGTATAATACTTCCTGAAATTGAAGAGCAACTATACAATAAAAATTTCAATGTTTATAAAAATGACGATAATACTAATTCATTAAAAAATATTGTAAATAGCAAGATTGAAAAAATCATTCAAAACAAATTCAAATCAATTACAAATAATGAATTAGACCCATTTTCGTTCTATGATATAAACTAATAATTTTTCTTCTTTTTTTTATGAAATTAATTAGGTAATTTATATTCATCGTTTAGATTCTATACCCTAACATTTATATTTTAACTTTATATTATATATTTAAAAAAAATATGGGAGGTAATATATTATGAAAAAACTAATAATCGTTATTGGGGTATGTTTTCTACTTGCAGCAATGCCAGCTACAATTGCAATATCAACAGCAAATCAAAAATTCATAAATAGAAGTGGTAGCATTTTTACAAGATTAATATCAGATACAGAAAAAAATGTCTCACCAGAGGATCATCCTCCAGAATGGGCAAATGGTAACTTTAGTGGCCTATGGGGTCTTGATATCTGGGGACAGTGGCATATTCCGGTAGGTTGGATGTTTGGATATTACAAACGAACTCCTAAGTATGGTTATTTTTATGGAGGATTTGCAGATTTCGGACAAAAAAATGCATCCTGGTATATACAGGGATTTTTCTTTGGACCTTTTATGTTTGGAAGTATGGGAGAAAACGAGTATGCTAATGAAACGCTCTTTGTAGGTATTGGTAGGTACAACGAAACAGATTACCATTGGCGTATTATGGGAGAAGTAGGACCAACATTCTTTGTACATGGAACGTATACAAAATATTAATTAATTCTCTTTTTTTATTTTAATTACTTATCTTTGCCCTACATTTATATAATAAGAACAATTATCTTTATTCTATAAAATAAAGATAGGGGGATTATTTGATGAAGAAATTATGTACGATTCTTACAATTTTGATATTATTTGGCACAACAATATCAATTTCTACTGGAAAGGAAAGTAATACTTTACAAAAGAAAAATTTACCAGATTCTTTCAGCTGGAAAAACATTGATGGTGTTGATTATACAACGGAAGTAAAAGATCAATCTCCAGCACCAACCTGTGAAACATATGCATTGTGTGCTTCTCTTGAAACATTAATGCAATATCAATTGCAAGAGCTATACGAACCGGATTTATCTGAATGTCATCTTTATTTTTATGCAGGTGGCACCTACGAAGCAGGTTATGTAAATTTAATGGATGCTGCAGATTATCTAATTGATATTGGTGTTCCTGATGAAGGATGTTATCCGGATCCCCATAGAGCCTTTGACTATCCCTTTGAAAGCCTTCCAGGCTGGGAAAATAGAACTGTAAAAATACAAGAGTGGGGATGGGTGGAACTGGAAACAGAAGCAATAAACAGTGCATTAATCGAATATGGACCACTTGCAATGTGTTTTTCTGTCTATGAAGATTTTTATACATATAAAGAAGGAGTTTACAGACATGAAACTGGTAAACGTGTAGGAGGTCATGTTGTTACAATTGTTGGTTACGATGACAATGAGGGATGCTGGATGGTTAAAAATAGCTGGGGTTCTGGATGGGGACTTGGCGGTTACTTTAAACTTGCATACGATGCAGATCTCTTCGCACAATGGTACGGACCTGGAACAGGTGTTATGTATATTGATGGAGTTTACGGAAATCTGAAACCAGATGTACCTAAAGTTTACTATGAACGACCAATTTACGGTCATACCTATCTATTTGGCTTTGAATTCAGAACAATATTTAGAAGTCTTCCATTCCAAAGACCTGCTGCAAGGAAATTTGGTAAATTATATGCAGAGTTAGAAACCTATGATACAATAAAAGTCGAGTTTTACATTGATGATGTTTTAATGTTTACTGATAAAGATGCGCCATACAGATGGAAGATTGATGCTTCTTATGGAATCCACACACTAACGGTAAAAGCCTATAATGAGCATAATGCATCTCTTGATATTGTTGATTTTTATGTGTTTTTTTAAATATACAATATGAATAAATATCCGTAGAATCTTAAGAGGACTCTATATGAGATATAGGAATTGGAAAACTAAAAGTAAATTTAATCCTTCAAATTATGATAAAAAAAATTCTAAAAGAAATAAAAAGATAAAAGATGAGATGAAAGGTGCATTTCAAGATGAAGCTGATTTAAAGAAAAAGAAAAAAAGGCTTACTATTGATTGGTTTTTTAGACCGAAGGATGACTAGTATTTTTTAGCGGATTTTCCAAATTACCATTTCATCACTAAATGATTCACCTTCAGAATCTGAACCCACAACTTTTACAGTATATTTTCCTGCTTTTGTCTCTCCCCAATGCCATTCGTATGGTTCGCTATCATCTGCGTGAACTAGCTCGTCATTTAAATAAAAATAAATATAGTCAATATTAAGGGCTTCATTACTTGCCTCTGCTTCTACTATTATATCCCCGATTACAATAGTTCTGCCTATTGGAAATATTTGTTTGCTATTAATATATAAATAACCCGCCTTTGGTTTTACTATTACTATTCCAGAACTTGCATGTTCTTCACCAATTGCAACAAAATCGATTCCATTACCTGATGGACCAAGGTATCTATCTGCTGAAAAGATGTCAAAAGATTTATTCCAATGTTCATGAACCCCTAGACTTTCTGAAAGGAATTCTCCATCATTTTCAGGGTCATAAGTATCTGGAAGTGGAACTGCAGATTGGTGCATATAGTTTTGTGAACCTTCACATGGATCTGCTCCATCTGTGTGTAAGAAATCATACATAACTGAATCAAGTGCAACTGGGTCTTGTGAGAAAAATAAACTGTTTGTCCAGTCATTGTTAAATGGATACATCTGGAATTTTCCAATTGTCTTATGGTCAATTTTTGTTCCAAATGTTCCATCACCTACAAACAGTACTGTTTTTCGTCCAATATTTTCATGAGCGAGGAGATCTACCTGAGGAGCAGGATTACCGCTTGTAAAAGCTGCTCTATGATAAGGGTGAATATCAAATACAGGTTCAATCCATGTCCCAAAGAAGTTTTTAGCAGATAGTGTCACTCCCATATCTATTGGATGTCTTTTTAGTAGGGGCATATTAATAATATAGCTTGCCTCTGCAACACAAATAGGCAGTGTTTTAGTAATCCCTGTACCATCGGCAAAATAGATTTTCTCAGGACTTTCTTTTACTTTTTCTCGACCTCGTAAGGTTCCCAATGCATCAACAAAGTTTACATTTGGGAATTCCTTTTCTTTTATTAATGCTGGAAATGTTTTATAAAAAACTCTGTTGTAAAACCAATTTGGCATCACTCTTGATGCATCATACACAGTAATATCTTCTTGAGCAACACCTACGTTATTTATCAATTGTCTGAGAAGTGATTTTACAACAAATGGGCTTGCATCTCTATCATTATCAAGAATAAAATAATCAAGGAATTGAAAACAATTGTTTAGATTTACTTTAATTGCTATTTTTTCACCTGGTTGATATCCGATATCTCCGTTTCCATTCACTGAATTGAAATGTCTAAATAGGGCATCCCATGCATCTTCAATATCATTAATTCCTGCAAGACCTTTTATTCCGTCTGTAAACATTTCATCAATTACATCTTGGTTGTTATTGTGTTTACTCCACCAAAATCCCCTAAGATTAGATTCGGTTGCATTTGGATTCCATACCCAAACTACTCTCCCAGGATTAACACCTCTTGGTGTACCAATTGGTTCGTTTGGAATTGGTTCCCACGAGCCAATACTTTTTTCATCATTATTTGCAAAAACACCACTTGAAACTGAAAATATTAATACAAAACTAACTAATATTGCTGGTAACACTGCTGTTGTTTTTGTTTTAGCTCGTCTTACCCATATAGCAAGTCCATGAAATAATGCAGTCCAAATTATACCCCAAAAAATGATATAGCTTGTTGCAACAGTCATAGAAATTTGCTGGCAAGGATAATATATACGATCTGGTTTTGGTAAAACTCGTGCTATAAACCAAACTAAACAAGCAATCCCTGCTATATGAAACATAAGGCTATGTGGATTTGCAATCTTACAAAAAAGCTTCATTTTTAATTTATGAAAACGTGATTTCAAGTCAGATACCCCCTAATTAACAATTGTTATTACTTACTGGTATATAAGGTTAAAGGTTGAAATTATCACTATTATATTAAATATCTCTTCTCATGAAAAAGATGTAAGCAAGTATCAAAGGAATAAGCAGCCATATGAAATGAACAATCATTATATTTACCATATTTAAAAAATCAGGTATAGCAAAAGAACTTGTTCCTTGTCCCATATCAAATGAAACAGTTGTTTGTCCAAATAATCTATAAACTGCTGTTTGATGCAGATCACCTGGGCTGAATACTGCTGAATTAAAAAACCATTCAGGCATTTTTCCAGTAAATAAATTATCTATTGAGTATCCAGTTGCAAGAAGTATTGCCATCATAACCATACCATAAATTAAACCCCAAAATACGAGAACAATTCCTGCCCCAATTGATGTAATTCTTCTTTTAAAAAATGAAGAAATACATATTGCTAAACTAAGGTATATAAAACCAAGAAATATACTTAAAAAAATAAATCCGATATAATTTGCCCAGGATTCAAGACCTGAGGTTGCACCTATTACAATCCCACCAAATCCAAATCCAATAAGAGTTGAAAAAATTATCACTGAACCAAGACCTAAAAATTTTCCAAGCAATATTTCAACTCTTTTAACAGGATAGGAAAGTACAACATATAATGCACCACTTTCTGCTTCTCCTGAAATTGTTGAAAAACCTAGAATTATTGCAATTAATGGAATAAGTAATGAAGTTATTCCCATCAAAGCAGTAATGGATGCTTCCATATCTCCGAATAAATCTTGTCCTCCTCCTGTAACATAAGAAATAACTATTACTAAAATAACAAAAAGGATAGATAGGATGATTACCCATCTATTTCTAATATTATCAAGAAATTCTTTTTTTGCTACAGTATAAATTGACTTTGGTCTTACAATTGTCATTGTGCTCCACTCCTATCCATATCAATTAATTTCACAAATGCTTCCTCAAGAGAAGGTTCAAATGTTTTAAGGTTATCAATTTGAAAACCTGCTTCCTCTAATGCAGATATAACTTTAATTTTTGTTTGAGGATTGCATGTTATAAATAAGATATTTCCTTCTATATTTGCTGATTCCACACCTTCAATTTTATTAATAAATTCTGGTACTTTGCCTTCTAAATTCTTAATTGTAATTTCTAGACGTGGTTTTATTTTTAAATAATCATTTAGATTTTCAACAGTATCTTGAGCAATTAATCTTCCCTTATTTATTATAGCAACCCTATGACAAATATTTTGAACTTCACTAAGAATGTGTGAAGAAAAAATTACTGTAGCACCCTGGGAATTAAGCATTTTAATCTTATCTCTTATGGCTTTAACCCATCTGGCATCAAGTCCGCCCATTGGTTCATCAAGAATGTAAATCTTAGGATTTCCAATCATTGTTTGAGCAACTCCTAACAATTGTCGCATTCCTTTAGAAAAATTTCCAACTTTTTTGTTAAGAGCTTCTTCAAGTCCAACTTCTTTTAGAAGTGGTATTACAACAGATTTATCTGCGTCTTTTAATTCACAGAAAAAGTTTAGTGTTTGAACAGGTGTTAAATTATCATAAAAATTTGCGCGTTCTGGAAGAAAACCTATTTCTTTTTTTGCTACAATATGGTTGGTTTTCATATTGTGACCATTAATTTTCATTTCACCTGAATTTTCATGAATCAAACCAAGTAGTGCTTTAATGGTTGTTGTTTTACCTGCACCATTTGGTCCAAGAAAACCAAAAATTTCTCCTTTTTTTACGTTGAAAGACAAATTATCTACTGCCTTTAAACCATTATAAACTTTTGTAAGATTTCTAATCTCAATTGCTAAAGGACCTTCTATTGATTTCCCAAGAATTTCTTCTTTTGGAAAATTAAAAACACCTTTTGTGTTGCAAGTTGAGCATGTAATATATTTTTTTTCTCCAGGATTACCTTCAATAAACATTTGATTTTTACATTTAGGACACATTATAGTTTTTGAAACCATATTTAATCCTTCCTATCGACCTTTTATTTAAGCGGGTTATATAGAGGTATAATAAAATACCTTTGGTTTAAATTTTTGAATTTTATTTAATATAATTAACATATATTTGATAATAAGAAAAAATTATGATTTTTTATCAAATAATTTATTATTTTTTTAATTTCTCTTCTTCAATTTTTTCAGTACAACTTTCTTCTTCTTTAGAAGAGTTTTCTTCGATAACTTTTAAAAGATTATTTTTTATTTCTTTTAGCTTTAAATAAAGATAATAATCACCTGAAATTATGAAAGGGTGTTTCAAATTTCCCTTATAAAATTCTTGCCTTAAACCCTCTTGAACTTCTTCAAATAATACATCTGCAGTTTTATTTATTACCAAATCGACAAAATCTTCAATAAAAATATTTTGTTTGTCTTCCTGTTTTGAATACCACTCTAAAGCCTCTTTTAAGATTTTGTCTTTCATAGGTGCATTCACCACCAACGACCCGGATATTAATTACTCCTATATAAACTTATAATATGATAAATAGGTATTTTTTATAAAATGTATTGTTTTAATAAATTTACCTTATAATTTTTTGAATTTTTTTTGCATTTATTAATGAATTGTTAAAATAAGTGCAAATTGTTTCATTTTGTAACATTTTATTATTCTATTTTTATCATTTTAAACAAAAAGTTTTATATATTATTTCTTACAAAAATATATAATATGGGGAATAAAAGATGGTAACAATTAGTCATATCGTAAATAAACTAGTTAGCGAGAATATTTATCTTCAAGAAGCTATAGGGAAGGGGATTGCATCATATGGATCAGTTGCAAAAAAATTAAAACCAGATATTGAAGAAGAATTGAGAAAAGATGTCTCTCATTATGCAATTGTTGCCGCAATTCGGAGATATGCAGAAAAAATGGAAGTTAAATTTAGAAATATAAGATTTGATGCTAATTCTTCTGAAGTAAATTTAAAAACAAATGTAATTGATATAAACGTTAGAAAAACATTAGGATTATTTGATAAATTAAAAAGAATATATGATGTGATAAATTTTGAACACGGGGATATTCTTCATATAATATATGGAAGAAACTCAGTAAACATAGTAACAAACGAACGTTACAAAGATGATATTTGTAGATTTCTACTTAATGAAAAGATATTTGATATTGAAGAAAATCTTGTAGCACTATCTTTTAGCATTGGAAAAAAATTGGTTAAAACTCCTGGAGTGTTATTTCAAATATTAAGGAACTTTGCTTGGGAAAATATAAACATTATAGAAGTAATTTCTATTGACTTGGAAATAACATTTATAGTTGATGAAAAAGATGCAATAAGAGGATATAAGGCCCTTGAACGTCTTATTACGTAAAATTTTTTAATTTTTACATTCTAAAAACACCAGGTCTCCAATCAGGAATTGGTGCGTTTAATGATGCAGAAATACCTAGACCTAGTACCATTCTAGTATCTGCAGGATCAATTATTCCATCATCCCAAATTCTTGCTGTGCTGTAATATGGATTTCCTTCTTTTTCATATTTTTTCAAGATTGGTTCAGTAATTGCTTTTTCCTCTTCTTTTGTAAGTTCTTTACCTTTTCTCCAAAGCTGGTCACGTTTTACAGTCAGAAGTACATTTGCAGCTTGTTCTCCACCCATCACAGAAATTCTTGCATTTGGCCACATCCAAAGTTGTCTGGGCTGATATGCTCTTCCACACATCCCATAGTTACCCGCTCCAAAAGATCCACCGATAATTACTGTGAATTTTGGAACATTTGCAGTTGCAACTGCATTTACCATCTTTGCACCATCTTTTGCAATACCTCCGGCTTCATATTTTCTTCCTACCATAAATCCAGTAATATTTTGAAAAAATATTAGAGGGATTTTACGCTGACAACAGACTTCAATAAAGTGTGATCCTTTTAATGCAGATTCAGAAAACAGTACTCCATTATTTGCAAGAATTCCCACAGGATATCCCATAATCCTTGCAAAACCACACACAATTGTTTCTCCATATAGTGTCTTAAACTCATGGAATTTAGAACCATCAACAATTCTTGCAATTATTTCTCTAACATCAAATACCTTTCGAAGATCTTTTGGAATTACTCCATAGATTTCTTTTATATCATATGCAGGTTCCTCAGGTCTTATAACATCAAGTTTTGTTTTTTCAGGTCTATTTAGGTTTTCGACAATGTTTCTTGTAATATGAATTGCTTCGGTATCATCATGAGCGTAATGATCAGAAACTCCACTTTCTTTACAGTGTACATCTGCACCACCCAAATCTTCAGCACTTACTTCCTCACCAGTTGCTGCTTTTACCAGAGGTGGACCTCCAAGAAAAATTGTTCCTGTCCCTTTAACAATTATTGTTTCATCAGACATTGCAGGAACGTAAGCACCTCCAGCAGTACATGAGCCCATTACAGCAGATATTTGTGGAATATCCATTGACGACATTACTGCTTGATTGTAAAATATCCTTCCAAAGTGCTCTCTATCAGGAAATACCTCATCTTGCATTGGTAAAAAAGCACCTCCCGAGTCAACTAGATAGATGCATGGTAGGTTGTTATATTTCGCAATTTCTTGTGCGCGAAGATGCTTTTTCACAGTCATTGGGTAATATGTTCCCCCTGAAACTGTTGAATCGTTTGCAATAATAACTACCTCACGTCCATAGACAATACCAATAGCAGTAACAATTCCAGCACAAGGAGCCTTTTCATTATACATTTCAAAAGCTGCTAAAGTATTAAATTCCATAAAAGGTGTGTCAGGATCTAGTAATGCTTCAATTCTTTCACGAGCAAGCATCTTATTTCTTGATTTGTGAAGCTTAATTTTTTCTTCTCCTCCGCCCTTTTGTGCAATGCTTATTTTTTCTTTTAAATCATTTACAAGTTTTTCATAATGTTGAAAATTTTCTTTAAATTCTTTACTTGAGGTATCTATATTACTGTCAATAACATCCATATTTTTTACCTCCCTATTTTCTTATTAATTCAACAGTAGTCTGACCAATCTCTATTTGATCATTTTCATTAAAATTTACTTTTTTAACTTCGCCATTGTATGGAGCTCTTATAATATATTCCATCTTCATTGCTTCTATAACCATAAGAATTCCTCCTTTTTTAACAGGATCACCGTTTTTTACTTTTACACTTACAACTTTTCCAGATATTGGCGATGCTAAATCTCCTTCTTCTTTTTTCTTTTGTGTTTTACGACCTGTAAGCTCCACAGGTTTAACTCTAAAAACCTTTCCATCAACAAAGACATATTTTTCTTTTTCACCTTCCGTAATTATTGATTTTATAACCCTGTCGCCAATTTTTATTTTGATTTGCCCAGGTTTTGTTTCTTCCGCTTCCACCTTGTATTCTGTGTTATCATAAGTTACAAAATAATGATTGTCTCTTCGCTCAATTGAAACATTATAAACGTGATCTTCATGCTCATAGTTTATAAACAGGCTCACACCCCCTTTCCACCGACTCTCCACCTTCCAACATATTTCCATGGTGAATGGGGATCAGCTTCTTTATATCTTACAATTTCTTGTTTTTTAGTATGCATTGAGTCATAAACTGCAAGGGCAATTATTGCATCAATTGGCAAACCATCTGTTGTTATTATCAAGTCCTTAAAGTTGTTATCAATAAAATGGGTTGTTATGTTTCCTTTTTTAAATTCTTCAAGCTCAAGAACTGTTTTTAAGAATGAAATATTTGTAGTAACTCCCATAACCGCATAATGGGATAAGGCCCATATCATTTTATTTATGTTTTCATCTCTGTTTTCAGCATATGTTACTAGTTTTGCAAGCATTGGATCGTAAAATGAGGTTACTTTCATACCTGCATAAATTCCAGTATCATTTCTTATATTTGGACCTGTTGGAACCTGTACCTCTTTTAGATTTCCAATACTGGGCAGGAAACCATTTAAGGGATCTTCTGCATAAATACGACATTCTAATGCGTGACCTCGTTGAATAATATCACTTTGTTTAAGTGATAATTTATTACCATATGCAATCCTTAATTGCCATTTTGCAAGATCAATACCTGTTGTCATTTCTGTTATGGGATGCTCTACCTGTAGACGAGTGTTCATCTCCATGAAATAAAAATTAAGGTCACCATCAACCATAAATTCAACAGTTCCAGCATTTGAATAGCCAACTGCTTTTGCAGCAGCAACTGCTGCTTTACCCATTTTTTCTCTGAGAGCAGGGGTCATAACAGGTGAAGGGGTTTCTTCAATTATCTTTTGATGCCTCCTTTGAATGGAGCATTCCCTTTCAAAAAGATGTATAACATTTCCATGTTCATCTGCAAGAATTTGGAATTCAATATGGCGCGGTTTATCAAGATATCTCTCAAGAAAAACTGTGTCATTTCCAAATGCTGATTTAGATTCACGTTTTGCACTTTCAATAGATTCCTCTAAATTTTCTTCAGAACGAACTATTTTCATTCCTTTCCCCCCCCCGCCAGCAGCAGCTTTAACTAAAAGTGGGAAACCGATTTT
>SMTZ1_10019137_pt1 | contig 15322 bp, 7 predicted proteins | sample DeeMarSWOR136_30_FD_25667 | JGI IMG/M metagenome (IMG submission 25667)
GCACGTGAAGACCAAAGCCTGAGTGTGTTGACCGTGTAGTTGTCGCAGCCGGCGATGGGGGTGTCGTATGCGATCCCAATCACGTCGTTCGTATCCACCCATTCGGTCTTGAGCCTTCCGTCAGGCCAGACGGTATCCTGAGTCCTCCCATTGAAGTGAACCGTGAAGCTGTATTCGGGACGTTCAATCTCCCAGGGGTTTCCGAACTTGAGCCAGGCATCGGGCAGTTCTACCTGGCCGAGATTCCTGATTGTTTGTTCGAAAATTCCGAACTCGTATCTGATCCCATACCCGTGAGACGGAATCTCGAGGGCGGCGAGGGAGTCGAGAAAGCAGGCTGCGAGACGCCCCAGTCCACCGTTTCCGAGACCGGCGTCTGGTTCCTGTTCGGCCAGTTCGATGAGATCCAGGTTCAGTTCCTTCATCGCCTCCCTGGCCTCTTCGTACATTTCCAGGTTGATGAGATTGTTTATCAGGGCACGACCCATCAGGTATTCCGCCGAGAGGTAATAGACACGTTTCACGTCGTTGTCGTAATACATCTGTTGGGTACGAATCCATTGTTCGATTAAATGGTCCCGAGCAGTCAGTGCGAGAGAATGGTACAGGTCCCGTGGCGTGGCGGTGTACTTGTCTTTCGAGAGTGAGTACTCGAGGTGATTGGCAAAGTTATATTGGATCGCCCTCTTATCTAAGCTCTTATGGAATATGCCCCATTTCTTGAAAAGAGTACTGTCCTTCATGGACTCCCTCCAGGCCTCATGAGTGTCACGGTGGAATCAGGAATGCTACTGAGACGGACGATTCTAAATTAGCAGACGATAACACTCTTCGCCTTTCTGTAATAGTAACGTTCTCAGGGATTCGATACGAGAGAAAAATGAATCCTCCTCCTCACTGCTCTTCTTAAATTTAGTTGCTTGTGCATTCCCTTATATTTATCCAGCGAATCCGTGGAATGTAATTTGAAATTTTATCAAAAAGCTGGTATTATTTCATTACTATTTCATTTACCGCCTTTCAAGCTATTGGCGGTCCGGGTGTGAAGCCTGGTTAATCGAACGAGAGAAAACACTTGATCTCTCGTTGCTTTTGCCGCCCCACCAATCCTTCGACAATGAAACAGGAGAGGTCTGGATGGTTACACATGTATCATCTTTACGATTCAAGCTGGCGTTTTTTCTGTGGCATTGCGGGATCATAGAACTACTACCTCCGGAGCGATTCACCGTGCCTCACATTCAACCATCAGTACGGGTATCTTTTGCGGACACATCGGGGCTTTGTATACGGGTTGCGAGGCTATCTCGATGGAGAGGTCGACGTGGGAAATAATAAAAAAGATGTACAGGAACTGATAGTCAATGTTATTATTTATCTTAGCGCCTCAAGAGGTATAGCAAAAGGTTGTGATATTAAATAAATCTTATTCTTTAGAACTAAGTAGTATTTGACTTCCTTTTTGTATTATTAGATACTTGAAATTGTTAAAAAATTTCTCTATAATTGAGCGGCGGAATCATCTTTATAGGCCTCATCTCAGTTCAATACAATGATAGGGAAAACTATCTCACATTATAGGATCCTCGAAAAACTCGGCGAGGGTGGTATGGGTGTTGTCTACAAGGCCGAGGATATCAAGCTCAAACGAACCGTGGCACTGAAGTTCCTCCCACCAGAAGCTCTGAAAAATGAGAAAGAACGGACGCGTTTTGTGCATGAGGCGCAGGCCGAGGCGGCATTGGATCACCCAAATATATGTGCCATTCACGAGATAGAAGAGGCCGAAGGACACATCTTCATCTCTATGGCCCACATAGAGGGTCAGAGCCTCAAGGAGAGGATTGAATCGGGCCCCCTGACACTGGAAGAGGCATTGAATATTGCCATTCAAGTTGCGGGGGGGCTGGAGGAGGCGCACGAAAAGGGCATCACTCATCGGGACATCAAGCCTGGGAATATTATGCTCACCACAAAGGGTCAGGCCAAAATCATGGATTTTGGCCTGGCTAAATTGTCCGACGCAACGAGAGTGACCAAGACCGGTACAACGGTAGGAACCCTCGCTTTCATGTCACCAGAGCAGGTGAAGGGGGATACCATCGATCACCGGACAGATGTCTGGTCATTGGGTGTTGTCCTGTACGAGCTCTTAACTGGTCAACTTCCATTTCGCGGCGATTACGAGGCATCGTTGCTCTATTCGATTGTGAATGAAGAACCAGCTCCTGCTTCACATATCAATACGTCCTTACCGAGGGAGCTCGATGATATCATACGCAAGTCGCTCCAGAAGAAGGTCGAGAACAGGTACTCCTCCATGCAGGAGATGCTCGATGACCTGAAGCAGATTCAGTGGCGTATCAGCTCGGAGACTGCCCGTGAGATTGCAATTACCGGCAGGAAGTTGCGATGGGTACCACTGCATAAAACAACATTTATACTCGCTGCTGCCCTCGTCATCGTGATCGTGCTTTTCGCTCTGATGAAGTATCTTTATGATCGAAATGGAGAGATACCCGATTCGAAAGTCGATATCGCACCAGTCTGGATAGCAGTTCTCGATTTTGAGAACCATACGAAAGAGCCTGACCTCGGATACGTTTTCGCCCGACTCCTTACCACCGATCTCAAACAAAACCAGCGTGTGAAAGTTTACGAAGCGGGAATGGGGCAAAAACCATATCCAGAACATAGTGTGAGAGCTCTCACCGCGGATTTTGATTTTTTCCGCGAAAAAGGGATTTCATTCATTATATCCGGGAATGTGAAAATGGGAAGAAATGGAGACGATATTATAATTGAGACTACTGTATATGATGTTGAATCTGATTCAAGAAGTCCTGTCTACAATAAACAATTCAAGTGCTCTGAGAAAGATACAATTTTCAGCGTGGTTGATGCGGTAGCCAACGAGTTGAGGAATGAGCTGCATTTCATACCACAGGGACAAGATGAGATTGATCGCGAGATTGCTCAATTGGCAAGCAACAATTTTGATGCGGTGGTTAGTTACTTCAGGGGAATGGACGAATACTACAGCGGTAATCAATTAACAGGCGTCAGTGAGGTCAAACATGCCGTTGTACTGGATTCGACATTTGTGATGGCATGTCGTCGCTTAGCAATATGGTATGATTACTTGAAAGATTCTGAAAATGCTCTGAAGTACGCACAACAGGCACGACGCCACTCACTCATAAAAGGATTGAGTACACTAGAGCAATCTTATTCGGCTTTCATCGAGCACAAGGTAAAAAAGAATTGGGATGAAGCCAAGCTAGATATAGATCAATTAATTCTACTTGATCCCTTCAATATCACGTGGTTAGTGGAACGAGGACGAATTCATTACTACCATCTGGGTGACCACAAACAAGCCATTTCTGACTACAGAGAGGTGATCAAGCTCGATTCGCTCGAACTCTTTCAAAGTTTGGGGCCTTCATACAACCATCTCGGCCATGCATACCTATATGCTGGTCAGCTCGATAATGCGATGGTGGCTTTTCAGAAGTATAGAGACAGGATAGGACACCAAAATCCCGACCCCATACACAGTATTGGATTTGCATACCAATTTATGGGGCAATACGCACATGCAATCGAACAATATAAGAAAGTAATCAGAATGGCTCCAGAATTCTATGTGGTCTATAAAGACCTTGGAGATACGTATCTCTCAATAGGGAAGTGGAAAGAAGCAATTCGGGAATATGAAAAGTATCGTTTTTACGAGGTTTCGAAGGCATTGAAAAAGAATTCCAATTCAATTCGAGGACATTGGATGTGTGGTCTGACCGCTTTAGAGTTAGGTGAAGATGTCGAGAGGGCTCGCGCGGAGCTTGGTACATTGAACAAATTAACGAGAAGATTTGATGAAAAAAATGAAAGAGCTTATTATTTCCATTTACAGGGCATGATTCAGTTACACGAAGATGACATCAACGGAGGTCTGGCGAGTTTGCAGGAGGCCGCAGAAATATCACCAAGGGATTTTCTCTTCTTTGGTAGGGAGCTGGTCCGGGGTTACGTGAAGGCAGGTCGATACGACAAAGCGATCGATAAGGCCGGATATCTATTGGACACGTTTAATCAATATGACGCTGAATTGCATTATCAGATGGGACGTGCATTCGAGGAGAAGGGTGAGCGGGATGAAGCGGAGCACAGTTATAATAGAGCCTTAAAAATATGGAAGGAAGCAGACGACGGTTTCATTCCTTTAGAGCGGCTTACATCTAAATTAAAAGAACTGTCTTGAATAGGACAACGGATCAACCGTTTGTTAACATGACACAAAAAGGAGGTCGTCATGGCTGTGAAGCGAGCACCGCAATGGTATCCCGAATTTGAGGCAGACAAGGGATATAGGATCGAGAAAAAATTACTTGAGCAGCAGTTGATGTTATCCCCCGAGGACGAACAGTTCTTGAGATTTGCCGTAACAGACAGGGACGGTAATGTGATAGATCCTGATAATTACAAGCTGTACCTGCATGGATATAGATACAAATATCCTCCTCGGTCTTCAATTCCAGTGGAACCAATGCAAGAATGGATCGAAGATTTTCCTACTTGGCCATAGTTGCTGCACCTTACCTGTATTGGATAGTAAAGTTCGAGATCCGTGATAGAAGTGATTCTATGCGGTGATCTCGAAACAATAGAAGATCTAAGCAATTTTCCTTTCTTCAAGGGAACTCATATCTAAATTTGGAGAATCCATTAGTTATCGAGGCAATGCCGGTATCTAAACAATTCAGGTTTCTACGTTACACAAGGAGGGGGTACTATGAAGCGTTTCATGTATTTTTCAGTATTGATCATGTGCCTAGCGATTGCTTTAGTGATCGGGATCTACATCGGTGGGCAGCTTGCGCATGCGGGTCCTGCAGGTGAATCACCCCAGTGGGATTATGTTTTCTATGAGGCATTAAGAGGAGGGGACAAAACTACCAGCTTCAAGATAGTAAGTACTAGTGTAAATACCGAAGAGAATGCAAAGGCAGTACCTGTTGACTGGATTCTATACCAGGCGGCTCATAGCGCATGTAAGGGAGAGCAATGGATGTATTTTATCGTCACTGATAGCGAGGGGAAAGACATCTTACATCCTAAGGCATATAAATTATATGTCGGCGGATATGATCCTGAAATGGAGAGGATCTCCTGCTTTGAGGATTTTCCTGAAATTAAGTGGCCGTAATGGTATCGACGGTGTTATTCACGATTACGAGCAGCAGGGAAGCTGTAGCTGTTTAGCTTGATCTGTAGGTTAATATTTCAGTAGGTCCTCGATCTCTTTAATTGATGGGACCTTCCCGGCAATCTTGACATCGCCATCGACGACGAGGGCCGGTGTTATCATGACGCCGAAGTCCATGATTTTTTGTATGTCGGTGACCTTCTCCAACGTGTACTCGATTCCCATTTCATTCGCCGTGCTTTCCACTAGTTCGGCCAGCTTTTCACATTTGTGACATCCCGTTCCGAGAATCTGAAGATTTTTCATGTCATTACACTCCTATCAGAAAAGGATTTGATTACCAAAATCAGAACTATTTCATAAACATTTTTTATCTAAAAACAGCACCGTACATCATACCGCTTGCAGTGGCGATAAGAATTACGAGAAGGACAAATGCCACCGTCCTTCTCGTTCCGATGACACTTCGAATGACAAGCATATTGGGAAGCGAGAGGGCAGGACCTGCCAGGAGAAGTGCGAGAGCCGGTCCCTTCCCCATGCCGCTGCCGATCAGTCCCTGAAGGATCGGCACCTCAGTGAGGGTTGCGAAGTACATGAATGCCCCGGCCACGGAGGCGAACAGGTTGGCACTGAATGAGTTTCCCCCGACAGCTCTGTTTACCCATTCGGATGGGATCAGCCCTTCGTACCCAGGGCGGCCGAGAAGAAGCCCGGCGACGAGAACACCGATAAATAGCAAGGGCAGGATCTGCTTGGCAAAGCCCCACGAGGAGCCGAACCATTCACCCAGCTCGTCTTTTCGAGTGCTGATGACTGTTGATAACAAAACGATCGCAACTATGAACGGAACGGACGGTCTATCTGGGAGAAGGAGGGCAAGGATTGCAGCCGGGACGGCGGCAATGAGAACTCTCGACCACCTCAGGTCGAACCACACAACGAGCATGAGCCCGAGAGCCCCAGCGAATATCGCAGTCACGATCCACTTAGAGGTATGGATCGCAGACAGTAGTCCTCCGCTCTGTGCAGGGTCTCCCCAATTGGCAAAGACGAGGATACCAACCATCGAGGCAAGGTAGATCGTGTTCTGCCAGAGCGGTCGGGTCACCTCAGGCTCGGGCATAACAGCCTGGACTTTCGCTCTCTCCATCTCTCCTCGGCGAAAGATGAGGTGCATCATGAGACCGATAACGATGCTGAAGAGGATCGCTCCTACTGCACGTGCTATTCCCAGTTCTATACCCAACACCCGGGCGGTTAAAATGATCGCCAGGACGTTGATTGCGGGGCCCGAGTAGAGGAACGTTGTGGCCGGTCCCAGGCCGGCACCCATTCGATGTATCCCTGCGAAGAGCGGGAGCACGGTGCAAGAGCAGACGGCGAGGACCGTTCCAGAGATAGAGGCGACACCGTAGGCCAGTACCTTATTGGCCTTCGCTCCCAGGTACTTCATAACGGATGCCTTACTAACGAAGACTGATATGGCCCCTGCAATGAAGAATGCCGGGATGAGACAGAGAATTACGTGTTCCCTGGCGTACCATTTCGCAAGGAGGAGTGCTTCCACAATCGCATGGTCAAATCGCCGCGCCCCCACCGGTAGATAGAAAAGAGCGAGGAATACGGCGACCATCAACGCCAGAGACTTCCATTCTTTTTTCCAATTCATGATCTCTATTCCCTTGCAGATATCACCTGAAGTTGATCCTTCCACGCTGATTCATGACGGATTTTCCCGGTTGGATGTCACCTAGCAAGATCAAGTTGATCCTTCCCTGTCGATTTCATAACGGACTCAACACAAGAGAAGAAATTCAGAACGCAGGGTGTCCGGAGCTTGTAATAAACCTGTGAACCACGCCTTTCATCCAGCACGATGCCGGCATTTTTCAGAACGGAGAGGTGCTTCGATACGGTAGACATGTCGGATCCGATCATCTCTGTCAGTTCGTAAACACACTTCTCACTTCTTGATAGCTCATCAACAATGAACAGGCGTGTGGGGTGCCCCAACGCTTTCATGATCTCCGCCCGGGCCTTGAACCGTGCGAGTGTTCGAGCGTCCATATGTACCCCCTTAACGAGAAATCATTTGTTATTTGGCAATATGGCAAAATAACCAAATAATGTCAATACTACACTTTTCCTTTCATTCAATAAAGCACCAACCGTATCTGTTGAAATAAAGATGTAAATAGTAATTACGTTCTCAGTTGGGTTGACATACCGTTGAGGGGAGGCATACGATTATCGTGTCTCATACGAATCTTCCTCGGGGGAGGGACTCACATGAAAGACAGTGCAAAGAAGAAATCTCACATGAATGACAGTTCAAAGACGAAGTCTCAGCTGATGAAAGAGCTGGATGCGATGCGAGGCCGCATCGAGGAGATCGAACGCGCGGATGAGGCTCGCAGAGAGGCTGAGAAGAAGATTGGTCATTTAAATGCTGTGCTCCATACGATCCGGCATGTCAACCAGCTCATACTCAAGGAGAAAGATCGAGACAAGCTGCTCCAGGGGATTTGCGATACCCTCGTTCAACCGCACCACTACTACAGTGCATGGGTGGTTCTCTTCAATGTGTCACGGAATCTGGTAGCAGCTTCCGAAGCCGGCGTGGGTGATGGATTCCTGGAACTCGTCTCACAAATCAGGGATGGTAAGCTCCCCGATTGCATGCAGCGAGTGCTGGCTCAATCGGAAGTTACCGTCATCCACGATCCACCGTCATTCTGCCCCGACTGTCCCATCGCGAAACGCTACGGGGGGAGAGAGATTCTCAGCATTCGCTTGGAATATGAAGGGGTCACGTACGGTATTATTTCGGTCTCAACGGTTGAGGGATTCACTGCCGGAGATGAGGAAAAGGACTTGCTCAAAGATGTAGCCAGTGACATTGCCTTCACTCTCTACAATATGGAGATGGAGAAGCAACGGACGCTCGCGATAGAGGAGCTGCAAAAGAGCGAAGAGCGCTATTACACACTTTTCAAAACGATGATCGAAGGTGTTGCAATTCACGATATCCTCTATGATGCGGATGGTGTTCCGGTCGATTACGTGATCCGGGATGTAAACCCTGCCTTCGAAGTGCAGCTCGGCATCCCCCGGGAGCGAGCCAGGGGATCGAAAGCGAGCGAGCTCTACGGCACGGGCGAGCCACCGTACTTTGATATTTACAGGCGTGTCGCGGAGACGAGAGAGCCAACTCACTTCGAGACGTACTTCGAACCGATGGATAAATATTTCGAAATTTCGGTTTTTTCGCCGTTGAAGGGGCAATTTGCCACAGTATTCCAGGACGTCACGGGGCGCAAGCGAACCGAGGAAGCGCTCCGAGAATCAGAAGAGCGGTATCGTACGGTGATTAATTCGATGGGTGATGCCATTCACGTCATCGATGATGAGCTGCGATTTATCCTTTTTAATCCTGCGTTTGAAGAGCTCAATAAGAGATTAGGACTGGAGACCGACGTACTGGGGCGAACGATTTTTAAGGTGTATCCTTTCTTACCTGATACGGTGCGTGACGAATACCGGACCGTATTTGATACCGGGGAAGTACTCATCACGAAAGAAACCACTGCGGTCAAGGGAAAAGAGTACGTCACCGAGACGAGAAAGATACCGATTATCGAGAAGGGGAGAGCCATCATGGTGATTACTGTCATCAGGGATATAACTGAACTCGAACGAAAAAGGAAGGGGAGGGAAGGGTGATCGACAGGTGGGTAATTCCTTGTGATAAAAGATGTTAATTCGCAGTCCCGGCCCAATTCCTCACATAGATATTAAATTGACTTTACACAATGCGTGTGATACAATTGCCCCTGGAAAAAGTGGGAGGGATTACTGCAAACTAACTTGATATAACCAAAAGACTTATAAATTCAGGCTGTACAGGGATAATTTGAGCAGCTGTGACAATCGGGGTAGAGCGGCACAGGAGAGCATCTCAGAATTGACTCCACAGATGGGGTATAGGGTGTGTTATAGCGTGGGCAGTTCTCTTTCATCCATCTTGCTACTATAATACCGTTTTTACCCACATTGCGTAATCGGGTCGGCTGGGGTGTGGCACTTTTATCGGCACCTCCAGGAAAGCGCATAATGCTTTTACGTAAATCTTTGATCTCCAAAGTCAGCAGGCAATTGAGGTATCTATCCGAACGCCCGCAGTGATGAGGGCAATGGAAGGGGGTGGTGAAAAAGCAGGTTCGATTTTTTCATCTTTGATCGGACCTCCTGAAACGTTCAGGAGGCAAAAGGCAAGAGGAGGATACACGAATGAATAAAAATTTGGTCACTTTCCTTACCATCCTCTTGTGCCTGGTTCTTGTAGCATCAGCAGCTTACGCTCAGGAAATAAAACCTCGTGTGAAAACGGAGAATGTGATCCGCTTATACCAGGAAGAACTCCTCTCGGAGGTGGACATTGATGCCTACCTCCAGTCGGGGGAGATCAATCTGCTCGGCGGGTTGGAATTAGTACCTCCAAAGGCAATTCCCGGACCCGCCCCGGATCCGTATCCTCACGTTCACATGTGGGAGGCAGGGATCGAGCAGCTCGGCCCATCGTCAGGTGCCTGTGACGGCATCTACTTCGTCAACGGCCCTGTCTGGCATCCGAAGAAGTACGCTCTCATTCTGTGGAAGGTAGTTATACCGGATCCATTTGAGCGTCTTCAAACGGAGTTCGAGCGGGATCTCACACTGTCCATGTGGGTAGATTGGAACCAGGACCAGAGTTGGGGAAAGAACGAGAAGATGATCAACTTGAGCTTCAACATCCAAGAGTATATGCCTGGAAGTGGTGGCAACTTGGAAATCCAGTACCTCACCATGTTCCGGATTCCCCAGGCTTCCATCGTTAATGCGATGTTGCCGGGCGGTGGAACGAAGCAGGGAGCGGCAAAACTCTGGGCTCGCGGCATGATCTCATACGATGATCCGGACACGAGCCCGGATGGTGAGTGCCTCTTCGGTGAGGTGGAAGATTGGCAGGTGCACTACTTCGAAATTCAGGCAGGTCAGTGGATCAGACCGATTGTTATGCGTACACGGAACGATTTTAATCGCAAAAAAGCACAGAAAGGATTCGAAATGTTTTCAAGAAGTAAGCTCTTTGGCTGTGCAGCGGTTCTCCTAGTCCTGCTAGTCTTGTTCCCAACGGTGCATTCGGTTGATGCTCAGGAAGAGCAGAAGGCAAAGATTGCACCGCAACTAGCAGCACAACTTACTGCTGCAAAGCCTGACGATTATGTAACGGCGATCGTGCGCATGCGCGACATGCCGAACGTACAGATGCTTCGCGGGGACCGGCTCGCGGTTTATAACGAGCTGCGTACCGTGTCGAAGCAAACACAGGCGGGCCTGGTGAGATACCTGGCAAGCGCTGAGATGCAGGGCAAAGTCGAGAAGATCCGGCAGTTCTGGATCGACAACATTGTCCTCGTTCGGGCAAAGCCGGAAGTCATCTCGGCACTCGCAGCACGGCCCGATGTAATGGAAGTATTCGAAAACTTCACGGTCACCTTGCCTCCGAGACCGGAGGGTGGCGACAGGCCGCAACTCGGTCAGAGCCAGAACCAGCTCTGGGATTCGATAACGAAGATCGGTGTCAAGCAGGTCTGGAGCACCTATGGCCTGGACGGTACCGGTGTCGTCATCGGTGGACTCGATACCGGTGTCGATATCACGCACCCCGACATCGCGGGCAAGATGATTACCAACAACCCGGCCGATCCTACCTACCCGGGTGGTTGGGCGGAGTTCGATGCGAACGGGAACATGATCGTTGGTTCTGTACCTCATGATTCCGATGAGCACGGAACGCATACGACTGGAACGATGATCGGCGGCAACGCCAGTGGTTGGGATATCGGTGTTGCTCCCGGCGCATCGCTCATGCATGCACTCGTCATCCCGGGTGGGAGCGGTACATTCGCCCAGGTGATTGGTGGCATGGAGTGGATCATAGATCCCGACGGTATCCCGGCAACAGATGATGGCGCCCGGGTCATCAACATGTCCCTCGGGGCGACGGGAACGTATACTGAGATGATCGCGCCTGTTGATAATATGATCGCGGCCAACGTGTTCCCGGCCATCGCGATCGGAAACAGCGGTCCTTCCCCGAATTCGACGTCAAGCCCCGGAAACGTGCCCAGCGCGTTCGGTGTCGGTATGACCGACAGTATGGATGTTATCGCAACCCTCTCGGGCCGCGGTCCGGTGACCTGGAATTACCCGCCCTATGTCGGAACGTACATAAAGCCGGACATCTCAGCACCCGGTGTCAAGATCTACTCATCGGTGCCCGGTAATGATTGGCAGTGGACCAGTCCTCTCGGGGATTGGAGTGGTACCTCGATGGCCACACCGCATATGGCGGGGACAGCGGCCCTCATGTACCAGGCCAACCCAACACTTTCCGTGGCAATCGCCAAGGATCTGGTTGCCCAGACTGCGATCGATCTCGGCGCTCCCGGAATGGACAACGATTACGGATGGGGACGCGTCAATGCGTTCGGAGCCGTCAGTGCGGCACTCGCCGGGGTCGGAACGGTGGAGGGTACGATTTACAGTTCAGCCGGTGGTACGGTAGAGAACGCGATGATCCTGCTCACCGATACCGGCCAGCGGGTTTACTCGGATGAGTTCGGCCACTACTCCCTCATGGCGGTCGCGGGGGATCATAACGTGGAGGTATCTCGTTTCGGTTACGAGACCTACACCACGGCGGTCACCGTCATCGCTGACGAGACTGTCACGCTCGATGTGACCCTGACGCAGCTGCCGTCCGGCACGATCGCCGGATATGTGACCGACGGTGAGAGTGGTGCGGGGATCGAAGCCAACATCACTATCAAGCTCGCCGGCGAGGCGGTTGTCTGGACATCGACCGATCCATCGACGGGTGAGTACAGTGCTGTCCTACCTATCGGCATGTACGATCTCGTGTTCGCACCGGTATTCCCCTATCCCGTTACGATCAGAACGAATGTCGAAGTCTATGAAGGTATGACGACGACACTCGATGTCACCATCGAGGGCGCCCAGATACTGATCGTCGACGATGATAAGGGCCAGGCATTCGAAACGTACTATGAAGCGGCCGTAATAGGTGCGGGGAGGTCGTTTATTACCATCACGACACCTCCCACAGCAGCCGATATGGCTCCTTTCGAGACGGTCGTCTGGCTTACCGGAAACGACTGGTCGACCACGCTGACCACGGAAGATCAGGCGGAGATTGCCGCGTACCTCGACAGCGGCGGCCGGTTGTTCATATCGGGACAGGACATCGGTTACGATATCCGCACGGACGAATTCTACGCGAACTACCTCCATGCGACGTACGTGCAGGACGATGTCGGTCTCGGTGCCGTGATCGGTGATCCCGCGAGCCCTGTCGGTTACGGCTTCGCCTTTGAGATCCAGGGCGGAACGGGTGCCAATAACCAGGGGTATCCTTCCGAGATCGATCCGATCGTACCGGCGCTGCCCGCATTTCTCTACGATGAGTCCGTCCCCATGGGGACTGTGACGGGAAATGATCTGACGAAGGGGCAGGTCGAGACGAACAGTATCAACAGCTCGGGAACAGCCGCCTTGACATACGAAGGTGCCTACAAGCTGGTGTACTTCGCCTTCGGTTTCGAGGCAATTGCTGAGACAGAGACGAGGACACTCGTCATGGCCCGTATCCTCGACTGGCTCCTGGGGTACCCGGAGATCGTCCATACGCCTCTCGGTGATACCGAGGATACAGAGAATCCGTATCGGGTAACAGCATTCATCACCTCTGATTACTTCACCCTCGACCCAGCGACCTTCGCCGTTGTCTACGACGTCGGCGGTGGTCCGGTCGTTCTGCCCATGTCTGCGACAGGCGTGCCCGATGAGTACGAGGCATACATCCCTGCGCAGGATATCGATACCGAGGTCTACTACTACATCACGGCAAGCGATGTGGAAGGACACACGAGCACTCATCCCATCGGTGCCCCGCTGAACATGCACATGTTCACGGTGGGCTGGGATGAGGAAGCTCCCATGGTCACCCACTCCAGGCACTACAACACGAACGATCTGGAAGGTCCGTACCGCATCTATGCCGAGGTATCCGACAACATCGGCGTGGAGGCCGTCTACCTCATGTATTCGAGGAACGGGGGAATGCACCACCGTGTCAGGATGGAATACAATGATATGATGGGGAATGGCATGTATCACGGTGAGATCCCTGGACCTTCCGAGGTCGGTGACATCTACGCTTACGATATCTATGCAATGGACGACTCGTACCACGGTAACGCCACCAGGGTGCCCGAGATGGGTGCCTTTATGTTCGAGATCGTCGAGTCCTTCTCGTGGGATTTCGAACTGGATAACGGCGGTTTCATGCAGACAGGGGACGTCTGGGAGTGGGGTGAGCCGACAACTGGTCCGGGAGAAGCCCATTCCGGCACCAATCTGTGGGCCACCGTTCTCGACGGTAACTACCCCAACTACGCCGATGCAACGCTCGACATCCCTGCGATCACACTCTCCGCGAGCAAGCCGTACGCGTTGCTCACGTTCTGGCACTGGTACTACATCGAGACGAACTACGACGGTGGGAACGTGAAGGTGTCCACTGACGGCGGAGCGACCTGGGAAGTCGTCGTCCCGATGGGTGGCTACGACGGGACGGCCCGGAGCGGAAACAGTGGTATTCCGGGCGAAGAGTGTTTCACCGGGTACAACAACGACTTCTGGCAGATGGAGCTCTTCGACCTCTCTGCCTACTCCGGCAGCCAGGTCATCGTTCGCTTCCACTTCGGCAGCGATAGCAGTGTGCCCAAGGTTGGATGGTATGTCGACGATGTCGAGCTGAGAAGTACAGATGTTGACGATATACCGCCTGTTATCAGCGATACAGAGATACCCACGAGCACCTTCGATACGGCAGGTCCGTACGAGGTTTCGACATACGTCGTGGACCCGCTGTCCGATGTTGCCGGTGTCTCCATCTTCTACAGTGTCGATGACGGCGCCACCTTCACAGAAGTGGCCATGGCACCCGGCACGGAGGAGAACCAGTGGGTAGGCTCGATTCCCGGCCAGCCGAATGGAACGAGGGTAAAGCTTTACCTCCGGGCGACGGATACCTCGTCCGGTGCGAACGAGGCTTTCGACCCGGCGGGAGCACCCGAGGATACCTACGAGTTTGCGATCCTCCCGTCCGCACCGATCCTCGTCATGCAGGCTACCAGCACGGCGAGCTCTCTCGAGATGTTCCGTGAGGCCCTCGAGGCCTACGGGCACGAGGCGGACTACTGGTACAACCCCACTCAGGGTTGGCTGTCGCTCGATCAACTCGAGCTGTACAAAATCATCATTCTCGATGAAACGGGCAGCCTGCTTACCACCGAACAGTCCGATCTCGGTGCGTACCTCGATGGTGGTTCCATGGGTGCGAAGAGACATCTCTTCATCATGGGCCGCGACCTCGGCTATTATTCCTCAACCAGACCGTGGATAGAGGAGTATATGCGTGCCGCGTACGTCCAGGATAACCCCGGATGGCGCGAGCTGACCGGTTATCCCGGCGAATCTATCGGAGCTGGCGAAACCTTTGTGATTTCCGGCAGCTATCCGGACGAGGTGCAGCGTTCCACCACCTATCCCGGAGGCCAACTCGTGTACCAGTACACGGGAGAGGGTACTGCATCGTTCACGAGGGAGGAAATCGCCGGCGAGTATGAGAAGGACGAGAAGGAGTGGGACGGCATCATGCCATACGCTCCCAAGAGCCTCGATGCCGGTGCGGCGATCAAGTACAACGGTGAGACGTACCGGTCCGTTTACTTCGCCTTCAACTTCTATTACATCCAAGAGCCCGACCGGCGAGCCGGCATCATGGACCGCGCCCTGGCATGGCTCTCGGCACCGGATATCTTGCACGAACCGCTGCACGATACGGAGGATATCGAAAATCCATACCCGGTGGTTGCAGAGGTCTACTCTGAGACACTCGATCCCAGCCGCGTCAACATGGTCTACGACGTGGGCATGGGTCCGGTGTCGGTTCAGATGTTGCCCACCGGCAATCCCAACGAG
>SMTZ1_10003737_pt1 | contig 15321 bp, 19 predicted proteins | sample DeeMarSWOR136_30_FD_25667 | JGI IMG/M metagenome (IMG submission 25667)
ATATTAAAACAGGCTTTACACTGGAGTGAATCCGTGAATGCTGCCGTTGCAGATATGGTTAAAGGCGTACCTCCATTTACATATGTATCAGAAAGTCTTGTGAAGATAAGTAAATGGGCGGATATCATCGTTTGTTCAGCAACCCCTTATGAGGCGTTAAGAAGGGAATGGGAAGAGCATGATATTGCCAAATATACACGTGCTATTGCTGGCCAGGAAATGGGTAGTAAAAAAGAACATATTGCACTTGCCTCTAATAACAAGTATAAAAAGGAAAAAATTCTAATGATTGGTGATGCACCGGGTGATTTAAAAGCCGCCAGGGGAAATGACGCCAAATTTTTCCCTGTTAATCCGGGATATGAAGAGAAATCCTGGGAATTATTCTACAGGGAATCTGCCGAAAAATTTGCAACAGGAGCATACTCTCAGGAATATGAAGCGGATTTAATAACAAAATTTGATCAATTACTACCGGATACACCCCCTTGGAAAACATAGAGTATTTTAAATCGCGAAAGGGATGGTAATGATAATCGAAGCACGTGCCTATGCCAGGGCAGGATTTCTTGGTAATCCTTCAGATGGATATTTTGGAAAAACTATTTCAATTAGTGTCAGGAATTTTGGGGCCCATGTTTCTCTTTACGAATCACCTGAATTAAAAATTGAACCTCAGTCACAGGATGTAAATGAATACAGGAATATACATCATCTGGTCGAATCAGTTAGTCTGCATGGGTACTATGGTGGAGACCGATTGATCAAAGCAGCGATAAAAAAATTTTATGAATATTGTGAATCCAGGCAATTAAAGATTGCCAATAAAAATTTCACCATAAGATACCATTCTACGATTCCCCGCCAGGTCGGTTTAGCCGGATCCAGTGCTATTATTACAGCAACGACGCGAGCTTTGCTCAGTTTTTTCGCCGTTAAAATTCCACAAGAACTGTTACCGACTATTATTCTTTCGGCAGAAATTGATGAATTAGGAATAAATGCAGGTTTACAAGATCGCGTTATTCAGGTATATGAAGGATGTGTTTACATGGATTTTAATAAAGAATTTATGCAACGTAATAATCACGGTCATTATGAAAAATTGGACCCTAAATTATTATCTCGTTTGTTTATCGCATACAAGACTGAGCTGGGCAAAGTTTCTGGTCAGACATTCAATACCATGAAAGTAAGATATGAGCGTGGTGACCAGGAGGTTATAGATACACTTAATCGCATTGCTGAAATTGCTTTTGAAGGTAAACAAGCACTTTTGAACCAGAATACAACGAAACTCCACGATTTAATAAATGAAAATTTTGATTTAAGGAGTAAAATAATGAATATCAGCGAAGATAATAAAAGATTAATACAAACTGCACGAAATTGCGGCGCATGTGCTAAGTTCGCTGGTTCTGGGGGTTCTATTATAGGAATTTATAAAAACGATGAAATGTTGACTAGGTTGATTGTTGAATTAAAAAAAATAAAAGCCCGGGTAATCAGACCATATATTTTATAAAAGGAGAACATGTTATAATGGTTAGAAAGGCTGTAATTCCAGCAGCGGGTTTAGGTACAGGATTTTTACCTGCAACAAAAGCACAACCCAAAGAAATGCTACCAATAATTGATAAGCCGACAATTCAATATGTAGTTGAAGAAGCAGTAGACTCTGGTATTGACGATATTCTCATTATTATTGGTAAGGGGAAGAGGGCAATTGAAGATCATTTTGATCGCAGCCATGAATTAGAGATGATCCTGGAAAACGAACCGACTATGGATCTGTATAACGATGTCAGAAGAATTGGCGATATGGCCAATATCCACTTTATCCGACAAAAAGAAATGAGCGGACTTGGTGATGCAATATATTATGCGAAACAACATATAGGTGATGAACCATTTGCAATTTTACTGGGGGATACAATCATCGATTCCGTGATACCTGTAACTCAGCAATTGATCGATCTTTATGAGCAATATAGTCAATCCCTGGTAGCTATAGAATCTGTACCCAGAGAAAGAGTAGGCAAATATGGGATTATATCGGGTAACAAAGTAAGTGATACGATCTGGCATGTAACAGAACTGGTCGAAAAACCAAAGATTAAAGATACACCATCAAACTTAGCGATCGCTGGTAGATATATTTTAACACCTGAGATTTTTAAAGCCATTGAACAAACTAAACCTGATAAGAATAAAAATATACAGCTTACAGAGGCGATGAAGATTTTGTTAAAAAGGCAAAATATTTATGCCTATATTATTGAAGGAAAAAGATATGATTTAGGTAATAAAATGGATTATTTAAAAACAATAGTAGATTTTGCTCTGAAAAGAAAAGAGTTTTCCTCTGAATTCAAGAAATTTCTAAAGCAAAAGACTTGAGTATAAAACAGTTAGATCATTGTATTAAAAATTTTCTTTTTATAAATTATATTTTATTTTTTAATAAAAAAATAAATTCAAGAGAGATGGTGAAGTAATCAAGATTTTGGAGAAATAATGCTAAAACCAAAAAAGAAGATGAGTAAACACGATTTAAAAGATGATAAATTTGTTCGGTTTGCATTACAAGCGAAGACGTATTTCGATGAGAATTCTAAGAGAGTAACAATGTTTGTGTTTGGTGTATTTGCTGTTCTTTCCATTATGATTATTTATAGCTATATAAATAGACAAAGCCAAACAGCGGCAAATGGGCAATTAGGAATTGCTCAAATTGAATATAGCTATGGAAATTATGATAAAGCTGCTGTAAGATTACACAGATTAATTGATGATTACGGGGGATCTGATGCTGCACTACAGGGTACTTTTTTACTTGCCAATATATATTACCAGCAAAAAGAATATGAAGATGCACGTCATTATTTTGAAAAATTTATAGATGAGTATTCCGGTAGTACTATCCTGTTAGCATCGGGTTATGCCGGCCTGGCATCATGCTATGAAATCGAAGATGAGTATAACCAGGCGGCCCAACTATATGTTAAAGCGGCAAATCTGGCAACAGATTTCACTGAATCCGATAACTATCGATATTTGGCGGGAATTTGTTTTAAAAAAGCAGGTGATATCGAACATGCAATAAATCAATTCGAAAAACTGGTTGATCAATCAAGACCCAGTTCACGAGCTAAGGATGCTGAATCACAATTAGTGCTGCTTAATCGAAATAAAAAATAATTGGATTAGTCGAAGGTGATAGTTTGATATATGAATTTGGTTTACTGGGATCCTATCTTGCCTTAAGTCTGCTTTTATTTTTTTCCGTACGTTATTTTCGTGTTATCAAAAAAATGGGTGAATTACGCCCATTACGTAAAAAAGAAGCGAAATTTTCCGAAGAGATAAATTTACGCCTAAAATATTGGCATTTCATTATCTACTGTTTATTCTTTTTTCTCGCCATCTCCCGAGTCATCATGCTGTTCTTTGCATCACATGAATTGCTGAAGATTAACCAGATACCCAATTTTGTGTTCTATTCATACCTTCAGTGCTTTTTCTGGCTTTCTGTTTGGTGTATCATTTTTTTGTTCTTCTACTTAAAAAAAGAAGTTAAAATGGAAGAACGACTAAAGTATTTAAAAACTATAATAAGCTGGATAATAAGTTTTACTTTAATAGATCTTTTAGTCTCAACCGTTTTTTTTATCGTTGGATTCAATGAATTTTTTACCCTTAAATACGATATAACTACAAGCGAACAATTAATACGTGTCGAAAAGCTAATACCACTCCTAGTAATAATTGGAATTTTACTCGTACTAATAATCGTACAATATTCAATATTTGCATTTAAACGATCTATGAATATTATCAAACAATATTGGATATCTCTCTATCTACTGTTACTATTCCTTATCGTATATATTTTGCAGAATACCGCTTATCATCTGGGTTGGTATGAATCGCCAGAACAAATCCTGAAATTATGCTCCTGGCATTATGGTTATGTGGGATGGATAATCTGTATTTTCTTTGCATGTACTTTTTTTGCTAATACGGCAGCGATAATAATGCTTTCATTTAAAAATAAGTGGACTAGTCTCCACAACGTTAAGTTGATTATGTTACCTCTGTTAAAAATTGGCTTTATAACAGCAATTATGGTTTCTGCATTGGTCACCATACCTGACTTATTCCTGTGGTATTATTAAAAATATTTAAGGTAGATCAATTAATTATTAACTTGACAATTATTGATAAGGAAACTAACTTCAATAATTATAGTTATTTAAAGGAATAGAAATGTTTTCCACGAAATTACTTCAGCGATTAAGAGACGCATCAGCTGTGACTGTGTTGACCGGTGCTGGTATCTCAGCTGAGAGTGGTGTTCCAACTTTTCGAGGTGAAGAGGGCATTTGGAAGGAATATAAGGCAGATGAGTTAGCTACCATCGCTGCATTTAAAAGCAATCCTAAATTGTTCTGGGACTTTTATTCGTGGCGACGCCAAATGATTAAAGATGTTAGGCCAAATTTAGGACATTATGCGTTGGTTGATTTTGAAAAATATTATGATGAATTTATCATAATTACACAAAATATAGATAATTTACATCATTTGGCAGGGAGTAAAAATATTATTGAAATCCACGGTAATATAAATAGAAATAAATGTTCAGAATGCGGAACATTCCATGAGGTTATCTCCACTAATGATGAGAAGATACCAATTTGTACCAAATGTAATGCTTTTCTGCGTCCTGATGTGGTATTATTTGGAGAAAATTTAGATAGTCGTTTACTGAAAAAAGCACAACAAGCTTGTGCTGAATGCGAAGTATTTTTTTCAATAGGAACTTCTGGTGTAGTAGAACCAGCAGCGTCTTTACCATATTTAGCAAAAGCGAATGGCTCCTATGTGGTTGAAATTAATTCTGAAGAAACACCCCTTACCTTGCAGAGTGATGAATCACTTAGGGGTCCCTCGGGTAAAATTTTACCGCAGTTAGCTATCATACTTGAAAAATTGTTCACATAGTAGTTATCTCAATAGTTGTCAGATTAAATTAATTGAAACTGAATATGGTATTAAGCGTTAAAAATAAAGTTAGTTGAGTTATAGTTTTTAGCTTATCCAGTCTATACCCGGAATGTATAAAAGATATCTAATATATCCACTCTTACTTTTAATCACATGTTGTGCATATTATAATACGCTATTTAATGCTGAAGAGAATTATAAAAATGGAATGAAGAAGCTCGAAAGCAGCAAAGACGGAAAAGTAACTAGCGATATTCAAAAAGATTTTAATAGCACAATTGATAAGTGTTGGAAATTAATCAATATTTACAGCGATAGCAGTAGATATGCTGACGATGCATTGTTACTAATCGGTAAGAGCCATTTTCATATTGAAGAATATGTTAAATCCGAGCGATTTTTAAGACAATTTATTCTGAGATATCCTAATAGTAATCTTCTCCCAGAGGCATATTTATGGTTGGCAAGATCTCTGATTAAAATGCATGAGGAAGCTGAAGCTTTGGATTTTCTCAATGAGATATTCACACTTAATGTCGGCGATGATATTGCCTCTCTAGCGTATTTTGCCCTGGGCGAGTTATATCGTGAGCAGAAGGAATATGATAACACCATTGATAATTTTACAAAATGTCTTGACATTGCCGACGATAATCTTGCCGCTCAAGCTCAATTCGCGATTGGAGATATATATTTCCAGCAGGGTGATTATGAAAGGGCTGTATTGGCTTTTTCCGCTGTGCGTGATTTTGATGCCCCGCTCAAGATAGAATTTGATGCCTTAATATTTAAAGCAGATTCCTATACGCTGCAAAATAAATTTGACCTTGCAGTGGAAACCCTTCAATTAATGCTGCGCGAAAGTCAATTTACCGATTACTTCTCTGTCATTGAGGCAAAAATTGGCGAATGTTATTATCAACAGAAGGATTATGATTTTGCCGGTCGCCAGTACCAATATGTGCTTGAAACATATCCCAAAACAGAGGGCTCAGCCCAGGCGGCATTTGGATTTGCTAAAATTATGCAATATCACTTTGGGGATATGGATTCTGCTAAAACACTGTATCAACTTGTTAAGAATGAGTACAGGCAATCTGAATTAATTGAAGATGCAGAGAAAAATGTACATACCCTGCAAACTTATTTGAAGTTAAAGGAAAGCATTACTCAAGATATTGAAGACCTGAGAACACTGGAACGAGGAGATGAAATAGAGTTAGATGAAGTACAGGAAGATGAAACAGAGGTAATCGAAGATACTTTAATAACAGCACCGGAAACAGAAGTCGATACACTAACCAGGGGGAGGGAGAGACGACAGATAACTAGATCGAAACCTAAACCTCCAAAACCGGAACGCAAGATACGTTCTATGGAAGAGATAAAAGAATCATTAGAAAAAAATCGTTATGCTTTAGCAGAATTCTTTTTATTAAATATACAAAATTATGATAGTGCCAGAGTGGCATATACAAATTTTATTGCGACAACTCAGGATACGCTTCTCAAACCAAAAGCATACTATACCCTTTATTATATTTATTCTTTTCAATTAAAAGATCCTGTAACAGCCGATTCGTTAGAAAAAATAATCCTGGAAAATTATCCCGAATCTCAATATGCGGATTATATCAAAGAGAAAAAAGGTCTGGTTACGTTTGAAACCGACACAGGCATGGATCCCTATCATCGATTATTCTTGCAAGCAGAATCATTACTCGATCAGGAAGAGTATCAAAACGCGCTTGAAATTCTGAATCAAATTGCACTGGAAGATTCCGGGAGTGCCTGGGCAAAAAAATCGCGATATGTTACTGCTTGGATTTATGAGAAAAAATTAGTAGATATCCCTAAAGCTATTGCTGCATATTCAGTTATTGTTAAAGAATATCCTGACTCAGAACTGGCAAAGATTGCAGCCAATAAGATTAAAATACCTGTGATAGAAGAGGGTGCGAAGGAAGATATCCAAAGCGCAGAGGATTCTACCAGAACAAAAGAACAAGATCCAAGTGAAGAGCAGCAAAAAGAGGAACAACAGCTTCCACCCGAAAAGGAAAAGAGATAACAACACCCCCTAGATTGAATGAATAAAAAAATTCCTGTAATTCTCCTGATAGCAGCCTTATGTGCTTGTTCCCCAAGCGTTCGTGAAAACAGAAATATTGATCAAAATAGTACAGTTGACTTACTATTCCGGGATGGGGATATTTTTGTCGGCCAGGCTTCCTATTATGGCGATGAATTTCACGGGCGTACAACTGCAAGTGGCGAAATCTTTGATATGTATGATAAAACAGCAGCACATAAGCATTTACCATTTAATACAGTATTGAAGGTGACCAACCAATTAAACAACAGGTCGGTCATTGTGCGAATAAATGACCGTGGTCCGTTTAAGAAGGAGCGGATTATCGACTTATCCTATCAGGCCGCCAAAGAAATAGATATGCTTGGAGACGGAATAGTAATGGTAAAAGTACAAATCTTACAATTAGGCAGCACTGAATAAAAGATATCAACCATACTGTTTCCTAAACTAGCTAAATTTCCTCAATCAGGGTAGCAATAATTTGTACAATTCATTGACGATAATTAAATTATAAATCTTTTATAATGATTCATGAAGTTATCTAGTGAAAAATGGAGGAACTTATGGGTAAATATGTAGAAGTAACGGATGCGACTTTTGATCAGGAAGTATTGAAATCTGAGCTGCCAGTTATAGTTGATTTTTGGGCCGTATGGTGCGCTCCCTGCCGTATGATCGCTCCTATTTTAGAAGAATTAGCGCAGGAAAAGGCGGGTAAGTTGAAGGTGACTAAAATAGATGTAGATAGTAACCAGGAAACAGCTATGAAATTTGGTATCCGTTCTATTCCAACCTTATTGATTTTCAAAAATGGTAATATTGTAGATCAAATCATTGGTGCGGTTCCTAAATCAATGTTGGTTTCAAAAATAGAAAAACATATTTAACCCACTCAATTTTATACAATGAATTTAAATAGATAATATAGATAGTTGTATTGATCTTCAGGCATGTTATTACGCACCGTGAGAAGGAGTATGAAACTTTCGTACTATATCGTGGTCTTTCATATTTCCTTCTTTTTAATTTTGGATATTCCTGGTTATGTGTTTCGCAACCATTCGATTTGTAAAAAGTGTGATTGAAGCAAATGACAAGCCTAAAACAAATTTTCCAGAAATAGCATTTGTTGGTCGTTCTAACGTTGGTAAATCTTCAATGTTGAATTGTTTATTTAAGCGGCGCAAACTTGCCAAAATCAGTTCAACGCCAGGAAAAACACGCTTGATAAATTACTATCTTATGGATGATCGTGTATATCTGGTTGATTTACCAGGCTATGGCTATATTAAAAAAATTGATCAATTGAGTAAAAATTGGCAAAAATTAATTGAAAGCTATCTTTCTCAGAATAAAAATTTGAAAGTTGTTTTTTTACTTGTCGATTCTAGACATGATTTAATGCGCAATGATCTGCTGATGATTGAGTGGCTGTATCATTATAAGATACCTTTTGTTGTTGTTTTAACCAAACGAGATAAAATATCAAATAATCAATTCAATTTCCGCTTAGGTAAGATAAAAAAGATGATACCGCAAGTTGCCATAATACCATTTTCTGCCAAATCATTTTTGGGCAGGGAAGAAATATGGGATGTTATCAAAGAGGTAACCAATTGAAAGAGAAAACTTTAATTATCATTGGTAGCGGGCCAGCAGGCTTGCGGGCTGCTTTAGAAGCTCAAAACCTGGGTCTTGACTATCTCATTCTTGAAAAGGGTGAGGTAGCCCAGGCGTGGCAAGAGATTAGACCGGATATGATCATGTTATCTCCATGTCATCCTCAACGCGATTGGACCAGCATTTCAGGTGCCTTCCCGATATGGAAACTGCCCGTAACGCGTCCGTTTTGTACAGCGCAGGAATTTGTTCATTACTTAGAAGAATTCAGTACCAACTTCAACTTGAACGTACATACCCACGTAGCGGTACAAAAAATACAGCGGAGAAACGATCTCTTCGTGGTTGATACAACACAAGGTCAATACAGTGCTAAAACCATATTTGTTGCCACAGGATTTTTAGGCAATCCTTTTATTCCTCAAATACCTGGTTTTCTGGATAATCCGATTGTCCTTCACTCACACCACTATAAATTTCCAGAAGCATTTCGTAATAAACGCGTTATTATAATCGGAGCTGGTAATAGCGCCGCGGAAATTGCGATCGCATTGGCAGGGTATGCTCAGGTTTATTTAATAACACGCAGTGAACTGAAATTTTTCAGTAAAACGAAAGATCTTTGTCATATCAGAGGCATATCCGAGAGTATGCTACTAGAGTTGATCCAAATGGATTTAATTCGTCACATTCCAGGTGCGAACATTAAAAAATTGGTTAATAATATTCTGCATCTACAAGATCGCAGCATCGAAACCCAGTCAATAATATGTGCCACGGGCTATAGACCAGTATTAAATATATTAAGGGAATTTCATATACAAACCGATCAAGATACAAAATTTCCCCTTATCGAACAGTGGGGTGAGGCAAAAGGTATAAGGAATTTATTCTTTGGTGGTCCGTTGGCTTATACAGGTCTGGGCAGCCTCTTCATTCACGGTTTCATCAAAAAAGTTCCAGAAATAATTAAAGGAATCAGAAATAGGATAGAGACAAAAAAAGCGATTTATGTTGAATGATGTAGCATATGCACAGTTTATTGACTTTACGATACCCGAGTGGTATATTATAGAGCTAAAAACCGAACAGGAGATATAATAATGTTAGATAAAGGTTTCTTACTAAAGGTTGGGCTAGCGGAGATGTTAAAGGGTGGTGTGATAATGGATGTGACCAATGCCGATCAGGCAAAAATCGCCCAAGATGCAGGTGCAGTAGCGGTTATGGCCCTTGAGCGAATACCGGCTGATATCAGGGTTGAAGGGGGCGTAGCGCGTATGTCAAATCCAAAGAAAATTAAAGAAATTCAGAAGGCCGTTTCAATTCCAGTCATGGCTAAATGTCGCATTGGTCATTTCGCTGAAGCACAAATTCTTGAAGCACTTGCTGTTGATTTTATAGATGAAAGCGAGGTTTTAACACCTGCAGATGAGGAGAATCACATTTGGAAACACCCGTTTAAGATTCCTTTCGTGTGTGGATGTCGGGAGTTAGGTGAAGCCTTACGGCGTATTGCTGAAGGTGCAGCTTTGATCCGTACCAAAGGTGAAGCAGGTTCAGGTGATATTGTTGAAGCCGTTCGACATATGCGCCTGGTACAAAGCGAAATTCGCCAGATTACCAAGCTTGATAATTCAGAATTGGTGGCCTACGCCAAAAAGATCTCCAGTCCTCTCGAACTGGTCCAATACATAAAAGAGAATGGAAAGTTACCCGTTCCAAATTTCGCTGCCGGCGGGATTGCGACTCCAGCCGACGCTTCATTAATGATGCAACTTGGCGCAGAATCGGTTTTTGTTGGATCTGGAATATTTAAGTCTAGTGATCCTGCAGAACGCGCTAAAGCAATCGTTGTGGCAACTACGCACTATAATGATCCCGATATGGTAGCAAAAGCCTGTGAAGGATTGGGTGATGCCATGCCAGGAATTGATGTAGCAAAGCTTCCTGAGGAGGAATTACTTCAGACGCGAGGATGGTAATTGCAAAAAATAGGTATTTTTGCCCTGCAAGGTGATTTTGAAAAACATAAAATCGCCGTGCAAAAATTAGGATATCAAGCTTTAGAGATACGTAGTGCTGCACAATTACGAGCTGCCAAGGCATTGATTATTCCTGGTGGAGAATCCACGACCCTCCTTAAATTAATTCATCACTCACATCTTGATAAAGAATTGCACGAGTTTGCTCAGGATTTTCCTATCATGGGTACCTGCGCAGGGTTAATATTACTCGCCCGTGAAGCAAATGATTTACCATACCCCACCTTGAATTTGATAGATATAAAAGTCCAAAGAAATGCTTACGGTAGACAGAGAGAATCTTTTGTAGATAATATCACATTAAATTTGAATGGTGTTACACATTCTTTTATGGGTGTTTTTATTCGTGCACCAAAAATAATTGAACATGGCAGTAATATCAAGATCTTAGCAACTCATGGTAAAGATGCCGTAATGGTTGCAAACGATCGTATTTTAACGAGCACATTTCATCCCGAGTTATCTGATAACCTGCATATCCATGAATACTTTTTAGATAATTATCTGAGATAAATTTAAATCAACACTTGAAGTTTGTTATAAAATAGCCTTGATTTATATTGGACAAATGATTAGACTATTCTAATCGAGTATAATTAGAATTATGAAAGAGAACATCTTACTTGTATACTGTACCTTGCCTAATTCAGATGAAGCCTCAACTATTGCTCAGACCTTAATCGATAAAAAACTTGCTGCATGTTGTAATATTATTCCGGGCATTACATCGATTTACCACTGGCAGGGAAATGTGGAAGAGTCAAAGGAGACGCTGTTACTTATCAAAACCTCACAGAAAAAATACGATCAACTTGAGAAAGAAATTAAAATGCTACACAGCTATTCTGTTCCGGAAATAATTGCAACAAAAATTGAAGCTGGTTCACAGGCATATATTGATTGGGTATTACAAAGCATTGAAAAAACGGGATAATTCTATGAAAATTACAATTGCTGATCTAAAAGAGCAGCCAATCTATGGATCTTATATTCAAAGCCGTAACTCTCTTTATGTGTTAAAAACTTTTCTTGAGGAGACTGATCTCAAAGATCCTGAAAAAATTACTGAGAATCTTAATAAGATGAGTCGGGAACTAATTAAATTGTATCCCAATATGGTGGCTGTGCGAAAGAAGCTTACTACAATAGTCTACTATATGAAAAGATTGGTGAAAGCTAAAAAATCATTACAAGACGTTAAACAACTGACAGTAGATAAAATACACGAGTTAATCAAACTTGCTGAGCAAAATATAAAGAATATTGGAATAAATGGTTCCAAGCTGATTTTAAATCACAATAAATTGCTCACCATAAGTTATAGCAACAGTTTAAAAGAGATTTTTATCACCGCTCATAAACAAAAACGTAAATTTGAGATATATTGTTTAGAGAGCAGACCTACTTTTGAGGGACATATTTTTGCTGAAGAATTGACACGGGCTGGAATTGCCTGTTCTATTGTCACCGATGCTTCAATGGCGTATGTGGCTAATGATGTTAATGTGATTATTAGCGGAGCCGATCGCGTATACGAAAATGCTTTTGTAAATAAAATCGGTACATTTCCTTTAGCAATTATTGCCAAAGAATTTCAAATTCCATTTTACATGGTATGTGATACAGAAAAAATCTTTAAAGAAATTGACCATGCGGTGCGCTATTATCCTCGAAATTCAGAGGAGGTATATAATTCTAAAATTAAATCGTTAAATGTTCTAAACTATTGCTACGAATCAATTCCCCTAAATTATGTTTCAAAAGTTATTAATGAAGAGGGAATTTATGATACCACAGAATTTATAAACTGGTATTTAGAGGAGTAATAATGAAAACAGGTACATTTATTGCAGAAGTCAAAGAGGAAAATAAAATTAACGTACCACCAGAAATAAGAGATCGGCTCAAATTGGCAGAAGGTGATAAAGTAGAAATCCTGCTTAAAAAAATTCGTAGTAAACGATTTGAAGTCAATATTGGCAAAAATCCATTATACAAAATTTTAGAGCTTGCTAGTCAAAAGGATGTTGAAGTATAATGAAAAAAGTTTATATCGATGCTACCGGATGGTTTGCCATTGTTCATTCTGGTCATCCTCAGCATGAGCATGCCAGGGAATATCTCCAGCAATTATTAGATACACGCGTAAGGTTGTATTCAAATGTCCTGGAGATTAACCAAGTTATTTCTGAAATTAAGAAAAAATGCTCGTTGAATCTGGCGGTTGAATTTTTCAAACTTATCGATGAAGCTGTGCTCTCGGGAAATTTACATGTATCGTGGCTAACACGTCGTTTACGCCGCAATGGTCTACGACATTTCTTTACCTTTAAGGATTCAGAAATTAATATTGGACATTGTATTATTTTTGAAGAGGTAAAAAAGAAAAGGATCAGTTTTATATTTTCCTTCGATGACGTATTAAAAAAATTCGGTATTCCACTAATGCCACAGGCTTAACATGCAGAACTCATTTTACCGTAATTTTTTGGATGAAAATGACAAAGTGGTTATCGTCATAGGTGGGGGAGGGAAATCTACTTTAATAAACCGTATAGTGGCTGACTGCCGCAGTCTGGGTAAAACGGCAATCATAACCTCGCTTTTCCCATTTAAAATTCCAGTTGAAGCACATACCTGCATAAGTAATGACGTTAAAATGCTCAAAAATCAATTAGCCGATGAAATTAAAAAGCATACGACTGTATATTTGGGAAAAAATTTAGAGAAAGATGTTATTTCTGGACTTAATAATAAAGAAGTAAAAGAGTTAATTCGGGATATAGAAGCAGATCATTTATTTCTAGAAGCCGATATTACCTATGGAAGATCTTTAAGCGATTTTGCTAAAATCCAGAAGAATTTTCCCTTCAAGGTTAATCGCTGCATTAATGTGATAGGGGCAGATTCCTTTAACCAAAAAAGAAATCCGAGCTGGATCATTTCAGATGATCCGTTCTGGGATTCAAGACCAATATTAACACCCCTTACCATAAGTGAGTGGTATAAAACCCATCCTGTTCTGCAAAGTTTCTTGAAAAAAGCGATACCCTTGACGTTTTTCATCAATAAAGTTGAGAATATTTTTGTTGAAAATTTAGCTATACCCCTGGCAAAAGCTTTTAAAATGTTTGGGGCTGAAAAGGTAATAATCGGTAGCATTTATAACTCAACGATTCATGTTATAAAATAATGCCCTGGAACACAAAAATTCTTCTAATCGGAGCGGGAGATAAGGGTACTGCTTCTGCAGTGCGATTATTTCGGTCGGGTTTCCGCCCAATTCTCCTGGAGCGTACACACCCAACAGATTTACATTATAATCGAAACTTTACGGACGCTGTTTACCGTGGCGAAAAAGAAGTTGAAAGCATCTTATCCGTTCAAATTTCATGCAACCAATTCAATCATAAAATTGAGCAGGATATAAAAAAATACCAGGATAATCGCCAAATTCCACTTCTATGTCACGATGATCTGGATATAATTTCCAAAATAAATCCAGAAATCATTGTAGATTGTACAGGCATGCATACCTCACCACTGCAATTGAATTGGGAAGAGTTCCCATGTGTTATTCGCATTGGGACACGCTACAATGTTGGTGTTGACGGACATATGATTATCGCCAATTGTGGTGAACATATGGGACAGGTTCTACGAAAACCCCACAATATTGACAGCCGGATCAAAGATAAACCGGAGATAGTTCATGCGCCGATTGAAGGAATATTTATTTCCATCAAAACTCTTGGTGAATATTTAGATGAGAGAGAAATAATCGGTACCCTCAATGATATAAATATTATGGCACCCTCCGCGGGCTATTTAACAGGATTATTGCATAGCGGACACTTTATAGCCTGCCGCCAGCCGCTATGTGAAATTTCACCTGCATATCGCAAATCCGAAATGAAAATGAGCATACCCGTAGAAAATTATGCGATTGCCGGGGGCGTTTTGGAAGCGATTTTATCATTTTTAGCCAGTCGCCACGAAAAATTCAACTGAATGGTTGGCAGGTGACAGGCAAACTCTATCACTCATAACAAATTTAAAATCATAAACTTAGGAGAAATTTGTGACATTCATAGAGTACGACGATAATACCATCATTTCAAAATTTGATTTATCGGGATCAGAAGCCAGGGCAAATGAGGATTTTTGGAGAAGAACGGCTCAAGAATATATGACCATGCTAAACCAAATAAAACTGGGCGGGGGAGTGTCCAATATTGAGAAGCAGCATGCAAAGGGAAGACTAACTGTACGAGAAAGAATCAAGCTTTTGCTGGATAAAGAGAGTACCCTGTTTGAGCTTGGTTCATTTGTAGCACATGAAATGTACGAAGAGTGGGGTGGCTGTCCCTGCGGAGGGGTGATTTGTGGGGTAGGGCGAATCTCCGGTAAACTATGTATGATAATAGCCAATGATGCTACAGTGAAAGCGGGTTCTTTCTTTCCTATGACAGCTAAAAAGGTAATTCGTGCTCAGAAAATTGCCTACGAAAATCATCTAACTACAATTTATCTTGTTGATTCCGCTGGAAT
>SMTZ1_10023539_pt1 | contig 15321 bp, 14 predicted proteins | sample DeeMarSWOR136_30_FD_25667 | JGI IMG/M metagenome (IMG submission 25667)
GGCACCAGCGCCCAGGCCGGATAGAGAGCGTGGGTTCAAATCCCTCCCCCGGCACTCCTCCCCTCATGCGGCTGGCTTAGGATAAGGGATTCCGTGGTTTAGGAGCGCATTTTTGGTATGAATAAGTACCCCTTTTGGTACGAATCGATCGCTGACGGGCGTGTTTTCAGGTTCCTTTTGTCTGCAGGGGGTCTTTTCAGTTTCAGATGCATGACCCCCCCCTCCCCCCTTATACCTCAGTTACAGGAATTAGTACCGTTTCATAGACTCTGATGTTTAAAGGCGCGTGTATTTGTGCTTGTACGCTGTACTCATGATCCAGAGGACTGCGGCGCCAGTGCCCAGGTCGGATAGAGAGCGTGGGTTCAAATCCCGCCCCCGGCACTTCTCAACATATTGTTCTCCGCGCGAAGATAGCAGGGGGGTCTTTCATCATCATTTCGGGATTGGGATTTTGAGGTTGTAGTTTCATTTATGACAATAATGCCCCCAAATCGCTTCAAACCTCGGTTTTTTTAAAATGTCTTGGTAACATTGTAATGGGATTGCCATGCATGTTAACGTCGGGGATGTCACAGGCAAGGAGATCGCGCCAGGTGTCATCGAGAGGGTGCTCATGGGGTGGGATGAGGGAGATCCCGAGGGGATGTGCTGCGCCCGCCACTACATCCTTTCAGAAGGTGGGACACTCGTCATAGAGGAGCCTATGACCGAGTTCCAGCATTACATCATATCGGGACGCACGACGAGGGCCCCGTCCGACACGACCATCTTCTCACCCGCTGGTCACCACGACCCCTTGAAGCAGGCTATGGGCCTTAGGCCTCAGGGGTTCACCCACGCAGGGGAGGGTGAGACCCGGATATTCACCGTCGCCTACAGGGTTCCTAGGCCTGCCTTTCGCTGGGCGAAGAGCAGGTCCAGACACCTCTACGAGACGCCCTGGGTGAACAGGAGCAACATCGTCGCGAGCCAGGTGTTCACCGAGGAGGAACACGCCGTAATGGGAGCCCTCAGGATGCACGCCTTGGACATCCAGACCCACCCCCCAGGCCAGCACAAGGGGACCATCGACGAGAACGGCAACCTGAGGGGGCACAGGAACCCCGCCGAGATAATGTTCTTCCTTAGGGGCACCGGGAAGGCGATGGCTGAGGGGGCCGTGTACGACGTGAGGCCGGGCTCCTTCCTTTATACTAGGGAGGGGACGGAGCACGGCATCTGGAACACGAATGACGACATCCTGGAGTACATCTGCCTGGAGATGATAGAGCACGACAAGAGCTGGACGGAGAGGGGGTACCAGGGGCAGACCAATCCGACTCCGTGGAGGTGAATGGATTGCACATGAACGTTAAGAACGTCATCGGCGAGGAGGTCACACCGGGGGTGATCGAGAGGGTTCTCCTCAGCTCGGTCGAGGGCGAACTCGGCGGACCGGAGGTCAGACACTACACTTTATCTGAGGGGGGAAGGGTGGAGTTTAGGTCGCCCCTCACTGAGTACCAGCACTACGTCATCCAGGGATGTGCCACTCAGAACGATCGAAACGGCTCCCTGCTGCACCAAGACTCAGCTTGGTTCGTTCCATGTAACGCCCCCTGGGGCGGAGAGCCCGTCAGGAGGCACAGCCTCTGCCACGCGGGCGAGGGGGAGGTGAGGGTGCTCTCTATCTCGTACCAGGTCTCTAGACCCGCGTTCCGTTGGGCAAAGTCGAGGAGCCGTAACCTGCATGAGGTTCCAAGACCCCACTCGGCAGGTAGGCTGGTAAGTTATGTCCAGATCTTCAGGGAGGAGGATCACGCCGCTATGGGCGCCCTGAGGATGCACGGCGTTGATATTCAGACTAACACGGTGGGGGTCAGCCTACCGGATCATAGGAACTCTGAGGAGGTGATGTACGTCCTGATGGGGCAGGGCGTGGCCTTCTCCGATGGCGAGAGCTACGGGATCGGCCCCGGTTCGATGGTGTACACCCCCGAGGGGGCTATCCATGGGATCCGCAGCGTCAAGGAGACGCTCCAGTACCTCGTCATCGAGTTCGTGGACCACCCCGGGATGTGGCTGGAGCGGGGATACGTTGAAGACTGGAAACCGTCATGGGAGCAGTCGTAGCCTACTTTTTCCTCTTCCTGTGTCTCCATTCTACTCAACCGGGTTCAGGTATAATCACGTCATGCGCTGAACTCATGATCCAAAGGTTTTCGGCGCCAGTGCCCAGGCCGGATAGAGAGCGTGGGTTCAAATCCCGCCCCCGGCACTCCTCTCTTCTTGTTGAGGAAGGGTCGTTATAATTGTAGCCGCTTATAGCGGTTTTTCTAGGAATAGCCCTTGCTTTTGACATGAATAGTTCTCGGATGACGTTTTTTCGGGTTCCTTTTGCCTATCTGAGGATTTTTTTATAAATTTTATAAATACTTATTTAATTAATCATGTTTCTAGTAATTCTTTTATAATTTTTCTTCTTATCTTCATTTCTTCTAATTCTTTAATATAGTGATTATGTTGTTCCATATTAATTTTTTCACCTTTTGATATTCTTTCATTTCCTATTTCCACTAATTTCTCATAAGTTGGTAGATGTGTTTCAATTCCTTCTAACTCATTTTTTAATTGTTCCTTTCTATATTTTGATACTGCTTCTAGTTCCGATATTGCAGCAACCTTAGAAAACTCTTTGACAATTAGTTCAATTTTATCCTTATTATAATCTCCTTTTAATACCATTTCATTCCCATTAAATATAAATTTAACTTCATTTTTATCTTTATTTCCTTTTTTCATATGTCTATATAAAATGTCAACAACAGTGGCTATACTTGATATAGCAAAAATTATTTGGAAATATACTTCATAAGGGGGCGGGGCATAAAAAGCCGCTTTACCTTCTTTACTTAATTTTTCACCTTCAAAACTTGGATATGCTAAATGACCCTTATAATATACATTTTCTAGAGAATCGAATTCGGAGGATAATTTACTAAATTCGTCTCTATTAGCCCAAAGTTCTATTCTAATTGTAGACAATGGCTCTTTTGGAAGTGGTTTATGAGACTGAGTATCCAATGACATGAATGTCCATTAATAAAACCTATATTTATTTTTATTTAATAATATTCGCAAATAGTTTTCCTAAGGGTAAGGTCTTGAGAACGTGGGTTCAAATCCCGCCCCCGGCACTCCCTTCAAGTCGTGCGCACCGACGCCATTAAGTTTCGTACAAGTTCCCTGCCCTGTTCTAAGGCTTCCTTGCTATCCAGAACCTCGCCCTTCACATTGCCCGCCTTCAGGTTGACAGCGACGAAAGGGGATCGATCGTGGGAGACCGGCGTAAAGCCGAGGTATTCGAGGTAATCGACTACGGTGCGTAGGGCGCTCTCGCCGAACTCCCCACTTCCCGATAGGGCGAAGACACAGAAGGGTTTCCCTCCTTGGAATAGCACGTAATCCGGGTTCACTGTGGGCCCCCCGTAACCCAAATGCTTGTGCATGTGTACTATCGAGGCCAGCCTCTCCAGGAAGGCCATGAACTTCGAGGGGGCGGAGAGGTACTTCGGCACGGCGAAGATAACGCCATCAGATCGCTCTATCTCCACTAGGATCTCGTCGAGGTCATCCTCAATGACGCAGCCCTTGTCGACGCACTCCTCGCAGACAGTGCAGAACCCGATCTCCTTTTCAGCCAGTTGGATGATCGCGTACTCGCAATCCAAAGAGTCAAGGACCGCCTTCGAAAGAGCATAAGAGTTACCGTCTCTCCTGTGAGATCCAGTTATCGCCAGGAGCCTCATCTTCAAATAGCCTGTCTGGTGTCCGTTTTATAAAAAATGCATGTGTGGAGAGAAAGCCTTGCTCTACAAGAATATCCTAAGGGTTAGGATTGTTATGTGTTATTGAACAAGTGAGATAACTAATAGAGATATATTCAGGCCTGCTAGGATACGTAAAGATCTTATTGTCGGAGGACTATGGCAGCGTTCGGGCCAGTAGAGAGCGTGGGTTCAAATCCCACCCCCGACACTCTTCTTCGTTTTCGCGTCAGTAGCTTGTCATAAGGATTTCAGGTTTTTCATAGTTCCGTATGAATCCCGCGATCTGGGGGCCCAGTTTTTCACAGTTCTGGATTTCTGCGGTTTGCTGTGCTAGGTTCGTCGTTTGGTAGCACATTTCTATGACTTTCCGGATCGGGGAGTAGAGTTTTTCTGGTTGCTTCCTTTGATCGGGGCTTTTTTCACAGGCGGAGGGTGTGACCACCTCCTCCCCACGGGATCGTGTTTCTGACGACGTATCTCATTTGTAAACAGTCAAGCAGAGGTGTGACTGTACCCGCATTCATTTTGTAGTGTTTATTATTGGCACTCAAAGTTTCTTCATGCAAAAAACTTATAATTTAATAAAAATGTCCCATGCTGACTAGATTTGGTCACTAAAAATAAGACGAAAGACGAGCGCGAGATCACCAAAATACTCCACGATTCCTTCGGATGGGCTCTAACCAAAGATCGGGCGCTCTTTGAAAGCATCTTCGCCAGAGATGATGACTTCTTCACGTATTACCCAGACTCAAGAAGCACAGTCACGGGATGGAGACAGTTTGAAAAATTCCTTGACAATTGGATGGACCCAAGGAACAAGGCCACAGGATTCGACATAAGAAACCTGAGAATCATCATCTCAAAGACAGGAGAAGTAGCCTGGTTCTCAGCCGTAGTGGACGATGAAGGAGAGTTCGATGGAAAACCCTGGGGCTCGAAGGACATACGATGGACGGGCGTCCTAGAGAAACGTGGTGGCAGCTGGAAAATATGTCAACAGCACATGTCAGAGGCAAACGATAAGAGTCCAAAATGAACGCTGAAAAAAAGAACATGCGCATCAAGTCTGTGACTCGACGATGTGTGCCTCTTCAGGAGGCGACCCCAGCATCCATGTAGCCTGAGACAGACTTACTCACAGCGACGACGACTTGTCCGGGGACGCTGTGAGGCGTCGCTACACAGTTCTGCCGTCAGACCTTGTTCGGCTGACGTCCCCCACCCTGTCCCTGAGCCATCCTATTCTCACCCCCTCCCTCCGGTCGAAGGTGGGGATGTAGGGCTTTATGTCTAGGAAGGGAGTCCCGTCCCCCATGTCTACGTCCATTATTCTGAAGATTAAGCCCTCCACGCCCGTGAGGCAAACTATCGAGAGGCCATGTACCAGAGATTGATGCTATAGATAAAAATTAATATAATTCACATTTTATTGAATTGATCTGATAAAAAAGAAATGTATGAATTTAGAACATCTGGAACGTATTACGAAATTGGCCTCCAAACAGGGAAAATTTTAAGGAAGGAAATGGGCGGAATTCCTGATTTTCCTCCAAAATTTTCGGAGGAAAAGATCGATCTCGGGATGAACTATGAAAAGGAAGTTGAAAAGCACGCCCCTGAACTGATGGAAGAACTTCAGGGAATAGCCGACGGAAGCGGCATCGACTACAGCGTTCTTGCCACTCACGAATTCTCTCCTTATAGAAATCAGCCTTCCTGCACTGTGATGGCCATATCGGGCGTCCACACTCAGAGAGGGCTCCCGATCCTAGCGAGAAATCATGAATGGATCGAAGAAGATGGTGAATTTCTTTCTCTCCATCACACGAAGCCAGAGGGAAGGATTGGCAGTCTCGGATTTACCTTCTTGGGCAGCAATCTGTCTAGGTATGGAGGAATGAACGAGGAAGGGCTGGCGTTGTCCTCGGCTGCCGCGTCTTTCAAAAATCCGGGGCCGGGTGTGATGTTAAACGTCGCTACCAGGTGGATCCTCGATAACTGCGGTACGACTGAAGAGGCCGTCGCTTTCCTCATGAAAATACCCAAGGTTTGGGGCGTTGCTTATCTGATAATAGATAAAAACAACACCATCGCCAAAGTTGAGGCCCACAGAGAGAAGACCTTCGAGATGATAACACTTCTCTTTGACTCCCCCGAAATGAAAAGCTATAACGAATACGTTGGAAATCACTTGGATTTACATGAAGCCAGGAAAAAGTTCATCCCAAAATGGTTTGATCAAAATAAAGGAAAAATAAATTATGACCTGATAATCGAAGCCTTGAAGGATCATGAACATAAAATGTGTGACCATTATTTTGATGGTAGAAACAACCACGGTATCTGCTGGTCGTGGATCGTTGCTATAGGTGAAAATGACGCGCTCGTATGCGCTGGGCCGCCTTGCAAAAATGAGTTTAAAAGATACGGCATTTCATAAAGATCCCCAATGCGAACCTCGAATTTTGTTCATCATAATCATCAAGAGGAAACAAACGGGCATGTTCGACTTACAATGAACCGGGTTCGGATACGATGGGCTCGTGATCCAGAGGTTTATGGCACCAGCGCCAAGGCCGGATGAGAGCACGGGTTCAAATCCCGCCCCCGGCACTCATTGCACTAAAAAATTCTCCTCCCTTGGTTAAGCACTCCAGGAGGTTCACAAGAAAAGAGATCAGCTCTTCCTCAGCCTCAAAGAGGGAATAGACGAACAAGTGACGGTGAATGATTCCCTCTAGTACATTGAAGAGTAGAATGAAGCCGTTAAGAACCGATCGTTCAGGCAGGGAACCATAAAGCCCGGCGTCCTTGAGCTCCGCGACGACCTTGCTCATATTCGTCACGATGGCCTCTCGATTGCGTCGACGAACATCGGGATCGGCCAATATTGCCTGGTCGATGGCCCGGTGGATCTCAAGGCTCTCTCGGTGAACGAACAGATATCTCCGGACTAGCCCGTCGAAGAACCAACGTAGATCCTTTTCCTCGATCTCCATGAAAATGTTGGGATCGAACAGCTCATCGGTGACACGGTCGATGTAGCGGCTGGCTATGGCGTGCTTCCCGCCCGGAAAGTAGTGGTATATCGTGCCCACGCTTATTCCCGCTGCCTCGGCTACGTGCCGGGTGCTGAGCCTGTCGTACCCGTTCCTGTTTACTAGATCGGCGAAGGTCTCGAAGATGAGGCGGATCTTCGCATCCTTGTCTCTGACGTGCTTGGGCGACATGATTGAACGTTGTTGAACATTGTTCATAAAGTTTATATTACACACCAAGAAAATTATTGAACAATGTTCAATATTAATTGGCGTCTCTCTAGGGAGTCTTTCAGAGGGCTGGTCATGAGGGCACCTTCGTTTGGCGTCGTTCAGTTCATCCTGCTGACCCTCTCGGCGGCGATGTTCTACCCCGGCGGATTTGACATCTGCGGCCAGTATTTCAGCGAGCTTGGGGCAACCACGGCTAGGAACGGGGGGCTCAACATCGTCTCATCCGCACTCTTCTTGGTCGCCAATCTAGTGATAGCGGTGACGCTCGTTCCATTTTGGCTGGGGATCCCCTCACTACTCAACGACACGAGGGGGATGAAGGCCGCGGGAAAACTCGGATCAGCCCTGGGCTTGATCAGCATCCCCTTCATGATGGGTACGGCATTTTACCCGATCGATACGCAGCCAGACATGCACTTCCTAATGTTCCTTATATTCTTCCCTCTCTTCAACACGGCCTCGCTCTTGTACTCGACAGCAATAATGCTTGACCAGAGAGCCGACAAAAAACCAGGCGTTCTGGGGCTTCTTCTTTTCGCCCTCTCCATCCTAGCATTTATCGCCCCCTCAGCATCATACGTGCCTCTTCTCCAAAAAGCAGTCCTCTACGGCTATTTCATCTGGGTGCTGACGTTGAATGAGCTTTTTTCAAGGATAAAGCAGCCCTGATCCATTTTCGTAAAATATGATCTCCCGAGCGGATAGAGAACGGGTCCAAACCCCGCCTGTGGCATTTATTTAGGATTAAAAGAGGCAGATACGCAGATGAGTGATCTCCCCAAAATTGTACGAGATCTATGTCAAAAATACGGACACGGCGAGATCACTCGCCATGAATACAATGTTTCTCCAGACGAGTTCAGAGAAGATGAAAAGACATCATACGGATCGTGCATGATAGCCAAGACAAGAGAAGGCGAGTTTGTACTCATCAGGATGAGTTACGTCTTACCCCACGGGGCTGCCGGCCCAGACACGTGGTCCTTGATATGCGGAAAATCAGAAGATGGAGAATCATTTGAGGAAACGGCCATAAGAGAGACGTTCGAGGAGACAGGCAGGAGTCATACGCGGCGGTCTTCTTTGGAGAGGTTATCTCAGAGCCCGACCATCATGAGTCACCAGAGGTCATTGAGGTGAGAAAATTCAAGAAGTTGCCAAAAGATTTCGCAGGGGAACTCTGGAAACATTATCAGGATCTCATGTAATCAGGCTAGCACGTTCTGGCTAGTACGCTGGACTCATGATCCTGAGGACTGCGGCACCGGCGCCCAGGCGGCAAGAACTTACCTAATAAGTACCCCCACCCCTACCAAGATTTGATTACAGAAAGTTAGTGTCTACCTGAATCATAACGTGAGGAAAAATGTGGATCAGCGCACGCTGGACTAAAGATCTAGGGGACTGTGGCACTAGCTGCTGTGCCGGATAGAGAAGGTGAGTTAGAATCTTCGTTCTCAAGCTAGGTATTGATTTGCAAGCATACGTCTTGCGGATATTTTTTAAGGACACTAAACTGAAAGCGACATGTCTGTTGCTGGAAGGAGGACTGCAGAGGCATGAACGGCGAAGAGAAGGAGATCACGATCCGTGAGTGGTACGACTTCGTAGGCAGCATGGCGGACGTCATCCCCGCCATCCACCTCGGGGGGGAAGAAGCCACCAGGGACCTCCTCAAGATGTGCGCCCCCACGCCCGAGACCCGGGTCCTCGACATCGGCTGCGGATCGGGCCACACCGCCTGCGAGATAGCCAAGGTGTACGGCTCCAGGGTCACCGGGGTTGACGTATCCGAGATCATGGTGGCCAAGGCGGAGAGGAGGGCGAGGAAAGAGCGCTTGGAGGGGCTGGTCGGGTTCCGGGTCGCCGACGTCTTCGGCCTCCCCTTCGAAGACGACTCCTTCGACCTCGCAATCTTCGAGTCGGTCCTCACGACCCTCCCCGGGGACAAGCACGCGGCCCTGCGCGAGACCGTCAGGGTCATACGGCCTGGGGGCCTGGTGGGGGCGAACGAGTCCGTCATCCGCTCCTCGGCCCCCGAGGAGTTCCTCAGCATCGCGGAGGGGCACCCCGCTACCTACGGCGTCTTCACCCCCGAGGGGCTGAGGGCCCTCCTCGAGGAGTCGGGCCTAGAGATCGTCGAGATGTCCGAGGTGCGGAGCTCCGGGACCCCCAGCATGACAAGCGAGCTCGGCGTGACCGGGATGATCGTCTTCATGGTGAAGAACTATCCGAGGATCCTGTGGAAGCTGATCAGCGACTCCCGGTTCAGGAGGGCGGCCAGTGTGGACGACAGGCTGAATAAGTTCATCAGGGAGCACGGGGGCTACGTCATCATAGTGGGCCGCGTGCCCGAGTAGGCCCGGGACCCATCAGCCGATGAGTTTACGTTCCTGCGACCGAGTCACCGATAACCAGCATGGGGGATAAACGGCAGTTTGGCCTGCCGTCTATTTGTTTTACATCTTCGATATCAGAGAAAAATGAGCGTGGGCTCAAACCCCGCTATAACATTTGAAACAACAACGCTTGCGCAATCCGGATTTCTATAATGCGTGGTCTCATGTTCGGGATTTGTAGCGGGTTCTCAATCGCCCGCGCAGATCAGTGCACATGTGGCAGACCGAGTAGTACCCCTCGGGGTCGGGCTCGACGCCCCTGGCCCTCGCCAACGAGGCCAGCCCCTCCACGCCGCCATCGATGATGGCCCTCATCTCGGGCACGTCGAATGGATCGTAGCCCTCTATCAGCCGCAGTACATCGCTCTCCGAGGCATCGCCGAGGTAGAACCCGTCGCAGACGGCGACCCTTCCATCGGGCTCGACCGAGATGCAGCTCAAATTGTTGAGGGGCTCGGTGTAGGGCATGTCGCCGCAACTGCCGGGAGGCACCTTCACCCTCGGAGGCAGATACTCCTTCAAGTTCACGAGGGCCAGCCCCGAGGGCTCCACCATGTTTCCCCCTGACACCCTGACAGAGAGCCCCGAGAGTTCGTCGAGGATTTTTCTGGTCTCCCGGTTGTACTCGTTGTCGTCGTCCTCCGAGACGAGCCAGCAGGGGTTCAAGGCGAGGTCATCGATCCCGGCCTCCAGACACGATTCGATCGAGGCTCTGACGCTGCCGATGGGGATGTGCTCCTGATGGAAGGAGTCGACGGAGAAGTAGATCTGGTTTACGCCACAATCCTTCAGACCTTTGGCGACCTCCCTGACGACCTGGACGTCGTCCGACCAACAGCCATTTGTGATCAACTCCCTTTTGGATACTTCTTGACGGGTCGCCTCTCGGTGGATCGAGTAGACGACCTCGGGGAAGAGCATGGGCTCCCCTCCGAAGGTCATGACCGACTCCACATCGTAAACGCAGCCCACGTTTTCCACGATGTCAGCCGCGAGGGAGGCGTCGATGTGCCGGGGGTATCCTTCCTTCTGTTTGGGGGCGTAGCAGTGAATGCACCTCCCGTTGCACAGATACGTGACGAGGAACTCTATCCTCCTCGGCTCCAGATACCTGTTCCTCATTCTCCCCGGATGCCTGAAGAGGGCGTCATGGGATATTAGATTACTGTACGAAGGAAGACAGCGGAGCCAGCGCCCATACCGGATAGAGAGCGTGGGTTCAAATCCCGCCCCCGACACTCTCCCTGAACTAGATCGCAGTCGTCCAATTGTCTTTATGCACTAATTCGAATCTAATATTCAATATTCTGGCCGAATAGAGTAATATCATGAATCCTGCAGTGGTTAAGGCTACTCCTAGGACAAGATAGACGAGAAGAAAGTCTGGAACCTCCAGTACTTCGTACTCATGAGGCCTCCAAAATGCAAAAGGAGGCGGCTGGCCAAAGGCGTGGGTTCGATATTCCCCCTGATATGATTGAATGCCACTGACAACTCCATAGCAGATAATTAGCCCTGTTAACAGCATGCCTAACCCAAAATATCTTTGTATCTTCAACTATGCACATCCCAATGAGAAACTTCTTTCGATAGGTAATATTAAAAATAATACTCTCTGCATGCGTGCGGAGAGATGGAAGCCAGCGCCTCTCTAATTGCTCAGCGTCGAAGTAGCCCTGCCTTCTTCACGAACAAGAAAGCTAATATGATGGCGATTCCCAGGCCCGCCGTCGTTACAATAGCCTGGATCGCCATTTGCTTGACTACAATCCCGCCGAGGGCCCATACTATCACGAGGGCATAGCCCACGTCCCCCCGGGTGAACGTGTTGACGACGGTGAGGGCCACGGCGACTGCGATCACGATTACAGTCCATGACACCTCGCTTAGGCCGAGGCCGCCCCAGTTGATGCTTACGAGGGCTGCGACGACGTTGGCAATTGGCGCGACCGTTATCCAGCCGAGGTAGACGCTGAAGGGCAGGTGGACCCAGAGCCTCTCCCCCCTGCCGGGGCTGCCCCGCCCGACGTCGAGGCGCAGGTAGATCAGGATGAGGCTGGCGAGGAGGGCGAACATGGGCAGCAGGGAGGGGATCACGTACTCGTAGTGCCAGAGGAATATCCAAAAGATGTTGAGGGCGCAGCTCAGGGCGAAGAGGTAGCCGATCTTGCTCAGGAACCCCTCGCCCCTCCTCGATGGGGACGCCTGGTAAACCGTGAAGGCCAGGAGTAGCAGGTATATCACTCCCCAGATCGAGAAAACGTACCCGGCCGGCACGAAAAGGTTCGGGTAGGCGTCGGACAGCTCGGCTGTCGTCTTCCCGCCCAGTGGAAGGGCGCTCGCCAGCACGTTCACGGCGACAACCCCAACGTAGCCCAGAACGTTCACCGCCTGTAGAGGGCGTATTCCCCTTAGCTCTGTCATGGTTGTGGTTTTCCAACGGCGGAAAATAAACTTTGTATCGGCCGCACTGGGTTCCACGTTGAGGAGAAATGACGGGGGCACTAAGTCTGCTATCTTTATCAGAAATGATGGCTTGCGTGGCCCTCATTCCCTTATCTCGATGCCGACCTCGTTCCTCCGCATGAAGCCCGGGGTCCAGGGCGAGTTGTACCTCATCAGGAAGGGCTCGCCGACGGTCTCAACACCGTTCCTAAGGAGGACATCCAGGAGCCTGGCCTTTTGCTCCTCGACGGATTTCTGTCCTGCGCGGCCCCTGAACCTTATAACGGCGATTTTTCGCTCCGGCACCTCGTGGATCCTTATGCGGTCGTCGTTCGGCTCGGGGACGTCCTCCATCGTGTACTTCGAGGGGACGACGAAGGACATGGAGCCTTCCCCGCTGATGACGGGGGCGGTCATCTCGATGCGCTCCGGAGTTATCACCGGCGTCGTCATGGAGATCTTTCTCCTGCCCGAGTTGTTGCCCGAGATGTAGTTGAAGAGAATCCTGAAGGGGTCGCCCCCGGCGCCCCCCGATACCGTGGCAAGTATGAGCCCCGAGTAGAGGCGTATCTCGACCCCATCTATCTGCCTAACCTCAACGTAGGATGCCGTCTCGACCATCCGCTAGATCCCTGATTCCCCGCGGAACGGGGTTACTTATGGGTTATCTCGAAACCCGGTGCGCGAGCGTCGCGATTGCGCAACGTTAAACAATCGCCGTCCCTCCCCGATACGAGACAGGATGAATGCCAGAGAAGAAACGGAAGGAAATGTTGAGATGGCCACCCTCGGGGGAGGCTGCTTCTGGTGCACCGAGGCGGTCTTCAAAAGCATAAGGGGGGTCATCAAGGTCGAGCCGGGGTACTCGGGGGGCCGGCCGGAGGACGCTACCTACGAGCGGGTCTCGACCGGGAGGACCGGCCACGCAGAGGTCGTTCAGGTTACCTTCGACCCCGAGGAGATCTCCTTCGGGGAGATCCTGGAGATATTCTTCGCGACCCACGACCCCACCTCGCTGAACCGCCAGGGGGCGGACGTGGGGCCCCAGTACAGGTCCGTCGTTTTCTACCACGACGAAGAGCAGAGGAGGATCGCCGAGGAGACGATCGAACGACTCGACGAGGAGAAGATCTGGGGAAAGCCCATCGTGACCCAGGCGGAGCGTTACGAGGGCTTCTACAGGGCGGAGGAGTACCACCTGGACTACTACGAGCGGAACCGGGGGCAGCCCTACTGCAGGCTGGTCATAGATCCGAAGATGGATAAGCTGCGTGAGAGATTCAGGGACAGGCTGAAAGAATAGACGTTGACCTAGAGGCGGGGCCGGCATCCGCACTCAGAGTTTCCAGAACCCGGATGAGAATGCGCCAAAGGTCAGGCCTGATGGAGAACGTGGGTTCAGATGCCGTCCCGGGTGCTCGGCATCACGTTTCAGAGGTCATTGACACAGTTTCGTTACAAGATGAATGCTTGGACGGTAGTATCGGTGTTGAACAGTGTTTTTATCTGAAATCCCGCGATATCGAGGTGAGCCGAGTTGAACCGTCGCAGGATCACTGTCCTATTCGCATTGTTCCTTTTCGGCCTGTGCGCTGCAGCGCCGCACGGGCGCTCATCGGATGACCGGCCCTCCCCCCGGTTCGGGCACAGGATGGTCTACGACCCCGTGAACGAGCGGGTGCTCCTGTTTGGCGGGGCGGTTTTCGAAAACCGATACACGTTCTTCGACGACCTCTGGTCCTACGACCCCTCCACGAACACATGGTCTGAGGTTGAGTGCGGCCCCGGGCCCAGCGGCCGGTTCAACCACATGATGGTCTACGTCCCTGGCCGCCACCAGCTTTTCCTCTTCGGGGGTTTCAGCGCAAGCGACCGGATAGGGGACACATGGATCTACGACATCGAGGCGAACGAATGGACCCAGCTACGCCCCCAGGACAGCCCCTCCCCCAGGAGCGATGCCGCCATCGCCTACGACGAGGCCAACGGAGTCGTTATCCTCCACGACGGCTACTGCCGGGACGACAGCCACCCCCAGGACACCTGGGTCTACGACTTCGGTGAGAACGACTGGATTTTGATGGACCCTGAGGAATCCCCCAAGCCCCAGTACGGACACCACATGATTTACGACCCCCTCAACCAGAGGGTGGTCATGTACGGGGGCCACTGGTCGTACGCGGGCACGAGCCAGCATGGGTACAGCGATGGTGTCTGGACCTACGACTACCTATCGGACACATGGACCAAGGTTGACCCCGCGACCTCGCTCCCCAGCAGGTACTGGCACACCCTCGCCTACGACGAAGACAGGGGAGCGATGGTGGTCTTCGGAGGCTCCGGCGAGAGGGACGCCGTCCTGGATGACACCTGGCTCTACGATCTCTCAACCAACACCTGGGAGAGGCTGTACACCGATGAGAGGCCCCCGGAGAGGGAGAACTCCGCTTTGGTATACGACCCGGTCCACGATAGTCTCATCCTGTTCGGCGGCCTCGTGGAATTCGGGGAGCCTCCGCGCGGTGATCTCTGGGTCTTGGATACCGCCGAGGGGACCTGGCGGGAGATCCTCCCCGAGGCCACCCCACTGGAAGAACAGCCCGAAGAACCCGAACAGAGGGGCATACCAGGGTTCCCCCCGGCTTCGATCATCCTAGGTATATCCCTCTTTGCGCTCCTCCTAGCGTATGGGAGGCAGCGAAAATGGCCGAACCGATACCGCGAGGAGATCTGAGATGAATTCCATGGAAAACCCGGAGAAGGGCGGGGGGCTCGTGTTTGCCTCGACGGTCTACCCGAGGAAGGGGTCGGAGACGAACTCGCTGCTCCTGGCCGAGAGCATCCGCTCCTTCGGGGGCGCCCTCTCCCACGCGCCGATCTGGTACCTCGTTCCAGACTACGGGGAACCCTTATCCGAAGACACAAAGGGCCGGCTGCTCGCCCTGGGCGTCACCCTGACGCCTTTCGAGATCGAGCCCGAGGTCGCCCGGTTCCCGTTCACCGGGGACGCCGAGGCGGCCGCCTTCGCAGAGTCGAGGGCCGTCGGCCGCGCCGACTTCATCGCATGGCTGAACCCGAACACCCTCGTGCTCAGGGAGCCCGGGGGCTTCCTACTGCCCGAGGGCAAGGTCCTGGGTTACAGGCCTGTCCACCACACAAACGTGGGCTCCCGCTTTGCTGAGCCCCTAGACCCCTTCTGGACGCTGATCTACCGCCTCTGCGGCGTACCTGAGGAACGCGTCTTCCCCATGAGGACCCACGTGGACGGCGAGGTGCTCCGCCCCTACTTCAACGCCGGCTGCCACGCCACGCGACCGGGGAGGGGGCTGCTCAGGGCCTGGCGGGACGCCTTCCTCGGGGTCTACAATGAGCCAGTCCTACTGGAACTGT
>SMTZ1_10004285_pt1 | contig 15316 bp, 10 predicted proteins | sample DeeMarSWOR136_30_FD_25667 | JGI IMG/M metagenome (IMG submission 25667)
CCTTAGATAAAATTCAAATAATTCCTCAGATAGGAAAAATTTTGGTGTTCCACGGCTTTTATATACTTTTGCAATACTCTCCGGTGTTCCTATATTAAGTAAAGCTTGGTTAATATGTTCCTCGGTAAGTTCATCACCTTCAGCAATAATTCGAGCTTCATTGAGGATTTGAGATTCTAAATCCTTTACTAATTCCGCTACTTCTTCTTCTTTGGATTTTAGCCATTCAGGTAACTTTTTCTTAACTTGTTCTAAGAAATTGTTAACAGCTTGATAACCAGGATACGTCATAGTTTTACCTCGTTTTTTTAGTTAATTTTGATGTTTTTAATACTTCATTAAAAATTAATATTTAACTTATATTAAATTAATTGTAGACCAATTTTCAATGTTGTTGCGTAAAATAGTCAATATATAGATTATAAAGGAGAATATTACTAATTTATTAATTTAAAAACCAATTATAATGTAATAATAATGGAAAATCAGAGATTTGAAATCAATGAAAACATAACAAGGAGAAAGTATGGATTACATTTAACCTCTGTAGATATCTTTAATAAGTTCATCAAACCTGAAATTATTGATAAACTTAGAAAATATATCTGGGTAGATCTATATGCAGGAGAGGGGAACTTGATTTTACCAATTTTAGATAATATTACTTACAAGGATAGAGAGAATTTCTTCAAAAATCATATCTACTTATTTGATATACATGATAATATGATAGATAAATGTCGAAATAATGCACGTTCTTATGGTATTCCTTTAAGTATAGCTCGCCAAAATATTTTAGTTAGTAATAATCTTAATAATTTTCCTCAAATCTTAGCAGAAAAAAATAAACCAATTTTTCATATAACTAATCCCCCTTATCTTTATTTAGGATATATCAGGAAGCATCAGGAAACCCAAAATTATCTGAAATATTTTGAAAATGAAAATAAAGGTTATCAAGATTTATACCAAATTGCTATGATGAATGATTTAAGAAACGGTATTATAAATCTAATCTATATTATTCCATCTAATTTTTTATTTGGTGCGACTGTTTCAAATAAATTTAGGTTAGATTTTTTAAAATATTATAGTGTCGTAAAGCTGATAATCTTCGAAACAAAGGTGTTTGAGTTTACGGGTACAAATATATGCATTGCTTTTTTTAAAAAAAAAAATAGTCCTAAATCGGAAGTGCAAAAATTTTCGGGATTAAAGATTAAAAAGCAAAATCATATCTTAAAAATGGAATATACTTTAAAGCCGGCTTATAAATACCGTGCTGGTTTCGAATTTAATGAATTTTTAATTAAATATAAGACAGCTAATCCATTAAATGTAAAATATTATTTATTGAAAAAAGAAGTGCAAGAAAACCTAGGAAAACATAAAATCAATGTCATTGATGCTAATCACTATAAAAATAATGAATATAAAAAGTTGAACCTTAACATTAATGATGAACTTAAGCAAAAAATCGAATCAAATATACTTTATGTAAGAACCGTTGATACTGGTTCTCAAATTGGGCGTGCTGGCTTAGCAATTATTAATGATGACTTTAATGTTCAAGGAATTTATGTTTCAAAAAATACATATCGTACTCATCCCATTCAAATATTTTTAGAACCAAAATTATCTATTAAAGATCAATATCTCCTAAAAAGCTATTTTAATTTAACGCTTGAAACCTTTAGAAATGAGCTCGATAGTGAATTTCTAACAACCTATAAATATTCTAATGCTGATTATACCCGAAAATACTTAGGATTAACCCAAACAAGAAGACTTATACAAACTTTTCCTATAAAAGATCTAAATTCGACAAGTAAAATTCAATTAGAAAAATTGATACTAGAACAAAATTTTAATGGAATTTTAAAATTCTTAAAATTTTAAAGAATAACTAATTGTTTCAAATTTTTTCTATAAACTAGCAAGTATGAATGCTAGCAATCCTAAAAAGGCACCTAGTTTAAGTAGTAAGCTGATTTTTTTAAAATCTTCCTTTTGCAACTTTCCTTTTAGCATTAATATCACAGCATAAAGAACATCGATTAACCCAAATATCATAGAGATTAGAAAGAGGAGGGGGTTGATAATGTTAGTAAAATTAGGTAAAATAAAGAAAACTATAGCTATTATTGAAAAAATCATAGAAATTTTAGTCGCTTTTTTAATGCCAATTCTAATAGCTAATGTTTTTACTCCCTCTTTTTGATCCCCTTCAAAATCTTCGCACCCTTTAATTACTTCACGAGATAATAAGAGAAAGAAGGCGGTTAAAAAAAAATAATAGATATAAGCAGGTATATTTGAACCATTTAATATAGCTCCATAAATCATTCCTATAGAAAAAGAAACACTGACTATTATATTCCCGAAAAACCCACTTTTTTTACCCCATTTAGCATATAACCAACCTATAAAAACGAAGAAAGCAGCAATTAAAACATTCAGAATTCCCAAATTAAAAAGAAAACTATGGAAAATAGCGAATGACATTCCAATAATAAGGTATATAATAAAAAGAATTTTAGCTTGGTTTACAGAAATTCTTCCGCTTGGAATTGGCCTTTCTGGTCTATTAATTTTATCTATTTCAATATCGTATATATCATTAATTACCATTCCAGCACCAGCGATGAAAAAGTATGTCAAAATGCCTATAAAAATGTTTATTAGAATGATTTCGAATGGAATCAAGGATCTCGTATTTAAAATACCTATTATAACTGTTAAACTGCCCATAATATCATTTATAGGGCGTAAGATTTCAACAGAGTCTTTAAATTTCATCTTCAAGAGTTTAGGTTTTTTTACTTAAGACAAAAACTTTTATGACAATATTTACCAGCGTCTTTAATTTCATCAATTATAGTTCTTAAAGAGGAACCATTATCTTTTAGGATATGATTTTCTAAGTACGTACCCATAACAATTATATCCGCACCTGCTTCAACGAAAGCTCTCGCATCTTCTTTAGTAGTCACTCCTCCTCCTGCTACAATAGGGATACTTAAAACGCTAGTGCAGAGTTGTATAATATCAGAGGGGATTCTTTCTCCACCTGATCCTGCTTCTAAATATATAAGTTTGAACCCAAACATCTCTGCAGCTAATGCATAAGCAGCTGTCAACTTAGGCTTCTTTCTTGGTAATAATCTTGCTTTTCCAATCCATCCTGCTGTAGCACCAGGTTCCACAATCAAGTAACCTGTTGATATAGTTTCGAGATTTGCCATTTTTATGGTATAAGAGGCTAAAGCTTGCGTTCCTACAATATAGTTAGGATCTTCCGAATTTAATAAGGAGATAAATAATATAGCATCCGCTTCTTTAGACACATTAGAAATTCCCCCAGGAAAGATAATTATAGGTATATTTACATTGTCTTTAATAGCTAAAATGGTTTCATCTACAAATCTTTGATCGAATACAGTACTTCCTCCTATTAAAATAGCGTCAGTCCCTGCCTGTTCTGCATGGGAAGCCATTTTTGCCGCTTTTTTAGGACTTTGTTCCAAGGGATCAGGATCAATTAAAGAGAAATGGAGTGCACCTTCACTATTGATTTTATTGATAATATATTCATAGATGCTATCATGTAATGGCTTATTTACCAAAATATCAACCATACTATTCACTATTATTAATTAATTTACTTTTTTAGTATTTATTAACATTTTCTTAATTTTATCATACACTTGAATCACATCATTTTTCCAATCTTGAAAGTCCTTAATATCATCAGGAAACCTTTTATAGATTTTAGAGATTTCATTCATTCTAATCCTAAGATAGTTTAAGTCTAATAATAGATTGGGGTTACTTATACCTTTAACTGCTTTATTGATCATATTGAGAATAGACAAATTTAGTTCACCTGTGGAAGAAATCTCTAATATTTCTTCTCCACTTAATAAATCTTTTTCTAACCCAAAATTGAGTTCTTCATTGCTAAGAACTTGAAGAGTCATCCTTAGTAAATCCAAAGAAGCAAATTCAGCACCAAAGCTTCTCATAACTTTCAAATTATAATCCCATAATGAATGAACGGAAAAATCGCCTTTTTCAATCGCTTTCTCTGCTGTAATTGCCGCAAAAAATCCACCTCTCATTGATGGATCAATTCCTCCTCCATGGAGTGGGTTAACTTGACAAGCAGCATCTCCAAGAAACATTATACCATTATCTGTGCATGACCATAAAGGTCTTCTTATAGGAACTACTCCTCCACCGGAGGAGATTATTTGAAAATTAGAAGTTTTTATATATTCGTTAAATACATTATTTCTATAAAGTTCTTTAATGTTATTTTTATATTCCATAAAAGTACCTAACCCGATATTAACGGAAGATTCATTTTTTGGAAAATACCAAATGTATCCTCCAGGGGCTTTTTCCTTGTCTAGTATAATAGTAATATATTCAGGATCTATTACTTTAAGATCGCGTGGTGAAAATTTAATAATTTCACGATAACATAAAATACTATCTTCTTTTAAAATGTCTTTTTCAATGAGATTGCTTCTTACTTTTTTTCTTAAGGGAGAATAAAATCCGGAAGCATCGATTACAATCTTTGACTTTAGTTCTGTTTTTTCTCCACTTTGGAGTTTTATTTTTACTCCAGTTACTCTATTACCATCATATAATAGATCTAAAGCCATAGTTTTTTCTAGAAATTGACCTACACCCGCATCTAAAGCTTCATTTAATAATCTTTGACCAAATTCCAATCTGTTAACAATATATCCTGCCTGCTTTGGATCTATTAAATCTATACACTTTTTTAGATTTGGAGAATAGAGTTTTGCTCCTTTAATGTGACAAGAAAGTTCCGTATCTTTTGGATGATTTATACCTAAATAGTCGAAAATTTCAGTACCGATGGCATCTCCGCAGATTTTTTCGCCAATTTTATTTTTTTCTTTACTATCGATAAGACAAACATTTAAGCCTTTTTGGGCTGCAAATCGTGCAGCAGTAGTGCCTCCTGTTCCAGCTCCAACAACAATCACATCAAAGAATTTCTTAAAAGTCTCCATCATTTACACTCTGATATTATATTAATAAAATAAAAAATAGAGGTGGTAATTATATTAAAGTTAATAGAAAGATTATTATTGTAGTTAAAATTGGTACAGTTAAATCATCCCAAGTACTTGGAGAAAAAAGTTCCACGATGGTTGCTAAAGCGCTAGTAATCAATGAAAAAATCAAGGCAAGTTCAAGTGAAATATGGGTTTGGGTTATCGGATTAGTTACACCCAAAAATGTGAAAGAGATGAAGCATAATATAAATCCACTAATGAAAAAAGTCAATGAACCCTCTATAGTTCTAGTAGATTTAATCCAAGGTAATTTTATAAATATTTTTCCATATTTCTTCCCAATAACGGAAGCGAGAGTATCAGATATGATCATCAACAATATTCCAGCTACTGGAAAATACATCTGATTAGGAGCGAAGATAACAAAAAATAAGATTAGAGAAGTAATTGATAAGCAATAATGAAAAGGTCCTTGGAGATAACCTACTTTTTCTTCAGCTTCTTCTCCGATTGAGTTATATAATTCCTTTAATTGTTTAACTTTAGACTTTCTAGAACTTAAGAGAGTTAAGACAGTTAATGAGCCCGCGATTATAACAGCCCAACCTGGCCAACTATAATAAGGTGTTGTTAAAACTGATAAACCTGCGAACAAATGTACCATCTTACGAGCTTGAAACTTAGTTATTTTCCCCCTTTTTTTCAATTGAACAGGGATCAATATAGTTGCGAATACATAAATATAGGTTAAAAATACAATCAATAAATCTAGTAATATATTCATCAAAATCGGGTTTAAATTGTAAATTTTATTCTTTAAAGTGAAATTTTAATTATTAAAGTAATCCCACTAATTATAATATTAAGTGTTACAATTACATCAATCATAAAAACTTACTTATTTAAAATGCACTAACTAAAAATTTGCTATAAATCTAAGTGATTAGATCAATATTTTAATGAATGTGAATCAGATGTTTAATCAATCTTCTAATCCTCAAGAATCGGACTAATCGATCAATGATTTGGCCCTTTTGAATAATCATTATATATTTTTTAAACTTTCGGCTACAAATTTATATTTATTGTGGAAGTTTGAAGATATTTACTGCATTTTCTTACTTTTTCCAAACTATAATATTCGCTATAGTTGCTGGAATCACGGGTCATAATCCTGCTCTTGGAGCTGGGAATAGTGATACAGCAAAATTTGGATTGAAATTCCAAATGTCAATAATTCCTATGATAATACTTTTGATCGGTTTACTTATATTTGTCCTCTTGTATAGAATCTCCAAAGAAGATGCGATAACAAACAAAATAAAGTTAGAGAAAATGGATCTTTAAAAGAATAATTTATAATTTTTTTTTTATTTTCTTTATTATTACATTTTTTAATATAATAATTTATTTTTAAAAGATTACTATGGATGCAGAATTCAATAAAGAGTTAATAGGTAATATGCCTTTTATGAATAGAGAGTTAGAATTAGAGGAACGTGTAAAAGACCTATTAGGAAGATTAAGTTTGGATGAAAAATTTAAACTTTGTTCTGGTAGACGGATGTGGTATACAAGTCCAATAAAAAGGCTTGGTATTAAATCATTTACGATGTATGATGGACCTCATGGAGTAAGACCGGATTTCGGCGAAACTAAGTGCACATATTTTCCCTCAGCTATTTGTAGGGCAGCTACTTGGAATCCAGAATTATCAAAAAAGTTTGGTATAGCGGTAGCACAAGAAGTGCGTGATGTTGGAGGGCATATGCTTTTAGCTCCTGGAATTAATATTCAAAGAACTCCACTGTGTGGAAGGACTTTTGAATACCAAACTGAGGATCCCTTTCTTAATAAAAAGTTAGCAGTTGCGGTTGTAAAAGGTATTCAAAGCCAAAAAATAGCAGCATGCGTAAAGCATTATATATGCAACAACCAAGAGACAAACCGATTTACTGTTAGTTCAGAAATAAGTGAAAGGACTCTGCAAGAAATATATTATCCTGCTTTTAAGGCAACGGTTCAAGAAGCAGATGCATGGTCTTTTATGAGTTGTTATAATAAAATAAATGGAATATATGGATCAGAACATCATTACCTCATAAGAGAAAAATTAATGAATGAATGGGGTTTTAGAGGATTTGTGGTTTCAGATTGGGGAGCAGCTACAAGAACAACAAGCACGGAAAATTGCATAAAAGCGGGTTTAACTCTTGAGATGCCAACTGCAGATAAATATAAAAAGAAGAAGTTAATGGAAGCTTATAATGCAGGAAAATTTACAGAGGGAGTATTGAATGATAATATTAGTAGGTTACTTAGAATAATGTTCCTTGTGGGTCTATTTGATGATGGGAGTACAATACCCCCAGGTAGTAGAAATACATCAGAACATCAAACAGTAGCTCGTGAAATAGCTGAAGAGGGTATAATACTTCTTAAAAATGAAAATTCCTTACTCCCTTTGAATTTAGATAAGGTAAAGAAAATTGCTGTGATTGGTCCAAATGCTGATGTAAAAGTGTTGGGAGCAGATATGGAATCAGGAGGCGGTAGCTCACTCAATTTTCCTCCCTATGAAATAATTCCTCTTGAGGGTATTAGGGAAAAATGTAGGGATAAAATTGATATTATTGATAATCCAGCAATCGCAGATATAACAATTATTTTTGCAGGTTTAAATCACAAGCATGGTATGGACGCAGAAGGCGTCGATAAACAAGATTTTGATTTACCATTAGAGCAGATTAACTTTATAAATAACACAGCAGGAAAAAATCCAAATACTGTTGTAGTACTAATCAATGGGAGCCCGATTGGTATGGATGATTGGTTAGTTAATGTTCCTGCTGTTGTAGAAGCATGGTACAGTGGAATGGAAAGCGGACATGCTATCGCAAACGTTCTTTTTGGAGATATAAATCCTTCTGGAAAACTTCCTATAACTTTTCCAAAAAAGCTTTCAGATTCACCCGCACATCAATCGAAAAGGACATTTCCGGGTGATGAGAAAGTTTTATATGAGGAAGGGATTTTTGTGGGTTATCGTCATTTCGATACCAGAAACATTGAGCCCCTCTTCCCATTTGGTTATGGTTTGTCATATACTACTTTTGAATATGAAAATCTCGAAATTAATAAAGAAAAAGTTACTAAGGATGAAAATTTTTCTATCTCTTTTACTGTCTATAATTCTGGGAATAGGATTGGAAAGGAAGTAGTACAACTTTATGTTCAAGATATAGAATCCAGTGTAGAAAGACCTACAAAAGAATTAAAGGGTTTTCAGAAAGTTGAATTGAAACCAGGTGAGAGAAAATCATTAAAATTTATACTTAATAAAGATGTTTTATCATTTTTTGACGGAAAAAAAAATTCTTGGATAGTAGAGGATGGCTATTTCAACATCTTGTTAGGATCTTCTTCAAGAGACATACGCCTTCAAGGTAAAATCGAATATAATAACTAAGTCTCTTAAGGATCTCATAATATCTCTAAATTTTTCTTATTTTAGCTTTTAATCTCTACTTTTATTCGTTTTAAGGAAAAGAAACTGAATAAATAAAAAAGACCCATTGTTGATAAAGATATTGTTATAATTAAGGGATTGCGCTCATTGGGACCAACAAGAATAAAACCCAACATCATTGAGGCAAAGCTTTGACCTAGCGAACTTAGAAACGTTGATAATCCATAGTAAGATCCCGATAAATTTGAAATTGCAGTATTAATATTTTTTTCTTCATTCTTTAATGCAGCATTATTAACCAGGGTGGCACCCAACGGAAGAGAGAACAGAGGAAAAGCATAAAGAGATCCTAAAACTGTACTAAGGATGATGATAAAGAGAACGATCTTTAGCTCAAAGGATGTGAATTCAATTAAAAAAAGTAGTTCTAAAAATGAAGCAAAAATTGAAAAGATAAGACAAAGAGAATATAATTTTACAAGATCCCTTTTTTTTATAATTTTTTTCCATATAAAAAACCAAATGAATTTGCTAGCTATAGAAACAATTATATAAATAAAAAATTCACTTTCCCTAAACTTAAGGACATATGCTAAAAAGGGAATTATTAAAATGCCTAACGTTTTACCCGATACACTATTAAAAAAACTAATTGAAAGAAAATTTCTAAACTCTTTATCCTTTGCTGGTAATAACATTTGCTGAAATGCGGTTTTAATAGATAAATTATTCTTTTTGATTGAGGATGATTTGTTATGAAAGCTCTCATCAACAGAAAAGAAAGTTAAGAGAATGGATATGAATCCGAAAAATGCAAATGTTATACCAATTATGGGCATGTAAAAGAGGATTAATTTTCCCGAAGCTTGCCACCATTTAACATTTTCAGGATCCTCAAGAAGGCTTTGGACGATTAGTGGTAACATTAATGCTATTACCGAAGCAATAATCGCAAAAGCGGCTCTATTGGAAGAAACTTTCTGTCTATTTTTATGAGTTTGGGATTGTTCTGGCAACATTGCAATATATACATTTAAAATTAGTGTCCCTGATATAGAAGCAATAATCGTTATAATCCAATAATATATCGCTGTTGGCCAATAAATTGAATTAAATTGGGGTGCATATGGAGGAAACCATAGAAGGATATTGGCTACAACCCACGTCGGTAATCCTAAAAGTAAAAAGGGACGCCTTTTTCCTAATTTTCCTGGTCTCTTTTTGTCTATAATAACTCCAAATATAACTGAAAATAATGCACCTATTATTAAATTTAATGAAATTCCAATTGAGACAAGGATCGAATTAAGATTGATCGTATAGACATAAAATTGAAAAATAAAAGTGCCTAATAAAATATTCATTAAAGAAATTCCGAATTCTCCTAGTGAATAACCAATCAAACGAGCTCCCAGTAGTTCGCGTGGGGTAATATCTTCAACCATATTTCCTTATCAATGTCGAATTATAAAAAGATCTTATTTTTTTAAATCTGTTAAATAAAGTCTTAAAAAGTTTTAATTTTTTGCTATTTAAAATTTATAAGCAAAAACCAACTATTTCAAACTTGGAATTAGAATACCCACTATAAATATAAAGTGAAAATATTTATCAATTATTTTCTTTAATTACTTGATTCATTATAAAAAAGTGAATATATGTATCATCTATCAAAACTAATCAAATGACAACATTTTCATTACTAATAAAACCTACTTCAGCAGATTGTAATCTTAGATGTGAATATTGTTTTTATATAGATCATTTAGTGAATGGTGAAAAGAGCCCTCGAATGTCAGATGAGGTATTAGAAAAAATGATAGCTAGTTATATGCAAACAGAACAAAATAATAACTATACCTTTGGTTGGCAGGGGGGTGAACCTACATTAATGGGCTTGAAATTCTTTAAAAAAGTAATAGAACTACAGGTTAAATATGCTCCTCCTGGTGCTGTAATAAGTAATGGGCTTCAAACAAATGGGACACTTATTTCTAATGAACTTGCGAAATTTTTTGGTGACTATAAGTTTCTTCTTGGAATAAGCCTTGATGGACCTCCCCATCTTCATAATTATTATAGAAAAACTCTCGGTAAAAAGCCAACTCATGCTTTGGTAATGCAGGGTATAGAACGTTTAAAACAGAATAGAGTGGAATTTAATATCTTAACTTTGGTCAATAATAAAAATGTTAAGAACGCGAAGGAGGTATATCAATATCTATGTGAGAATGGATTTAATTATCATCAATATATTCCTTGTGTTGAATTTGATGAGTCATATAATCTTATGCCTTATTCCATAACAGGGAAAGAATGGGGGAATTTTCTTTGTGATCTTTTCGACCAATGGATAAAAGACGATTTAAACCGAGTTTCAATTAGATTATTTGATTCTATTATAGAATATCTGGTTCATCAACATTCAAATGTTTGTTATATGGGGAATAATTGCTGTCAATATTTTGTAGTTGAGTATAATGGGAATGTATATCCCTGCGATTTTTTTGTTAGGGATGATTTGAGGCTTGGTAATGTTTTGACTGGAAGTTGGAAGGACTTTTTAAGTTCACCAATCTATCAAACTTTTGGCAAAGAAAAAGCGAATTGGAATAATACCTGTATTTCTTGTTCTTATGTAAATCTTTGCCATGGAGATTGTCAAAAATTTCGTCCCGGAGTTTCCGAAGGATTAAAGACATTAAGTACGTTATGTAGAGGGTGGAAAATGTTTTATACACATACCTTTTCACGATTTAAGATGATTGCTGATAAAATCAGAAAAAATCTCGAGATTCATCCAAGAGAATTAAGAAATTATAAAAAAATTGGTAGAAATGAACCATGTCCATGTGGAAGTCGAAAAAAGTATAAAAATTGTTGTTTAAGATAAACTTTTATAAAACTTTTTAATTTTTTTTATATTTTACAACTTATTGTTTATACTATACTTAATTTTAAAAAATGCTTAGAGTAGGGATAATTGGAGCAGGAGATATCGCAAATTTAAATGTTTTGGGATATATCCATTCACAAGAAGCTGAACTCGTTGCTTTGTGTGACACAAATATTAAAGTTGCAGGAAAAAAGCTGGAGAGATGGGGTTTAAGAACCATACCGATTTATGAAGACTATAAAAAGATGGTCGATCATGAGGATTTGGACATCGTTGAAATTTTGACTCCCCATCACTTACATGCGCCTATGACGGAATACTGTGCAAAAGCTGGTATCCCCGGCATATCAGTTCAAAAACCATTAGCACATACGATCACTGATTGTGACCGAATGATTCAAACCTGCTATGAAGAAAATGTTAAATTGAAGCTTTTTGAAAATTTTAGATTTTATCCAGTATATTTAAAGGCAAAAGAGCTTTTAGAGCAAGGAATCATAGGAGAACTATTAAATTTTAGAATTAATACCATAGGTTTTGGAGGACCTAGCATGCCAGTTGATATGAATGCTCTTATTTGGCGTCGTAAAGTCGAAAATTGTGGAGGATGCCCATGGATTTATGATGATGGGATTCATAAATTTTCTATGGCTTTATGGTTAATGGAACAAGAGAGGGTTGAAAAAGTATATAGTTGGATTGATTATTTTTCTTCGATTATGGATTCACCAAGTATTATTTTTTGGAAATATCCAAGTCATGATCCTGATGAGCTCCCTAAATACGGGTCTATGCAATTTACTTTAGCCCCAAATGTATATTATCCAGCAAACTATTACGATAGTGACGGATTTATTGAAATATCAGGAACAAAAGGCATGATGTGGCTAAATCAGTGTACTTGTGGAGGTAATTTTCTTTCTAAAACACCCCCATTCCCCCCTATTGTAGTATATAGTGATGGAAAAGTGAAAGTATATGGTAAAGATTTACCTAGGGATTGGCGTTTTTCTTTTATCAATTCTACGGAGCATTTTATTAATATAATGTTAAAGGGAGGAAAACCAATTTATACAGGAGAGCAGGGCAGAGATTTATGTATCTTCGCTAAAATGCCTTATATTTCTAGCCAACAGAATCGCCCTGTATATTGGCATGAGATTACTCCGGAAAATGAAAAGAATCAATCTTGCATAGTAGAAAGTCCTGTAGATGTAGATGGAAATACTATTAGAAAATACTTTAGAAGTATCCGTTTAGACTTAAACAAGGGAGTAGAAGGAGGATTAGTGCATAAAGATTTTAAATATCAATATGAAGAATAAGAAATTTTATTTCATATCATCTACATATATTTCTTTACCAAGTTCAGAAGAATTTATCGCAGCTAAATTGAATTTTAAAACATCTCTCGCTTTTTCTCCAGATAAAATAGGGTTTTTATTATTTTTTACAGCATCTATAAAAAAGTTCGTTGCATTGATAAAGCTGAATTTCCAGTCTTTTTCGAAATCATTATATGTTTCGACTTTTCCATCTCTAATGATTACTATTGGTGAGAAAATTTCAGATTGAGACATTATATTCCCTATTGAGGTCCCTTGGTTAATTCTCATTACTCCTCGACTTGCTATAATTTCAATAAATTCATCAGTCGGATAATAATTGGAAGGGATCATCATTTCGGGCATTAAAGTGAATTCCATGGTACCATATTGCGGGACGACATGTTCTCTATTTTCTTTATATTTATACATTACATAAGCAGGAGCATCTATTCCTTGAAAATTTCCCGTCCAAGCAAAAACTTTTTCAATATCTTCATTAAACAACCATATTGCTAGTACAAAAGCGTGCCATCCATTATCAAACAAAACAGGAGATCCTCTTTTTGCTCCACCCATTTTCTTAGGATCTTTTCTCCACTCTTCAGCTCTACTTGGGATATTCCAACCCCCTTTAGCACCCATAGCTGTTTTAATCCGGATGGATGATGGATCTCCAATATAATCCTGTGCAATTAATTCTTTAGCTTTAATTATGTGGGGAGCAAAAATGAAATTTTCATATATTGAAAGTATTGATCCTGAATTATTACAGGCTTCAATCATATGATCCGCTTCTTTTAAAGTTAAAGCCATTGGTTTTTGAACCGATATGCCTTTGATACCCTTTCCAGCAGCATAAATAGTCGCTTCTGCATGAAGATGATGTGGTAAAAGAATTTCTACGATATCAAGAGATTCCTTATCTAGCATTTCCTTATAATTAGAATAAATTTTAATATTATTATCTAAATTAAACTGTTTAATCTTATTTTTTGCTTTTTCAATGGTTCTATTGCATAAAGAGGTTATCTGTACATCTCTATTTTCTAAATACCCCAATATATTTAGGTCAAAAATTACTCCAGTACCAATTAATCCCACTTTTAACATATCAAGTACTTAAATTATTAATTAAATTTATATAAGTCTATTTTTGTACAATCCTATAATTAGTTCAAAAAACCATTTGTTAAACTTTTTTATTTAATATATTATGTAAATGAATCTCTCGATGAAAAGGAAATCTTGCTTCTATTTTTATTAAGAATTTTGGTTAACAAATAATATTTAGAAATTAAATATTCTTTTAATTATATTAATTAATTATTGAACTGATTTAAAATGCTAAAAGGAAAAGAAGATTTCGATCCTCTAAAAGCTTATTCTAGAGCTTTATTTTATGGTTGTGGATATTCTTCCGAAGATTTATCTAAACCACGAATCGCGGTTGTAAACTCATGGAATGAGATTAATCCAGGACATATTCATTTAAGAAAGTTAAGTGGCTTTGTTAAGGAAGGAATTATTGAAAATGGAGGAACTCCAATGGAGTTTAATACAATTGCGGTGTGTGACGGTATTGCCAACTCGGGAAACTTTTCGAAATACGTTTTACCTACACGAGAAATTATTGCATCCTCAATTGAATCAACAATTAAGGCATATAATTTTGATGGAATGGTGATGTTATGCTCATGTGATAAAATAATACCCGGAATGCTTTTAGCAGCTGTTAGATGTGATATTCCTACGATCTTTCTGACGGGAGGAATTATGAAGCCAAAATATTTTAAAAATGGTCCTTTAAAAGGAAAAACTTTTGTTACATCTGACGTTAAGGAAGCAATTGGACAATTTAACACAGGAGAATTAACAGAAGAAGAATTTTTATTAATAGAATCCCAAACTTGTTGTACACCTGGAGCATGTAATATGATGGGTACAGCAAACACGATGGCGTGTATTGTTGAAGCAATGGGGCTTTCTTTACCAAATTGTGCCACATTAAATGCCATAGGCATAGAACGGGAAAAATTAAGTAAAGAAACGGGGAAAGTAGTAATGAATCTAGTGGAAAAAGGTATAACTGCTTTAGATTTTATTACACATAAATCAATAGAAAATGCTTGTAAAGTTGCAATAGCTTTTGGAGGTTCTACAAACATGATTCTTCATATGTGTGCATTATCGCATGAAATTGACGGTACTTTAAATCATTTTGATTTTGATCAAATGAGTAAATTTGTACCATTATTAGCTAAATTCAAGCCTGCTTCTGAGTATAACCTTTCAGAATTTCATGAAGCAGGAGGAGTAAAAGTTTTAATGAAAAAAATGGCACATTTATTGCATCTTTCAGCAAAAAATGTTTTAGGAATAAATTTGAAAGATTATCTTAATACTATTGAAACTAATGAATTTCAAATTATTAGAGATTTTAATGATCCAATTTCAATAGAAGGAGGAATTGCTGTATTAAAAGGAAATTTAGCACCAGAAGGAGCCGTAATTAAACAAAGTGCTGTTAACTCAAATATGAGATATCATAAAGGTTCTGCTAAAGTAT
>SMTZ1_10014049_pt1 | contig 15315 bp, 10 predicted proteins | sample DeeMarSWOR136_30_FD_25667 | JGI IMG/M metagenome (IMG submission 25667)
TTTAAGTATCGCTTATTAATGATTCTGTTGATTAAATGGGAACTTATTTTATCCAACTCCCTAAACAGCCAGCAACTTGCATCAAGTATCGTTTTCATTAATTAATGCTCCAAAAAAACGGCGCATCATCGATATGCGAAGCTATGTTCTTTACTTCTCCAAATTTCTTACCTCATATCAAATCTTAAAAATCCCACAAATGCGCCGACAAAAAATACAAGATTAAATAGAATCAATAATCCGATGTCCAAAATTGAATTGTTCAGAACCTTGTCCAGCGGTATTGCACGATATTCAAATTTTGGCAATTGTGAAGGATCAATTGGTTTTTCTTCCTCCTCATCACCCCCTTTCTTCATGCGAAAGAGAATAACATCTCCGCCAAGATTCATCCCGGTCTTTTCCTTCATAAATTCTGCAAATGACTGTTGATATCCATGAGCCTCGTTGATAAAATGTTCTTTCACACCAATCGAAGTGCCAACCAGGTTGGTCGCCGCAAGTGAGAAAAGAGCGCTGGGTGAAATTCTCGCTAACCCAAAAGCAAGTCTTTCCTGCTGAATTTGTTTGTTGCATCGTTCTTCATTCAGCCGATTACTATAGTCCTGTAATTTTTTGTTCCGCTCATCGGCAAGTTCTTGCATAAACTTATTGAATTCTTTTACCATTTCCTCAGGATCTTTGTCTGTACTCGGCTTAAACTCACCCAATTTGTCCTGGTCTTCTTTCCATAATTGTGCACGAAATCTTCCCTTTTTATATGACAACTCATCCACAGAAGGAACATTTACTGCGCGCCCTGCCAGTAGTACTGATGACCGGGGAACGATAAAAACAGCCAATATCCAGATTACCAACAATGCCAGAAATGAGTTTGATGATTTTTTCGTTAAAACGGATAGAAAAATTGATAATGTTAAAAATACACCGAAATAGATCAGCCCGGTAAATATTACCAGCCCCAGTCGAATCCATTCATTGTCAGTAAGGTAAACTCCCAATAAAGGCAATAATAAACAGCCAAGCAAAATAGGGATTAATAGCGGAACTCCCAGGGCGGTGAACGAGCCAATTAATTTAGCTAAAATGAATTTATCTTTTGGGATGGCGTTGGCAAAAGAGAGTCTAAGTGTGCCTCGTTCTTTTTCTCCGTTAATAGCATCGAACGCAAAAAGAATAGCAAATAAAGATAATACGATTTGAAAAATGAAATCCAAATCGAGGAATCGAAAAACCGCAAAAATAGGATCGTCATTGAAACGACTGTCCACTGAAGAGAGCTCACCCTGACCACGCATTTCGATGGTTCTGCCGATATCGTTTGAGACGCCTGTTACCAGGGCTTCCAATGGCTGCGGCGGTAAAAATATACGGTGGCTGTTCACTCGAATCCAGTCTGTTAATCCTTCCATTTTGCGAAGATTCTCTGCCTTTGCCGCTTCATATCGTGAAAGATTCAATTGGTGATTTTTTCCCCCGACATAAAACGCGAGCAGAATCAATACAGCGCAGACGCCAAACGTGATGGCAAATTTCGTAGAGCTAATGATATCTCTCAACTCTTTTTCGATGACAAGTCTGATCATTTATATTTTTCGGAAAATACTCTTTTTAATGGTGAAAAAAAAATCTGCCGACCATAATTATTACAATGAAAAAGGAAAAATCGAATATTGGATTAATGCAATTTATTACAATAATCCCTAACGCAGCACTGGGCTGCAAACAAATTTTATTGTCACGCAAAGCCGCAAAGCTCGCAAAGTGTAACACTATATTTTTCTTAGCGTTCTTTGCGGCTTGGCGTGAGATTTCTAAAAATATTTTTGTTAAAATAACAAAGTTTTTGGGTATAATAGAATACTCCATGTAAAACTTTTCCAGGTTCTCATCATTCTTTCATAAAAACCTTACCTTTTGCTTCTGGCTTCTTAAATTTATTGTTTATTTCCTTTTTCTCCCGTTCAGTAACGAGTATGATCTCCTCGCCAACCTTAATTTTATCATATGTTTTTGAAAAATGATCGAGTGATTTTATCTTGTTTCCATTCAGTTTGAGTATGATATCTCCCTCTTTAATATCTAAGTCAGCCAATCCTTTCATCTTATCAGGAATGACCTTATCTATTTTAACTACATTTTGTTTTTCGCTTAAAATTAAACCTGCTTCCATTAAAACTTTAACATTGCCATCTGGATTTGAAATTTTAAGCTGATTGGAGTATACGACTTTAGTATCTCCAGCCTTTGAATCTCCTGGCTCACTTTTTCTGATCATGATTTTTCTTTCTGGCAATTTTTCTGGATCGACTTTGTTGAAAGATAAGATAAACATCTCCTCACCACGCTGAACGCCCACTTTTATTTCGTCGCCAACTTCAACAGTATTATATATATTTTCAAAATCTTTGACTGATTTCATTCGTTTGGCGTTTACCATGAGTATTTTATCACCCTGCTTCAGATCGATCTGTCGATACTCTTCAGGACGTTGTTCTGCTGGCATCGCATGTTCGACAGTGATTGTGCCTTCCTTATCGGTTATTATCGCAGAAAGCTCATTTAAGAAAAATATATCTGCTTCATCAGGACCAGCTTTTTTAATAAAAACCTGGGCAGGTATCGGTTGAGAAATAAAAAAAACGACAGCTAAAAATAAAGCTATAAGAATTTTACCTTGCACTTTTCATCCTCCAAAGTTTTAGAAATTTGATTTTTTTTGATTAATACTTTATTCATTTAGACTTGCATAAATGCGATTTTGTTCTATTTCATAGTAATTTAATTAAAAGCGAGTTTTGAACTTTATGAATGGACATCGGTAAAACAGTAAATTAATTCCAAGTAGAAAAAATATAACATTAGCCTTGATGATAAATTATGAAACTGCTGTCAGTTCCTGTTGCAAATATTACTGAAGGCTCAATCTCAAAGGGTATTTTTCAACTGGCACTTCCTGCTATGGTTTCGATGGTTTCCATAATGCTTTATGAATTTGTTGATTTATTCTGGATCGGGAAAATTGGAGCAGAAGCAGTTGCTGCATTGGGGGCATCGGCATTTGTGGTCTGGACAATAAAATCATTATCCAGTTGTGTAGCAGCAGGATTGAATGCGCTTATTGCCCGAAATGCTGGGGCTAATAACTTTGAGCGAGTTCAGATGTGGGCATCACAGGGATTGGTGCTCACATTCTCATTTTCGATTCTTATCGCTGGACTGACCTATATTGCCAATTTGTTCCTTTTTCAATTTTTAGGATTGGAGACAGAGGTCGCTCAAATGGCACAAACATATACACTTATTTTGGTCTTCGGCTTGATCTTTATTTATGCTTCAATCTCCATCGACAATATCTTCCGAGCCATGGGAAATACTTTTACTCCCATGATCATCATCGTTTCCAGTCTGGTTATCAATGCTGTTCTCGATCCGTTTTTTATTTTTGGCTGGCTGGGATTTCCCAAACTGGGAATGCCTGGCGCTGCACTGGCATCTGCCATTTCGCATGTTGTTGCATTCGGATTATTATTCCTCAAACTCCCCAGCATTAAAATAAAGCTGAAATTTGATCTATCTTCCTTTTTTAAAAACGCAGTAGAAATACTACGGATAGGGACGCCCATTGGCGCGCTCGGCGCTATATTTTCAATTATCTACATTATCCTTTCAAAAAATATCGCTTATTTCGGCACGGTACCGATGGCTGCCATTTCTATTGCCCATCGCATTGAAGGGATTCCATTTTTCATCGCATTCGGTGTTTCCACAGCGGTTTCCACCGTGGTAGGACAAAATTTAGGAGCAGGCAAACCCAATCGAGCCGAAAAAGGAGCGCATCTGTCATTGGCTTATGCTGGGAGCTTCCTATTTTTTATCTCTATCTGTTTTATCGTTTATGGCAAATTAATATTAAGTTTTTTCATCAATGATCAGGCGGTGATTGATGAGGCTTATCGTTATTTATTTGCCATAGCGATTTTTGAAGTATTTCTTGCTCCTGAGGTTATCCTGGAAGGCGCTTTCACCGGGGCGGGTGATACCAAACCGCCGTTCCTCATTTCCATTCCATTAACCTTCCTCAGAATACCGCTGGCTTACTATTTCTCGATTACATTAAACTATGGCGTCACAGCAATCTGGTGGGTGATTAGTTTTACCATGTTTTTGAAAGGTGTGACTTTCTTTTGGTGGTTTCAGCAGGGGAAGTGGAAGGAGAAGAGGATTGGGTAGAAAATTAATATACTTTAAATCTTGGCTGAGAAAATTAATTATGTCGCGTGCCAAATCAAAATTGAAACATAAAGTAAAAACATCGGTACAAAAAGAAATGAAAACAGATGAACGCTCATGATGAGATGTAGCAATTTCTGGTGTAAACTAATGTGGCAATAAATCGTATGACTGATGTTCAATATTCATACCCAATTGTCTCAAGATATACTCATTAAGGATTAGAATTTCATGGTTGAATATGTCATTGCGAGGAGGGAAGCGACGAAGCAATCTACTGATTTTTAGTTACTTAAGAGATTACTTCGCTTCGCTCATAATGACAAGTTCCCATGAAATTCTTTCCTTAAACAAGTATAAGAAGAACCAATAGTAACTTATACTTATAAGGATTAAAATTTTACACTGATTCCATCGCTCCAAGCGATGGAATCAGTATCTCAATTACCTTTTAAACTGAATAATTAATCCTGAGCGAGTATCTTCCTGAAAAGCAAAGCTTGCTGACAAAAGCTCGAAACCTTGTTATTTTACAATACAATTAGTAAACCTAATAGTATTCTACACTATTAAATGCAACTGGAAAAATGAAAAAGAAATACCTTATTACCCAACTCATTGTTGTGGTGACAGCTATCACTTTTTTTGCCTGTCAAAAAGATGTTCCTCAAGATTATTCTCTGATCCAAGAGCGGATTGACCAATATGGACAATATGACATCAATGCATTTCTTTTAGACAGGATTAGCAAAAATAGAATTGTAATGCTCGGTGATCACGAACATGGGCAGGGACTTTATTACCGGGTTGTTATCAATTTTTTCAAGTTTTGGCTGGATGAAATCGAACAAAATCGCGGTGAAGACATTCCGAAGAAAATCGCTTTGTTTCTTGAACATGATTCGTTGACAAATCAGCGACTTTACCGATTCTTCCATACTGGTAATGTGATGGATTTGATTGAACCGGAAGACTTTGCTGGACCCTTCACTGTTGATAAAATAGAATTTGTTAATGATCTGTGTGAAATTCATAATCATGTTAAGTGGCTGAGAAATTCAAATGCACTACAAAATAAAATTCAGTTCCAGATTATTGGACCGGAAAAAATACTAAATGCAGATGAGAAATTTCCAGAAAAACAGGATTATATTGCCAGGGAGGAAAGAGATCAATATGTCGCAGAACAAGTCTGTCAATACCTGAATACCCATCCAGATTATCATGCTTTCATTTTTTATGGAGCCGCTCACCTTTTCAGAAGCCACTGGCCTAAGAGTTCACCACCTTATTACAGCAATTCTCTTGCTTATCATCTTACTGAAAGATACAAAAATGCTGGTGGTTGTTACGTATTTTTTCAATATAATCTGAAAACGAAATTACCGTTACCTCAAGTTTTTTACGGATTTAAGAGGAGTTATGCAATTGAAAATAGATATCTCAGCGATTTTAAATTTAATATTCCTCACTTTCCCTATGATTCAGACGCATCTTTTTTTCTGAATGACTTTTTTGAGAATGCAGTTCATATCGGTCAGGTGCCAACGAAAAATTTCGTTGAATTGATGCTCCATTGCTTACCTGTTTACATAGAGAATCCAGTTGAGTTAGGTAATGAAGCTGTTATTCGAGCCGCTGTTCTTTATTTGCAAATGGTTTCAGGATATCCCCGTACCCAGATCGATTTGAAAGACTTAGATTCAATTAACGACCTGCTAACTGAATGGAAAATGTGGCATTTTCAAGTGGGCTTTGATCCTGTCCTTTGGACGACTGATTATCAGTTTTTATTGAAACCTTTCAATGTTTATCGCCAGCTTTCGGATGAACAAAATCGATACAAATTTGAGTTGGGATTGAAAAAATTTTTAGGCACTGCACCAGATACCCTGGCTCACAATCCGGACGAACAGATTCGTATCTGGCTAAGACATTTGGAACGTAACAAAGTACCAGTATTAGTCCCGAGGCTGATTCAGATTATGTGGGTTGGGACCGATGAAGAAAGGGAATCGGCTTGCAAGGATCTGCAAAATTTAACAGGGGAAATATTTAAGTCTGCAAAGGAATGGGCTACCTGGTGGAGGAGGAAGGTGGAACTTGTAGAACGCTTAGAACAGCGTAAATGAAGCAAGATGCTAATATTTATATCACTGGAGATGCGAATTGAAATCACAAACTTTTAAATTTTTATACATATTTTGCTTTTTTATTCTTTTTTTTCAAAACTTATTTTTTATCCAAAATAACTTAAACACTCAAAATTTGTCTCAAAATAAAGGAGCAGCCTCATCCCAATTTACTCAATCCCTTCAAAATGAATTAATTGGCGGGGTGCTGGATAAATCTGATTTAAAAATGAGTTTTTTGAGCAATGGCAGATTCTGTCCCCCGGAAGAAGTGATACCTGATTTACCAAGTGCATTTTATAAAAAATTTGGTTACCTGCGGTTTTTAGATTTATGGATCGGCATTCCTGACGGTCCCTGGGCTCCTGAAATATGGGATGCTGATTCCCAGCAATACGTTTCGCTGGGCCCCACAGTTTCTGGGACGATTTATGAGCCGGGTATTACCGGAACTGACTGGTCTCCAATTGTCGGGACAAGAGGTGTTTATTATTCAGGTGAAGTTTTATACAGTCACCTTTATAAGCCTTTACAGTCTTTTGATTTTCCTCTTGCTGCTAATAGCGAGTTCGAGCGAACCTGGCCTAGAAATCCATTTACAGGAATACGAGAATGGCCAGGACGATGGAAAAAGGATCCGATAACTGGTATTCCTACCCAGAATCTTTTCCTTGGTGACCAGGATATTTTTATTGCTTTTGATGACAAAATTTTTGCCTACCAGTTACACCCCATAAACGATCTTCTTGATCAAAACAGAACAATTTTTTCGGCGCAACAAGGATATACAATTGGCGCTGAAGTATTGGCGCAAGTAGTTGGAATTAGTGAGGCTTATGCCTCTAATGTGGTTATTTGTGATTTAAAAATCATCAATACCAGTGAATGGAATTATCATGATGTTTATTTAGGATTATATTATGAAGCAGATAATCCATATTATGATGAAAATATGATATACACAGATAGATATTATACTGAAAGAACAAATTACATTAAGAACCAGTTAAATCTACAACTAAACGAAATAATTCCATATAATTTGAGTTATAGTAAAAGTTATTATAGAGAAGATGCAGGTATTTTAGGAGTTCAATTTGTAAAAACTCCTCTTGCAGAAAACGATGAAATAGATAACGATGGCGATGGTGTTACAGATGAGCCTGGGGAAGAATTAGGTTTGACGGGTTGGCATTTTTTCCAGGAGTATAACATATTGACATTGGGCAACAGAGAAAAACTTCAATATCAAATTTTATCAGGCGATACAACAGGGCTCGATTACCTCATCCGCAATCGAAGATGTTTTTTCAAAAATACTGATGGCAGTCTCGATCCAAATTTTGATAATCCATCCAGGATTCGTACCCTGACACGGGGATGGTGGTATTCAGAAGGCGTTGTGGATCATATTTCTAATTTGATGAGCTGTGGTCCGATCAATTGGGCGAGTGGAGATACCTTAGATTTTGTCTTTGCAGCCATCGTGGCTGACAGTATTGCTGAATTGAAATCGAGCGCTCAAATTAAGTTACATTGTATTGGGATAGCTCAGCAGAAAACGCTCAAGACTTTATTACTAATTATTATGACTTTGAAGGATACAAAATTTACAGAACGACATCGGATCCTTTGACCAACGATTGGGGAGATCCAATCTTAGATCATGAAGGAAAACTGATTAATTTTGTTCCAGTTGCGAAATGTGATCTTAAAAATGGCATCAAAGGTTATGAGAAAGTTCACCCGTTTCAGAAATTAGGGGATGACACAGAATTATTTCATTCGTGGACAGATACCTCTGTAACCAACGGTGTAACCTATTGGTACAGCGTCTGCTCTTACGATCATGGAATTACTGATAATGAGGAATTAAATCCTGCTCGGTATCCGCCCTCACCGCTGAAAGAGTGCTTAAAAGGAACAGATTCCGAAAAAGATGTCAATCTGGTAAAAGTGATTCCTGGAATCCAGGCAACTGATTATAAAGCTCCAACTTTAAAAATTGAACCTTTGGCAGAAAACTGTGGTAACGGTCCCATAGGAGCGATTATCATCGATCCCTATCAAATTACTGGCCATGATTATCTTATTACCTTTGAAGATACTTCCTATGGATTTGCTGTTTACGATCTTTATGACGGAACTGAAAATAAATTACTGTTTGGAAAGGTTCAGCGTACAAACGGTGAAGAAGGTATTATATTCGATGGTATACAGCTCACTGTTCAGCGATATGATAATTTGGAGGTGTTAAACGAGGAAACTTACTGGTATAACTACGAGACAGGTGAGAAATCCAATTGTACCTGGTCGATTTTTGGTGGAAAGCTGTTGTGGGATCCCTATCCTTTTGAATATGATATTATTTTTACAGGAAAACTGGATACAAGTGTATTTATGAAGCGAACCGCCCCGTTTGAAATCTGGAATACCGTGTTAAAGGAGAAGGCATTGTGGGACATTTACTGGAACTATGCAGGAACGGACACCACAGATTCGCTGAAAAACACCTGGTCCAGCGGGGATATGATTTATATCTGGGATGAATTTAATGAACAGAATAAATTTACTTTAAGAATTATCATTAGTGAAAAATCAGTATATACTTACCAGGGCTTGGTAAATAATCCTCCGCAAGCTGGAGATGCAGCTCATATTGCTTTAAAACGACAATTTCGAACGGGCGACCAATTTCGTATATCAACAACTGGTATGCAAAAAAAAGAAATGAGCGAAGTTGATTATAGTGAGATTAAAGTAGTCCCCAATCCTTACATTGTTGAAGCGGGCTGGGAACTGAGTCGAAATGAATCCCGAATACAATTCATCAATTTACCTTCGGAATGTAAAATCCATATTTTTACCATAGCTGGAGATAAAGTTCGGACGCTGGAACATAACAATCCCAACACGGATTATGAATTCTGGGATTTGTTGAATAATAGCAATCTGAAAGTGAGTTATGGTTTGTATGTTTATGTGGTCGAAACGCCTGAGGGAAAAATAACAAGAGGGAAATTTGTGATTTTGAGGTAAGCAGTTGAAAATTTGAAATCCAAATGATTAAATATCAAGTTACTTCCTAATTCAAAAGCTAAGAATGAAAATTTTTAAATGTAGCTATCCTGAATTTTTATTAAATTCACGCAAAGGCGCCAAGACGCTAAGAAATAAATGGTTGCTAATTTCATTTATGAAAAGGTAAGGTACTGACATAAAAATAAATTCCTTCTGACAAACCAATGTTTTTAAATCTTTGCGGCTCTGAGTCTTTGCGTGATGATTTATTTTGGCTATCGTGTTTCGGCATTGATGGCTGGCATCAAATCCAAAAAAATAGTGAACTAAGAATGAATCCACAACTCAAATATTTACTCTTTATATTAGCCACTGCGATGTGTTTTAATCTTTTCTGCACCGAAAAAATTCCCGAAGGTCCAGAGAGAGCCGAAATACTGAATGTAAAGTTAGCAATTCAGCAGGGGAGAAACGAATTCGCACAGGAAAATAACTGGGAGAATCGTTTTAAAATTCCACCAAAGGGAATGACATTGCAGGAGTATGAGATCTTATCCAAGTGGCGTGTGCCGTTTATTGTCAGCGTAAATAATGATTTTGATGAGGCGATTGATGGCAAGAAATGGGTTGTTATAAAAGTAGATATCTGGGCTAATGGTCCGAACGAAACCTGGCAGTCTCAGTTAATCTATGCTGACACAACTTCAACACGACATCTAACGATTCCACCTGCGGATTCTCTTTCGATTTATACTGGGAATAATTTAGTTTGGGAACAAAAGGACATAAAAGGAAGAAGTATTCATAGAACAAACTCATTTGCACCAATCTGGATCGATTGTACTGAATTCGATTCCTTATTTAAAACTCCTTTCGAGATTGTCCCCTGGAGACATTGTGACACACTTATTTTAGCGCCTGTCGATACTGTGGTTGCTTTTGATCAGCCGAAAAAAATATTTGCCCAGGCTGAAGTTCAACTATTTAAAAATTATCATGCCGTTATATCTGATACTATTGAATTTAATATTCATTACTTTTTTCCAGCCGATGGATTTAGACCCAAATTTTGGTGCAGGGAGGGTAGAGTTATTAATAACGATCCACCATGTCCGTTTGGCTTCCCTTGATTTCAACACTATGTTGATTTTCTATAATGCGAGATTATTAAAGCACAAAATTTGAAATAATACGAAAACAACAATTTCTGATAAAATAAGAATTTACTCAATGAAAACAAAAACATTAATCATTTCCATTGTTCTTCTTTTGCTGTGCAAAATGAATCTTGAAGCTGGCACAACTGGTATCTTAAAAGGGCAGGTTACTGACTATAATACCAAACAGCCACTCGTTGGTGTGAATATTGTTTTAGTCGGAACAAAATATGGTGCCGCCACTAATGATCAAGGGAAATTTGTTGTTTATCATATTCCTGCCGGCGTCTATCAGGTAAAGGCGACAATGATCGGTTACCAGCCCTATATTATTGAAAATGTTCGTATTATTATGGATTTGAAAACAGAAATTGGTATTGCATTAATCGAGGTCGCTTTGGAAATCGATAAAGAGATTGTTGTTACAGCAGAGAGACCGCTAATTCAAAAAGATGTAACAGGGACAATGCATTCTGTTGGTTCGCAAAAGATGATCGAATTACCTGTTGATTCCTATCGAGAAGTGGTAGCGCTTCAGCCTGGCGTAACACATGACATGCATATTCGGGGTGGTAGAATCAATGAAGTCCTCTATCTCGTAGATGGTATGCCAATTCAAGAAGCAATGGTAGGTGGTTTTGGCTCGGAAATCCCCCAGGCTTCGGTTGCTGAAATGACGGTACAGACAGGTGGATTCAACGCGGAATATGGAAACGCTATGTCCGGGATTGTCAATATTGTTACCAAAACAGGCGGAACGTCTCATCAATTTTTGGCTAGGCTCGTTGACGACCGAATTGGAATGGAAAAAAGCAATAAAAGATCTGAATTAGAATTATTGGTTTCAGGCCCAATTTATCGGCAAAAAATTGGCTACTTTCTGTCTTCAAATATTATAATTTCGGATACCCGATGGTGGCAGGATTTGAGCCAATATTTTTCCTCACCAATGGAAAAAAATCTTAACTTTGTCGGAAAAATAAATTTTAATATAACGAATAACTTTAAATTTGTAACACAGGCAATTTATTCGAACTGGGATATTAAAGATTATGAATATCGCTGGCGCTATAATTTGCAGGGACTTCCTCCAAAATCAAAAACTTCATTACGATTAAGTGGCACATTCACACATACTTTATCACCGAGAGTTTTCTATTCGCTGAATTTCAGCCGCTACCACGTCGTCCATAAACTGGGTCAGGGGGACAAAAACGATGTGGAATCTATGGAGCCGTTTCAATATGAGCTTCCCTGGTATTATTTTGTGTTTTTCGGGAATCGTCTCTGGTGGCAGGATGCGACTGAGATCAGCTATCTGGCAAAGGGTGAATTTACGGCACAGTATCAACCAATCTCGCAATTGAAATTGGGCTTTGAATTTCAGCATTTTACCCTGGAAAACGATTTGGTCAAGTACGAACCGCAGAAATCTTTTTGGGGAAAGCCTCTTTTGGAGGCAGAACTTTTGAATTTCAGCAGCTATTACCAATACCGTCCCTACCAGGGCGCCCTGTTCATTCAAAATAAAGTGGATAACGACATTGTCGTCATGAATCTTGGGCTCCGGTATGAATTTCTCAATCCATGTGCTCAACGTCCTGTGGTCGAGTGGATCCCTGTCTCGGGAGAGGATTACGAACAGGAGATAAAAAGCTGGGCACCCGCTTCGTTTAAATCACAGCTAAGCCCAAGGATCGGGTTTTCTTTTCCGATCACAAAAAACGATTTCTTTTTTATCAATTACGGTTTCTTCTTTCAAGTCCCAATGTTCGATTACATGTTCACCGGTCTAAATTATGATTTAAAAAAGGGAGTCAAAGCGCTTTACGGGAATCCTGACTTAAGACCTGAAAGAACAAGGGCGATTGAACTCAGCTATAAACGCACTTTCTGGGATACCTGGATGGCATCGTTTACATATTTCAATAAGGACATTTCGGGTTTGGTGGATACCAAAACTTTTTTGGCTTCGGATAGCAAAGCTGAAGACGATGGCTTTTCCCAATTCGTTAATCTGGCTGGTGGCAGTTCAAACGGTATTGAACTCCTCGTTGAGAAAAAATATGGCGATCTTTTTTCAGGAAAAATAAGCTATACCTATATGAAAGCGAAGGGGCTCAGCGGCAGTATCGACCAGGGATTAAATTACTTTGTTTGGGGATTTGCCGTGCCAAATGAAGAATTTTACCTTAGCTGGGACCAAAGGCATACCTTTGTCGGCGATATTTTCGTTGGTGTTCCTCAAAAAACGGGCATGAACCTTATCTGGCGGTGGCATTCTCCAAGACCTTATACCTATTATCCTTCCCGCACTGGCTATGTCCCTGATTCCAGTATTGAAATGGTACCCAACAACACCCGCATGAAAACCAATTCTTATGTTGATGTTAAATTTTTTAAGAATTGGGAGATAACAAGAAATTTAGCTTTAATGACTTATGTTGATATACGTAATCTGTTTGATAAATATAATGTTATATGGATTGCTTCAGACGGCAGAATTGGTGGCGAACTGGGTGATCCGAGTGCGTATGATATCGGTCGACGGGTAAATATTGGGATTAAGATTTCGTTTGATGTGCGGAATTAACGCATAAATAAAAAAATATGGCCTCGCATATTGAAGATGCATCGTTTTGGGGAAGCATATTTAAATGAAAACGATACTCTATGCTTGACACAGGACGTTTTGAAATCCAGAATACAGTATTATTTTTATAACTTTTAAACTCCAACACTATGACGCAAAGTCCAGTCGAGATTTTCATAATATGATCCAAATCGTTGAGCAATTAGTCCGTCAAAAACTAAATCTAAACAATATCACCCTGAAATTAATGCCGACTGGAACAGGCAGATTTAGTACGACCTATTTCATTGAAACGTCACCTGGTCATGTTGACCTTGTCATTCGCATCGCTCCTCCAGATGATATGTTATTACTTTTTTATGAAAAAAGAATGATGCGGCAGGAACCGGCATTGCATCGGTTAATTCGAAAGAAAACAGATATTCCAATTCCAACAATCATAACCTACGATTTTAGCAGATCACACATCGATCGCGATTATTTAATCATGAACCGAATGGGTGGTCGTTCTCTGTCAGAAATGTGGATACAACTCAACCAGCAACAGATCAATTGTGCGCTAAAAGAATTAGGTGGTTATATCGCCAAATTACATACAATAACGGCTGATAAATATGGTTATATTGGTGCACATCATCCCATGGAACCACAGACCAACTGGCATGACGCATTTGCACTGATGTGGGAGATGATGCTGGACGATTGCGTAACCTGCGGCATTTATTCGGATCAGGAGAAATCACTCGGCATGAAAATTTGGCAAGAATACCATCATATTTTTGATTTTAACACGCCTGCCACACTTTGCCACATGGATTTATGGATTGAAAACGTGTTGGTCGATAACGAAGGACATGTCACTTGCCTGTTCGATTTTGACCGCGCCTGTTTCGGTGATATCGAAAACGAATTTGCGGTAGCTGAGTACTGTGGTTTAACCACAGACGCTTTTTGGGATGGTTATGGGACACGTCCACGACAAACTAAGGAATGGGCAATCCGACGATGGTTTTATCTTCTCTATGAACATCAAAAATATATTGTTATTAGCGTGTCGGAACGAAGGAATGATATTAACCGAGCGAAACGATATGCAACAGAATGCATTCACTCGATGGAAAAATTCGCAAGAACTAACATTCCGCAATTTTGAAATAAAGAATTCTAACCCATCCAATCCCCCTTTGTGGCTGCCATTTCCCAGAACAGGTATTCATACCGTGCAATCAGTTGAAACATCTCTTTCATTTTCTTTAAGTCTCTCTCTGGCTTTCCCTGGGCTAATTCGTCCAATGTAACTGCAAGCCAACCAACATATTGCTGAAAACCATCGCTTGTCCAGTTATCAATAAATTCCAGCCAGGGGCTCTTTGCTTTCAGGTTATTTTTAACCGCCATCCATGAATCCAGGTAGACTTTTTCTGCAGCATAAAGCGCAGTAAATCCCTCTTCAAAACTACAATTATATGCTGTATTCATTAAAAATTGGATATACGAATGACACGTGGGGAATGGTTCTAAATTTTCCAGGTTTACACCATGGTTTTGAGCATTTTTGCGGAACAGTCCCAGCTCTATATTTAATGCCGAAATAATATCGATGAAATTGGAACGGAGATGCAGCGGCGCTTTAGCCAGCAAAATAGCGATAAAAGGAATGGCTTCTCGTACAAAAATATAGTCCTGTTTCATCCAGGTTTTAAACGTATCATCAGGAATGCTGCCGTCAGCAGTCGTTTTTAAAAACTTATGGTTTAAAATTTTCCTCCATAAATCTTTTGAACGGTCTAATAATTTTTGGTGAAAATTTTGCATAATGTTTCTCCTTGTGATCTTAGACAAACAAATTATTCTTTGCTAATTTAAATAATCCTGGGCTTAGAAACAAGTCAATTTTAAATAGTATTCCATTTTTTTCTTAATTCTGTCTATAATTATATAAGCGCAGTTCCGAGAAAGTATGCTAAGGAGCACTGTTTTTATCAATATGGAATGTACTTGAGCAAATTTTAAATTAGCAGATTTACGTAATGCTGATATAACAGGGGCAAATCTTACAAACGTTAATTTTGAAAACGCAAAAAATTGGGGGATTAAAAATTGTCGATACAAAATTGGAAAATATTACCAACACGATGTTTATGTTGCGTTACTAATTAATTTGAATAGCCTAGTATTA
>SMTZ1_10003742_pt1 | contig 15312 bp, 20 predicted proteins | sample DeeMarSWOR136_30_FD_25667 | JGI IMG/M metagenome (IMG submission 25667)
GCTTATTAAATCCGGGTGAACAGCGCGCGGGTCTTTGGAGATGTCATCCAACAGTATGGGCTCACCAGTTTGGGCTACTCTTCCTCCTATCCCTTCACCTATACGCATCCTAACCTCCTGAGCAAATCTGGCAGATAAGCCGCGCTGCGCGCGATAGTGCAATTTTTTTGTCTCTTCATCTAAGAGCAGAATTCCACCTATGTCCCCATTAATAATCTCCAGTACATTGTCCAAAGCGATCCTTAGGATGGCGTCCAAATCCCAAAGCCCACTTATTGCACTTGAAATATGGCTCAAGGCAAGAAGCTGATGATGCCGCCTAAGAATCTGGCTCTCCAACTCCCTTTCTGCACTAACGTCCCTCCTCAGCTCGACTATGTGCTTGGTGTTACCATAGTGATCACGGAGAGGATACGCGGAGACCTTAATATACTTGTCGGCTCCGAGGGTATGCTGAGAATGAACAACTGTTGATGAATGCCCCTTTTGAAGTACTTCTCGGAGTGGGCATTTCCATAGGGGTGGACTGCAGGGTGTGTCCCTATCATGAAAGACCTCGTAGCAAAGTCTACCGATAGGCGACTCATCGCCCTCCTGGAATTTCCTCAGTGTCGCTGAATTAGCGAATATGACCCGGTAATTACTATCGATGACCAGAAGTTCGTCTTCCAGACCATCTACTAGGTCCTGCAGGGTTATATCCAAGATTGGGATTTTATTAGGCGTCTCTTTTGCTCTAGCCATACATATTCTCTCTGTCTACAGTCATGCCTGACTGACACATCGTCGTTCAATCAATTCGGCACAGCTAAGCAATACTATATAGTTACCTTAGGACAAGCCCACCATAGACCAGTTTAAGCAATGCTCATAGGGTAATCTATACCAGTAAATGACTCACTGCTTGAGCAAATTAATAACTGAGAGAGTGAGGAGTATCCTTGTACAGCCTCGTGGGCGTCTTATACCATTGCCATGTGCATTTGTCAACCGAGTTACAATGTAGACTGAATCGCCCTCCTTATGCGGAGTGCTATAGAAAGACTTGATTGTGGAGTGGGTAGATGAATCACGATGTCAGGGTTCTTACAGAACAATGCTAAGCTCCAATATTCAGTTCAAAAATATTATTTATAAGGCAAGTCCGAACCAATCTTTTAGTTCCCGTTTTAGCTCAGATGGGGGCATGGTGATATTAGATATTCTCTGCAAAGGGATCTTAATCTGATATAATGAAAAAAGCTTTGAGCTAGGGAAAACAGTGGAGCGCATAATATCGGCTAAACCCAGGGAAGAGGACTTCGTTCTCGATAAGGGCCTCCGTCCCAGGCAGCTTGTTGATTTTATCGGGCAGGATAAGGTCAAGGAGAACCTCAGTATAGGTATGACTGCTGCACAGGGCAGGGGAGAGGCACTCGACCATACGCTACTGTATGGACCGCCGGGCCTGGGCAAGACCACACTTGCCTACATCATCGCTGCCGAGATGGGTGTGAACATCAAGATAACCTCTGGCCCTGCTATTGAACGCCCTGGCGACCTCGCTGCTATCATTACCAATCTTAATAAGGGTGACGTCCTCTTTATCGATGAGATCCACCGGCTGGCGCGGGTGGTGGAGGAGGTGCTGTATCCGGTGATGGAGGACTTCTCCCTCGATCTCGTAATCGGCAAGGGTGCGGGAGCGAAGAGCGTGAGGCTGAACCTGCCTCGCTTTACCCTTATCGGAGCGACCACGCGTTTCGCTATGCTCAGCCCTCCGCTGCGGGATAGATTTGGTGCGGTATACCGACTCGATTTCTATGGGCAAGATGCTATCAAGGTCATCGTATCGAGGTCGGCTCGTCTGCTTGGTTTGGAGGCTGAGGAGGCAGGGCTTGAGGAGATCGCCAAGCGTGCTCGTGGTACCCCCAGGGTGGCGAACCGGCTGCTCAAGCGGGTGCGGGACTACGCGGAGGTGAAGGCTCAGGGGGTGATAACAGAGAAGGTTGCGATAGAGGCGCTTGGGAAACTTGAGATAGATTCTATTGGGCTCGATGAAGTTGACCACAGGATACTGCATACCATCATTGAGAAGTTCAACGGCGGGCCCGTTGGGCTGGATACCATCGCCGCGGCTATCAGTGAAGAGGCAGATACGATTATGGACGTCTATGAGCCCTACCTGATGCAACTGAGCTTTCTGGAGCGAACCCCGCGCGGTAGGGTTGCCACCCGCTTTGCCTACGAACACCTGGGATTGACTTATCCTAAGGATAAAGCTCAACAAGCTGGCCTGTGGTAGAAAATGACTTCCATTCTGCTCCATGCGTGCTGTGGTCCCTGTGCTACCTATGTGGTCAGGCGTCTGCGGGAGCAGGGGCATGATGTCACCGCCTTCTGGTACAACCCCAATATTCATCCCTTCCGCGAACACCAGCGCCGCCTGGAGTCGATGCAAACGCTGGCCGAATCGGAAAACCTGCCCCTGATAATTGCCGAGGGCTATGATATGCTCGAGTACTTCCGAGCTGTGGTCGGGCATGAGGGCGAGCGCTGTCCCGATTGCTACCGGCTACGGTTGGCCAGGACCGCTGAGGTTGCTAACCAAAAGGGAATTGATGCTTTCACCACGACCCTGCTTATCAGCCCTTACCAGAAGCAAGACCTGATACTCGAAATAGGCGAAGAGTTAGGTGGTAAGTGGGGAGTTGAGTTTCATTTCGAGGACTTCAGTCCGGGGTTCCGTGAGAGCCAGCGCCTGTCACGGGAACTCGGGCTCTATCACCAGGGTTACTGCGGCTGCGTCTACAGTGAATGGGAGCGCTACGGTAAGGTAAAGATGTAGATGAGGCCAAAGTTCTGGTATTGCGATTTCTGCGGTTACATGTTTCTGGATGAGGGGGGTAGGGGGCCTGTTGAGAAGCTAGCGGATGGCGCATATGGCAGAAACTGCCTGATGTGTGGTGAGGATGCCTGGCCCTGTTGGGAACGCATCTCCAGCGGTATGTTCGATGAGACTTGGTGTAAGAACTGTGAAAACAAAGCGGAATGCTGGGCTAAGTTCAAGGTATATAGACGAGCGGATTAGGGGAGAGGGTCGCTGTTGACATAAAGCGATATAGTATAATGCAGGATTCAGCCACTTGACAAAGGCGCGATGCTACTTAAAACCTTCGCCTTCCACCGCCGCTGGGTCGGCCACGGCCACCTCCTCCATGCGGCCTGCTGGTCCTGCCGCGTTCACGGGGACCCCGTGCCTCACTGAGATCGAGCGTGCGTCCCGCTAACTCCTTCATATTAAGGCCTGTGATGGCAGCTTCAGCTTCGGCCCTCTTCGGCATCTCGACAAATCCAAAGCCTTTGGATACTCCGCTGTACCTGTCTGTGATGATCCTGACGGCTGCAACCTGACCGAATTCCTCGAAGGCTTTTCGCAACTCCGCTTCTGTAACTTCGCGCGCCAGATTGCCCACATGTATATTCATCTCGTTCCCCTTTTAAGGCTGAGGTCTGACAGTATATTACTATGGACTCGGCGGTCAGACGATCTCAACGAGTTCGATATCGAAGGTGAGGTCTTCCCCCGCTAGGGGATGGTTGGCGTCCAGCGTAACGCTCGATTCTGAGACATCGGTCACCGTGACTGGAACTGCCATTTCATCACCTTGATGAATCTCCAGTTCCATGCCGACTTGCGGCTCGATGTTCTCAGGAAATTGTGCCCGTTCTACCAGTACGACTAGTTCCTCGCTTCGTGGGCCGTACGCTTCATCGGCTGGTATCTTGATAGTCCTCGATTCGCCTGGATTCATCCCGACTACAGTATTTTCAAAAGCTGAAATTAACTGGTTTTCGCCTATAGTGAATTTTAAAGGTTCGTAGTTGTGGGAAGATGCGAACACCGTACCATTATCCAATTTGCCTGTATAGTGCACATGAACGGTGTCACCATTTTTCGCCTCTGCCATTCTTCCTCCTTTAGCCCCAATACACATTTGTAGCGGGGGAATGGGATTCTATAAGGCAACAGCTCTGTTCTTGGGGAAAGGAGAATCGACCTCCTCTCCCAACTGCCCGCCTTTCAGTTAGGCTCCTTGAATCGGTCCGCGTTATGACAGGCCCTGTTGCTCTTTGTCTCTACCGTTTTACGGAGGAGTAGCACTCTGAGCAGTACACTGGTCTGCCATCTCGGGGCATGAAAGGCACCTCGCAATCCTTACCACAAGATGCGCAGACGGCGGGGTGCATTTGCCTTTGTCCTCCACCATACCCGCCACCGAAGCGCTGTTGTTTTCTCGCCGCTCGGCAGTCGGGACAACGCCTGGGCTCATTGACGAAGCCCTTGCTGGCGAAGAACTCCTGCTCGGAAGCGGTGAATGTGAAATCCGCGCCACAATCCGAGCAATTGAGGGTCTTGTCCACGTACTCCATGGATGACCTCCTTTGTTACTAACCTTGTTCGAGTTTGATCATCCATGGCCTGGGGGATGCTTGGGGAATCAAACAGGTCGGGGAATGGCAAACTTCTAACAGGCTGTCGACATAATACCATATAACTGGAGTTTGTCAAGTTCAGCAGCTATCTTGGAGGGCTTCTTTGCATACAAACAGGCATTATCCGCGGTAAGTTTCACACTTTCTCAGCTCAACATGAGGTGTTTTATTCACGCCGCCAGCACATAGCCCGGCTGTGTCCCATAGATAAATATTGGATTGTAGCTCTATTTAGCAGTAGCCTTCGCTCTTTCATCCTGAGACATCTTGGCCAGACGCTCGACCTCTTTCACATCTAATCCCAGTCCCTTGGCGACGCGACCGCCATATTCGGGATCTGCTTTATAAAATATCGCCGTCTGGCGCAACTGGATACGTTTCTGCGCGTTGCACAGGTGTGATGTGATATTACCGATCAGGTGGTCCCGGTCTTCGTCTGTCATCACGCGGCGATATAGCTCCCCGGCCTGGAAGAAGTCGTCATTCGGGTGTATGTAGGGGTGGCGATCTGCCATTCCAGAGACCTCGAATGCTGGCTCACCTGCATCAGGCTGTGGCTCAGGGCCTCCAAAGCTGTTGGGATAGTAGTTGGGCGCACCGCCGCTATTATCATCGGTACGCATAAATCCATCGCGCTGGTAATTGACCATCTTAGCGCCTTTGGGTTGGTTTATTGGAATCAGGTGGTAATTGGGCCCCAGGCGGTGGCGGTGGGTATCGTGGTAGCTGAAGAGGCGTCCCTGGAGGAGTTTATCCGGCGATGCGGCGATACCCGGGACGAAATTGGCAGGAGAAAACGCAGCCTGCTCGACCTCAGCGAAATAGTTATTCGGATTGCGATTGAGCACCATCCTGCCGATTGTAATCGGCGGGAAGTCCGCGTGGAACCAGACCTTGGTGATGTCAAACGGGTCGAATCTATAATCCTTTGCCTGTGCGGGCGTTATTATCTGTACCTCCACCTTCCAGGAGGGGTATTCATCCTGCTCTATAGCCTGATGGAGGTCGCGGGTAGCATGATCAGGATTCTCGCCTTTTAGCTTGGTGGATTCTTGGAGGGTGAGGTTTTGGATGCCTTGCTCAGTCTTGAAATGGTACTGTACCCAAAAATAATCGCCCTTATCGTTGTACCACTTGAACGTATGACTGCTGTAGCCGTTCATATGGCGATATGTCCTCGGCGTGCCACGGTCAGAAAACAGAATGGTCACTTGGTGGATGGATTCTGGCGTTAGCGAGAGGAAGTCCCAGAACATATCTGCATCTTTGAGGTTGGTTGCCGGGTTGCGTTTCTGGGTGTGGATGAAGTCCGGGAATTTCAGCGGATCGCGGATAAAGAAGACAGGGGTATTATTTCCCACCATGTCGTAGTTGCCGTCCTCGGTATAGAACTTAACTGCAAAGCCGCGCGGATCGCGCTCAGCATCGGCGGATCCCCTCTCTCCGCCTACAGTGGAGAATCGGACAAAGACATCGGTGCGCTTACCGATTTTATTGAGGAATTTAGCCTTTGTATATTTTGTGACATCGGCAGTTACTTCGAAGTAGCCGTGCGCACCAGCGCCTTTGGCGTGTACTACTCGCTCAGGGATACGCTCGCGGTCGAAATGAGCGAGCTTTTCAAGCAAGTGGATATCTTGAATAAGGGCGGGGCCGTAGCTGCCTGCGGTGACGGTGTTTTGGTCATTCTCAACCGGTTTGCCGAAATTCGTGGTAAGTTTCTTTTCATCCTTTTTCATTTGAAACCTCCTTTGTGGTTGACTTATTTGCTATCAGCCTCAATCACTGTTGTAGCTCCAAAAAGCTGGTTGTCAGTTGCTTTCCAGTTCTTTAGCCAGTTCCTCGGGATCCAGCATGTTCCGTTTAATAAGCGCTTTACGGATTTCGTCTAGGGGAACGTCGTCAAACGTGCCGCGGTCCAGCAGGTACTCGATATGCGGCTTGCCATCCTGATTGTGAGCGTGAAACCTGGCATCGTTGCAGCCGTCGAATTCCACAGGTATAAGCCGGTGCTCCTGACACATCTTGAGGTCGAAGGCTGGGGTTGCCTTGACCCACTTACCATCCAGGTATAGCTCTGCGTAGCCATGCCAGGGGAATACGTTGCTTTTCAGTATATCCAACACCCTTTGGGGTACGAGGTGATTCCTTATTTTAGCGCAGCCAAGGCGTGCTGGTATGCCGGCAGCTCGAGCCAGTGCGACCAGCAACACCGCCTTCTGGACGCAGTATCCCTTGCCTCTGGCGAGGGTATTGCTGGCACGGAAGTGTTCCGGCATGTGCTTTTTAACATACAGGTTGTAGTCAATCGCGTCCCTGACGAAATAGAAAAGAGCCTTGGCCTTATCAATATCTGTCTCAAGCCCTTGTGTTAGCTCCTGCGCCTTCCCTGCTATGGGCTCACTGTCACAGTCAAATGTGGGAGTAGGTACCAGATATTGCTTCAAGATTCCTCCTCAGGTATCGTACTCCAAACTCACTATCTATTCGCATTCTACCATCACTTATCTAGTTGAGCAATGTAGTCACCTCCCTCTATCGTTCGTGTCTATATCCGTGTCTATATCAAGGAGAAGCACCAGCCGAGCGCTAGGGCCATAACGCTAATTACCGCTAGATATACAAGCAGAGTTCTATTACCGAATTCCTTCCTCAAAACCAGGAGAGCTCCCCAACTGGTAACCGGGCCTACGAGGAGCAACACCATCCCGGCGCCGATGCCCATGCCCTGGGCTATCAGGGCGTCCACCAGAGGGACGCTGGCAGTGGAGCAAATGTATATGGCGATACCGAAAACGAGGCTGAATGGGTAGCCAAGTCCGCCGCCGAGGTGAGTGCCGACAAACTCTCCCACGGGGGTAATCGCTGCAACCAGGGCTGCCAGCGCCAGACCGAGCAACAACTCGGGGCCGATCTCCTTTACCATATCCCAGAAGGCATACCTGAATACGGAGCGCATCCTTTCCTTTATACCCGCGACGTACTCACCAGCGGAGGCATATTTCGCAGGTTCTTTCTCGAATGCTGCCTGGCAGTGAGAGCAGCAGAAATAGTAGCTCTTACCCTGATAATCTGTTTTCAATCCCTCCTTACCCACGCTCATTCCACAAATCGGGTCTATAGCACCCTCTGCCTCCTGTTCGCAATGAGGACACGCCATGTTCTTGGGTTGATACCTCAGAAAATTACCTATGACACCCATAACGAGCCCCATTAAGATTACGGCGAAGAAGATGAATACGGTGAACTTTATCCCGAGGAGGGCCCAGCAAACGATAAGGGCGGATATAGAAGTGGCAGGTGTTGCTACGAGGAAGGCTAGGACCGGCCCCAGCCGTGCTCCCTTCTGGTGTAGGCTTACTGCTACTGGCAGAGAGCCGATACAGCAGATGGGAAGAACCGTCCCTGCGACGGTGGAGTAAAGTATCGGTTTAATGCCGCGCCCACCGATATGTCTCTCTACCCATCCCGAGGGGACAAACTCGTAGATCAAACCGCTTATGAAGAACCCTATGGCAAGGAAGGGTAAAACTTCGATAAGATAATCCTTGAATACGATGAAGAATTCCACTGCCATGCCTTACCTCTGTATGGGTTGGTGGCTTAATGAATATTCAAGGGATGAGGGATTATCTCGAACTTTACACGAGGTCATTTAGGGTACTATCGGCTGGAGCCGATCCTTTCCAGTTCGTCAACTTTCTTGTGGTATGAACTGCGCTGGCAGTACTCTAGGCATAACCTGCAGCTATTACACCGCCGGGGATAATATTCCACGCTGCCATCCGGCCCATGCGTGAGAGCTCCGGTGGGGCATGCATCGACACAGTAGGCTTGGCTGCAATTACGGCAGTACCTCCGCTTCCACAGCCACCAGTTGACCTCGTAGTACAGATGGTAGAGCAGGATTAGAATAGCTGCGAAAAAGATGATATCGTGAAATGACAAGCTCCACTGAAATACTTGGTTCGGCACTACTCCTTTAAGGAACCACTGTATCATGCCGGTAAGTGCGAAGATGATGAAGCCAACTGCGATCAGTGATTTGTGAATCGTTTTCCAGGTGTTGGGGGCATTTGCTGATGTTTTTCGTCTCCAGAACAGAGCCTCCTCCAGCCAGCTCAAAGCGGCTGTAGAGTTAATCAAGGCGTAGAGTATGGGTGCTCCTATCAAGACCACCGCAGCAGAGCGATGGATAAGACGGGTCCAGCCGCCGGCAGCGAGGCTGGAAAAAGAAGGGACAAACATAATTAATCCGGTGATAACCATCACCAAGAATGCCGCTGCCACTACCCAATGCAGCAGCCCCCTTTTTTTCTGGGGGCCTTTTTCACGCACTCTCATGTAGTCCATGATTTGTCCTTCGCATGACCAATATATTCTATAACAGGTTACCCTTGGTCCCGATAGTTATTTCTCGGAGGGGGATGTCCTTGCCGCTGGCTTGTATCGCCTGCTTCGCCATATGTACCAGCCCGGAGCAGCAGGGAACTTCCATGTGCACCACGGTGAGGCTTTTCACGTGTGATTGACGCAGGATGTCCGTCAGCTTCCTCAGATGAGCCGGGAAGTCATCCAGCTTAGGGCATGCTATCAGTAGAGCGTGGTCCTTCAGAAAGTCGCGGTGGAAATCGGCATAGGCGAAAGGAACGCAGTCCGCTGCGAGCACGAGGTCAGCATCTTGAAGAAACGGCGCTGTCGGGGGGACGAGCGTAAGCTGAACAGGCCAGTGACGGAGCATAGACTGCCTTGGTATTGCATCGAGTGTTCGAGCACTAGTTCTCCCCTGCGTCTCAAACTGCTTGACCGCAGCCCCGGGGCAGGCACATGGAGGCTGCGCTTTCGCACGACTATTTTCATGCAGGTGATGCTTCGCAGCCTCTTCGTCGAACTCCTCGGCTTCCCTCTCCTCGATGGTGATGGCTCCCTGAGGGCATTCCCCAAGGCAGGCGCCGAGGCCATCACAATATTCCTCGCTGATGAGCTTCGCCTTGCCATCGATGACTTGAAGAGCCCCCTCGGCACAGGCGGGAACGCAGATACCGCAGCCGTCGCATTTCTCCTCGTCGATCCTGATGATCTTCCTTAAGACCTTGGTTATCATATAACAGCTCCTCTAAGGAAAAATATCATTGATATTATGGGAAGCAGCCCAACTGGCAGTTGGCAATCTTAATATTTAATCTATTCGCCGTATCGCCAACCTGTCGAGGGCTGACCTTCAGTTTCTTGGCAATCTTGAACGCTATGGCGCAGGGTAGCTTGCCGTTGACTAAAGATGCTTGTATTTCCTCTTCCAGTGTTCTGTCCATGCATCCACCCTCCAGTCTAGGAATCGTTTGATTTGCAGCCCTTCAGTTCTTTCCATCTCTCCTCACCCAGGCACTGGCGGGCTGCCGCGCACCATTCGATGCACGAAGGAAGCTTCTCTTTATATATCCACTCGCCGCATTCGTGACACTTCACCCTGGTCTCGTTGGAGAAGATCTCCTCTTCGGCACCGCAGTTCGGGCACTTGTAAAGTTCTACCCGCAGCCATCTATTATCCTGTCCCGGACATCGAACTCTCATCTTTATCACCCCCTCGCTCGACATAAGAATCACTCTCGTTTGGCATTGTTACGTACGGTTTAACAGCGGTCACGCCGATAGTTACGGCAAGTTCACTTTTTCGACAGCGCGGGTTGCCTATAGCACAATCTCTGATTTCAGAGTCTCTTGCCCTCGAAGGAGTATGATGGTTGCTTTGCTGCTTGGGGATAGGTTGGACAGAGCACTCTCCAGATCATCCGCATTGCGTACCTGTCTCATGTTAATCTCAGTGATAATGTCACCCTCTCTAATTCCGGCTCGCTCGCCTAAGGATGAAGGAGCTACAGCCCCCACGAGTGCCCCGAATACCGGGACAGCTCCGAGCTTTTGTGCTATCCTGCTGGCATCGGCCACCCTCAATCCAAAGCGCGGGCGCTGACCGTTACCTCTTCCGGCGAGTAGATGCTCCAGCCTGGCGCGGTCGAAGCCGATAACCACCTGGCCATCTACCACTATCACGGGGACACCCATATGTCCCGTCAGGCGGACCATTTCATCCGCTGCAGTTTGGTCACGCGAGATATCATGCTCGGTGAACTTGATCCCACGCTCGGCGAGAAACCTCTTCGCTTGATGACAGTAGCCGCAGGTCGGTGTGGTATATATCTTGATATCCATATAACACTCCCTCTTTACTGGAATTCCCGTGCTGGTTTTGGCAGCAGTTGAGTGTTGCATTTCATTTACCGGCAGGGGCGGGAGCATCGCCCCCACCCCTGCACACAGAACCCGGTACCGGGTTATACCTCACGAAACTCGCCCTCTACGGTTCCGCTGTCATCTCTGCCCCGGTAGTCACCACCTGAGGCGGCTCCGGCGCCGGCATGGCTATACACGGCTTGCCCAACGCTCTGTAACGTAGTCTCCAGTTCCGACACGGTTCTCTTTACCTGATCGGTATCACCGCTCTGGATGGCAGAGCGTACTGCGGCCAACTTACCTTCAGCCTCGCTGCGGAGCTCAGGTGGTAGCCGTTCGCCAACCTCACGGAGTATCTTCTCTGCGGTATAAGCCAGATTATCGGCATGGTTCTTGACCTCTATTTCCTCACGCTTCCGGCTGTCTTCGTCAGCATGTAGCTCCGCTTCCCGCACCATGCTGTCGATCTCCTCATTGGAAAGCCCGGAACTGGCGGTTATGGTTATGTGCTGCTCTTTGCCGGTTCCTTTGTCATGGGCGGAGACATTGAGGATGCCGTTAGCATCCATATCGAAAGTGACCTCGATCTGAGTCGTTCCTCTCGGTGCCGGAAGGATTCCATCGAGCATGAAGCGCCCGATGGTCTTGTTCTCGGCTGCCATCGGTCTTTCACCCTGAAGCACGTGGATATCCACGCTGGGTTGGTTGTCTGCTGCGGTGGTGAATATCTCGCCCTTCTGTGTGGGGATGGTAGTGTTTCTGGGAATGAGGGGCGTCATCACTCCGCCCAGTGTCTCAATGCCAAGTGTTAACGGGGTCACGTCCAGAAGCAGCACGTCTTTGACTTCTCCCTTGAGCACCCCGCCTTGGATCGCAGCGCCTATCGCAACTACCTCATCGGGGTTGACGCTCTTATTTGGCTCCTTGCCGAAAAGCTCTTTGACCTTCTCGACCACGGCGGGCATTCTGGTCTGTCCGCCGACGAGAACTACTTCGTCGATATCGCGTGGCTCAAGCCCCGCATCGGCTAATGCCTGCTTAACCGGCTCGATAGTATTCTCGATGAGGTCACCAACCAGTTGCTCCAGTTTGGCCCGTGTTAAGGTCATTGTCAGGTGCTTCGGCCCGCTGGAGTCGGCGGTGATGAAGGGAAGGTTTATCTCCGTCTGCATCGTGGTGGAAAGCTCACACTTCGCCTTTTCCGCTGCTTCCTTGAGACGTTGCAGCGCCATCCTGTCCTGCTTCAGGTCGATGCCCTGCTCGCGTTTGAACTCGTTCGCAATCCAGTCAAGAATCCTCTGGTCGAAGTCATCGCCGCCAAGATGAGTATCGCCGTTAGTAGATTTGACCTGGAAAGTGCCTTCACCCAGCTCTAATATGGAGATGTCGAAGGTTCCCCCGCCCAGGTCGTAGACGGCGATGGTATGGTCGCCCTTCTTTTCCATGCCGTAGGCCAGGGCGGCTGCAGTGGGCTCGTTGATAATCCTGAGTACCTCCAGGCCGGCTATTTTACCGGCGTCCTTGGTCGCCTGGCGCTGGCTGTCATTGAAGTAGGCGGGTACGGTAACCACGGCCTGGGTAATTTTATCTCCCACCTTCGCCTCTGCATCCTGTTTCAGCTTTTGCAATATCATGGCTGAGATTTCTGGCGGTGAGTACGTGCGGCTTCCCATCACGACGTGAGCATCGCCGTTATCCGCCTTAACGATTTTGAACGGCATGAGCTTGATGTCTCGCTGCACTTCAGGCTCGCTGTATTTTCGCCCCATGAGACGCTTAATGGAGAAAACGGTGTTATCCGAGTTTGTAACCGCCTGGCGTTTAGCGGACTGTCCCACATAGCGCTCTCCATCCTTACTTACCGCTGCCACGGATGGAGTGATCCTGCCACCTTCACTGTTCTCGATAATTGTCGGTTCTCCTGCTTCGATCACCGCCATACACGAGTTAGTGGTCCCTAGGTCTATTCCTAATACCTTCGCCATTCTGGCTCCTCCTTTAATAAGTATCTAGATTTCATCAGCCGTTGCCCTTGGACGTTCAATAGACTTGGCAATCTCGTCCTCCCATGGTGAATACACGACATAGTTACGGAACTCCTTTTCTGCACCACAGTGCTTGCAAACACCCCGGCTGGTAGGCCCATCGGGGCTCTCGATTATCCAGTAGTGTATACAGTGAGCCTCGTCTGTGCGCCTCCTCTTTTTGCAGGCAGCTTTATCAGCCTTTCTAAGCTCAACTTTATCGAGTACGTTCCTCATCGTGTGCCCCCATACACCATTACCAATCAAACACATTCTAGGGCATGAGATTTTGTTTGTAAGCGACTTTTGTCTCATTGAGGGTATGGTGAGGAGGAAGGCTGCAATTCGATGTGGTTGGTTGTGGGTAATTCAGATAAGTGGTTTTTAAGAGCGTTTCAACGCTCTTCGATTACTACATCGAAGGGGATGGTTATGGCTCCGGTGGGGCATATCATTTCGCACTGGGCGCACCAGCGGTTGCACGAGACACACTTTTTCTCTTCTATAACTGTTATAACGTTATCTACCAGAACGAGTATGTTGCAATGGCATACATCGATACACAGTCCGCAGCCATCGCACTTCTCCCGTTCGATAACGGGCGAATCAGCCATTGATTGAAGCCTCCAACGTAGTTATTTTAAGTCTGCATATTTCAAATGTCTGCGACATATGTCTCAGTCCATTAGGTTTCGGCTATTTCTCTGAGTGCTTCTTTATCGGTAATAACTATCCTGTGCCGGTGCAACCGGATTGCCCCCTCGTCCTCCAGCGACTTCAGCGACCTGCCAATCATCTCCCGAGCGGTACCTGCCATCGCGGCCATCTCCTGGTGTGTCAACCTTGGCTTGGGTCCTGTACCATCGCTGGCATACTCAAGGAGAATCTTGGCTACTCTGGCTATAACGTGTCTGAAGGACAGGTCTTCCACAAGGGATACCAGGCCCCGTATCTGCTGTGACAGGACACGGCTGACATTCAGGGACACCTTCGGGTGATTCTTAAGAATAACCTCGAGATCGTTTTTCCTTATCCCGTAAAGAACAACTGGGCCTACCGCTTGGGCACTGGCGATGTTTGTGCCGCTGTCGAATACGGGCACATCGTTGAAAGATTCACCAGGAAGTATGAAGGAGAGGATCTGCTCTTTGCCATCGCTCGATGTTTTGAATACCTTCACGGCACCGGATGTGACGAAATACAATGCATCGGCGGGTTCATCTTCAAGCAGAATCACCTCGCCTCGCTCAACCTCTTTCTCGAAGATTAACTCCTTGATAGAATCGAGCTCTTCGGGGTTGAGGCCGGTGAAGTACGGGATAGCTTTCAGAAGCTCTGTCTGCACCGCCATGCTTTACATCCTCATCGTAACACGAGGGTTAGCCTTGACGAGTTGTAAGCATTATACCACTCGGTCGGCACAATGGGTATAGAGAGGCTCTATATTCGCGCCTGCTAGAAGGCCATTTCAGGCTTCCATACCTCCCACACCTTGCCTGCCAGGGCAGGTGAGGGCTTCAGGGTAACCTTACCCGGCTGCCACCCGGAGGGCGTAGCCTCGTCTGTTGCCCGTACGTGCTGGAATGCTTTGACCTGGCGTATTAGCTCGGCTACATTGCGTCCGACCGGCGGTGTCAGACACTCCATCGCCTGAATCACACCATCAGGGTCGATAAGAAAGCGACCCCGAATGTCAACGCCTGCATCTTCATCGTAAATCCCGTAGACTCTTCCGATACGTCCTCCGGCATCTGACAGCATAGGGAAGGGAACACCCCCGGGCACCATTTTGGATAGCTCTTCTTCCTGCCATATCTTGTGAGTGAAGCGGCTGTCTGTGCTGGCTGCCAGCACTTGCACTCCCAGAGCCTTCAGTTCATCATGTTTGACGGCAACTGCCGCCAGTTCTGTCGGTCAGACGAAGGTGAAATCACCGGGATAGAAGCAGAGCACGACCCACTGCCCCTTGTAATCAGATAGCTTGATGTTCTTGAAACCGCCGTCGACGAAGGCACTGGCCTCGAAGTCCGGAGCTGGTTTGCCAACACGAGCTGTCATCTTAGGCACCTCCCTTTCTTTGGGAACCTCACCCGCTGCGGATGCCTCTGCTTCGGGCATCCCTATAGGTCCTTTTGCCGGCTGCACACAGCCATCTTTGGCTTCAGTCACATTAATCCTCCGTATCTTTTTTAATTCTCCCGCTAATCATCTGGCCGAAGTCGGTACATTTCTGGAGTTCTTCTTCATCAGGAACGAATCTAATGGTTAGTGAAGATTCTACCACATCGATGCCGGCCTGTCCCAGTTCCTGCTCCACTGCCTTCACGGCGCCACCGGCCCAACCGTGCGAACCGAAAGCTGCTCCCAGTTTCCCCTTGGGCTTGAGCCCCTTGAGGTAGCAGAGAAAGCCGGCTACGGATGGAAAGATGCCGTTATTCAGGGTAGGTGACCCGACCAAGATAGCTTTGGCATCGAGGACTTCTGTCATTATATCGCTGTGGTCGGACCTAGTCAGGTTGTAGAGCATGACTTCTACGTTTTCGGACATGATGCCCTCTGCTATGGCGTGGGCCATCTTCTC